>SKEM01000766.1_pt1 | contig 18471 bp, 15 predicted proteins | sample 4826731 | NCBI WGS metagenome assembly SKEM01 (sample SAMN11008809, study PRJNA524170) | human gut metagenome | biome: Human fecal sample; material: Feces; isolation source: fecal sample from pouch patient p37 | host: Homo sapiens | place: Israel: Tel-Aviv | collected 2015-07-27
ATCTCCAAATAAATTCATCTTCAATACCTCGTTAGCTTATTTTTAATCTATTATACCTCTTTTCATACGTTTTTAGAGGTGCCCTATAGTGAAATTCATCTATAAGCAAATGAAAACGCTTGTAAAATAGAACAGAGAGGAGATTCAGAACCAGTTTTCAGGATTTTAAACGAAAGTTCAATTCTAACTTAGCTAGCAGGATAGAAATGAAACAAGGATAAAATCTGGTGGTTTATGAAAACGGTTGACAGAAAAGTTTAGATGTAATATTTGTGATAATTACCATTCGTATTTTTAAGGAGAATTAGAATGAAAAAATGGCAAAAGTTAGGTTTAGGTTTGATGACTGTGGCAGCAGTAACGTCATTGGCAGCATGTGGCAATGCAGGTTCAAAAAGTGGTGGAGATGATTTCCTATATGTCTTTAATGGCAAGGGAGAAATCGCTGACCCACTCAAAAAAGTCGTAGAAGAGTACGGTAAAGAAAACAATATTAAGGTTAAGACTTATACTTTATCTGTTGGTACAACCAATGGTAATGAAGTTCAAACGACAGAGTTTAGCTCTAAAACACCACCAACTATCTTCTCATCAGGTACACTCACTAACTGGGGACCTGACTCGGGAGATTATATGCAAGATATCAATAAAATTGATAGTGCTAAACTTAAAAAATTGGCAGATGAGATTCCTGCAGCCCAACGTTTAACAGCTAAGAATGGTGAAAACTTCGGATTACCTTATAATATTGAAGGTTACGGTTATCAAGTTGATAAAAATGTCTTGAAGGATTTGTTTGACGGAGACACCGATGCCTTATTAGCTGACTTAAAAGCTGAACCTGATTATACGTCATGGCAAACTTTTGTCAAAGCAGTTGATGCTTATATCAAAGACGGTACAGTCTCTCCTGTAACTGTTAATGGTCATACCTATACTTTTGCAGCTGAGAAAAAAGGCTTGGCTAAAGAATTAAATGGCGTTTTCGTTGAATCTGGTGCTGAACTATGGACTTACCAAAACCACTGGGTATCATTCCCACTCAATACAGTCTTTGAAAATGTATCTGCAGCCTACTATGCCAAAGGTGATGAAGGCATTAAGGATGCAAAAGCAGCACTCAAATCTGAAATCAAAGGACTTGACTTTGAATATTCTTACATGGCTGGTAAAAATGGTGCCGTTAAACGTGGTCCAGACTTCATTGATAGTGCTACGGGGAGCTATGATGCATCACTCGCAAACTTTGTCGCACATAAAGGTTTATTCTTAAAACAAGGAAACTGGATTTATCCGAACCTTTTAAAACTTGATAAAGGCATTATTGACACGATGGATTTGATTCCAGTAAAATGGCCAGTCCAAGATAGTGACATCAAAATCAAAGACCGAGATGCGAAACTTTTTAATACGACAATTTCAGCCTTTGTACCAAACTACTTTATCATCAATAAACAAGCAAGCAAAAAACAACAAGAGATTGCAGCTGACTTCCTCGCTTGGCTTTATACGTCTGACCGTGGTAAAAAATTCCTCAAAGAAGAGGCTGGCTTTATCATGTATAACGAGTTGAAAGACACGACATCGCCAAATAAACTTAATAATGCAGTTGCAGCCTATGTCGCAGCAGGTCCGACACTTGGCAATCCATTTGATGGCACACCAGGTTCATTCAATAATACCATTGGTGATTTCTTGAAGAAAAACTACATGACGAAAGAAAAATGGACTGAAAAAGACTACGACGATTATGTCGATAAATCAGTTAAAACTTGGGTGGACTTCAAGGAACAAAGTTGTCAATAATTAAATGTTACTGCTAAAGCAGTCTTGACTACCCGTATTGTCTAACACAGTACGGGTGTTCAAGTTTATCAGCCTTATCAGCTTATCTTTCGCATCTTCTAGTGATGTTCGAACTCAATCAAGGAGAGTTTAATGTCAAAATTATATAAAAAATGGTTCTTTCCATTTGTTTTGCCTGCCTTTGCCGTCTTTCTGATTGTTGTTTTAATTCCTTTCATAATCGGAATTTTCTACTCATTTACTGGCTGGCGTGGCTCATTCTTTATGGGACCAAATGGTCGGACGACCAATCCCTTTGAGGCCTTTCTTGGCTTGAAAAACTATATCGCAGCTTTCAAACAAGAATCCTTTCGCTCAGCCTTCTTGTCCTCGGTGAAATTTACGGTACTTGCAGTAATTGCAGTCAATGTTGTTGCCTTGGCACAAGCGCTCTTGGTGAATGCTATTGGGAAGGCTGTCGGAATCTTTCGAGCAACATTTTTCCTACCGAATTTATTAGGGGGTCTATCTTTAGGGTTCATCTTCAACAACATTTTCACAAAGGTTTTGTTTGGTAAAGAAGGTCTGATTCCGATTAAGTTCTTGACTTATATGACGGATAAAGACCCCAACAAACTCATGTTTGCGATTTTAATCATGGCAGTTTGGCAGATGTCGGGTTATATGATGGTCATTTACACGACGGGTCTTGCTAACATTTCGGATGATTATTATGAGGCAGCATCAATTGATGCTGCCAATGCCTTTCAAAAATTCTTTAAAATTACCATTCCAATGCTCATGCCGAGTTTTACCATTGTTTTCTTCCTCGTCTTATCTAGATGTTTCATGTTGTTGGACCAAAATATTGTGCTGACGAATAACGCACCGCAAGGTTACCGAATGTTAGCGGCACAAGTTTTGAAAGTGACCAATGATACCAATGGTAATTACGGGATTGCCCAAGCAGAGGCTGTGATATTCTTCCTTGTTGTGGCAGCAATTTCAATTACGCAAACCGTAATTTTGAAAGGTAAAGAGGTGGAAATGCAATGAACAATTCAGTACAAACAACCGGACAAAAGCTTGGCAAAGTTGTCATGTTTATCATCTTATTAATCATGGGTTTGGTGACGATTTTCCCAATTGCCTTCATGTTCATGAACTCTTTCAAATCTCAGGCTGAGATTGTTGATTCACCGTTGGCTTTACCAAAAGAGATTACTTTTAAGTATATCTCACATGCTATGACTGAAATCAAGCTTGTACCTTCTATTTTATTGACTGTCCTGATTACAGTTCTTGCAGTTGGCTTTATTGTCATTCTATCTTCAAGTGCTGCTTGGATGATGGTGCGTGTGAAAAGTAAGTTTGCCATGTTTGTGCTCTTGCTTTTCACCTCATCAATGCTGATTCCCTTTCAAGCAGTGATGTATCCACTCATTGCCATGTTTGAAAATGTTGGTTTGAAAAATGTGCCAGGCTTGATTATCATGTATGGTGGTTTTGGTCTAGCCATGTCAACTTTTTTATACCATGGGTTTATGAAGAGTGTGCCGGCCTCATTAGAAGAGGCTGCCATTATAGATGGTGCGAGTGTTTTCCAAGTTTACTTTAAAATTGTCATGCCTCTTGTCAAACCGACAACAGTAACAGTCATTATCCTCAATGCCATGTGGGTCTGGAATGACTATCTCCTACCTTTCCTAGTTTTAGGTGATTCAGAAAATAAAACCTTAACGCTAGCCCTTTACTACGCTAAAATGAAAGACGGTCCTTATTCAGTGCCTTGGGATTTGATGTTCCCAGCAGTGCTGATTACTGTTATTCCAGTTATCATTCTCTTCCTATTCTTGCAAAAACAAATTATTAAAGGAATGACAGACGGTGCTGTGAAGTAAACAACAAGTGATAAGTTGGAGAAAAAATGAGTCATTATATCGAGTTGGTGAAATTTGACAGTCCTGTCAATCTGAAAATTTTTAAAAACGAAAACACCTTAGCTAGTTTTCCGCATTTTCATAAGGAAGTCGAATTCATCTATGTAAAAAAAGGAAGTGTCAATATTGCCTATCAAAATGAGATGATGGCTCTAGATGAATCAGAGATAATTATTTTTCCGAGTGGTGCGACGCATGCTTTCTTATCTTCACCAGATAGTGTGCGCTATGTCTATCAGTTTGATTTAGCGATATTCGATGAAAAATTACTGGGCGTTAGTCAACTTGAGTTGATACAGTTATTTGACCATGCGCAAGTTGACAGCAAAAATTGGTCAGATGAGTTGGTGCAGACTGTGTCTGATTTACTAGATAAATTGTTTCAAACAACGCTAGTGTCAACGATTTCTATTCACTATTTGCAACTTGGTTATTTGATGCAGCTTATGGGGATTTTTTTAGAACAACTGCCTCAAGAAACAACTGAGAAAATAGCAGGTCACCATGCTGAGCTAAAATATAAAGAAGATTTGGTCCTACTGAATCAAATTTTCAGCTATATTGAGACGCATTTTCAAGAGGATATTACGCTTGATGCGATTAGCGCTTTAGTGGGATTTAGTCCTTATTATTTCACGCGCTTTTTCAAGAAACATATCGGTCAAACTTTCATTCAATTTCTTAGTGATTATCGTTTGGAGCAGGCGAGATATATTTTGAGTCAAGAACGGTTGCCTATGGTTGCAGTGGCTGAGAAGTCTGGTTTTTCAAGCGTTAAAACCTTTCATCACGTTTTTAAAAAGTCACAGGGTATATCCCCTTTACAATATCAAAAGCATATCAACGACCAATGAATCCAGACACATGCCGAAGGCTATTAAGAGAAAAATGAGCGCAAAATCTGAGAACTTTTGGTTAGGGAATTGGGAAGTATTCGATAGGAAATTTTACTAAAATAAAGGTATCAAATGAAATATTAATACAAATTATTTGGAGGTTATCATGGTTTTAAAAGTTGGGATTATTGGTTGTGGTGGTATTGCGAATGGCAAGCATTTGCCAGCGCTTGCGCAAGTTGATGCGGTAGCCTTAGTTGCTTTTTGCGACTTAGAGATTGCGCGTGCAGAAAAAGCAAAACAGACATATGGGACAGCGGATGCGGTAGTTTTCACTGACTATCAGGAGTTGTTAAAACTTAACTTAGATGCTGTACATGTTTTAACCCCTAATTCTTCACACGCACCACTCACGATTGCGGCGCTTGAGGCTAGTTGTCATGTCATGTGTGAAAAGCCAATGGCGAAAACGTCTGAAGAGGCTAAAGCCATGATTGCAGCAGCTGAAAAGACGGGTAAAAAACTTACAATTGGCTATCAAAATCGTTTCAGAACGGATTCAGAATATTTGCATACAGTCTGCGAGGCGGGTGAACTAGGTGAAGTCTACACCGCGAAAGCGCACGCCATTCGCAGACGTGCTGTGCCGACTTGGGGTGTTTTCCTTGACGAAGAGGCACAAGGTGGCGGTCCGCTCATTGATATCGGCACCCACGCGCTTGATTTGACACTCTGGATGATGGATAATTACAAACCCAAGTATGTCGTCGGCAATGCCTACCATAAATTATCGAGTACGAAAAACGCAGCCAATGCTTGGGGGCCTTGGGATCCTGAGAAGTTCACCGTCGAAGATTCAGCCATTGGTTTTGTCGTCATGGAAAATGGCGCGACGATTTATCTGGAATCGAGTTGGGCAATCAATTCGCTGGACGTCAAAGAGGCAAAAACAACCCTCATGGGTACAAAAGCAGGGGCTGACATGAATAATGGCCTGTCAATTAATGGCGAGGATCACGGCTTACTTTACGAGAAAAAGGTCGAGTTGGAAACAGGAGGCGTTGATTTTTATGATGGTGCAGGGGACGACCCCGCTTTAAAAGAAGCGGAGAGTTGGTATGCAGCGGTGATGAATGATACAGAGCCACTGGTGAAACCCGAACAAGCCTTAGTCGTGACGCAAATCCTAGAAGGCATTTACCAGTCTGCTAAAACGGGAGAACCTGTTTATTTATAAGATACTAGATTTTCAAGATTTAAATTTGAGGAGAAAACCAATGAAATTAGGCGTATTTACACCATTATTTAACAATTTAACATTTGACGAGATGATTGCTGAGGTTGCCTCTAAAGGCTTGCAAACGGTCGAAATCGGAACTGGCGGTAGTCCAGGCAATGCGCATTTAGATATTGATAAACTCTTGGCATCTAGTGATGCGCGCAGAGAATACCTAGATAAATTATCAGATAAAAATCTGGAAATATCAGCTCTCTCTTGTCATAATAACCCGATTTCACCGCTCGCAAATGTTGCCAAAGAGGCAGATGAGCTCTTGCATAAAACAATCAAGCTAGCCAGTCTAATGAATGTCCCTGTAGTCAATGGATTCTCAGGTGTTGCAGGTGGTAATGCGACAGATACACAAGTCAACTGGCCGGTGCTGCCTTGGCCGACAGAATATGATGATTCCTACAACTATCAATGGGAAAAGAAATTGATTCCTTATTGGCAAGGTATTAACACGGATGCGACTGCTGCTGGTGTTAAAATCGGGATTGAGTTACACGGTGGTTTCTTGGCGCATACACCCTATACCATGTTGCGCTTGCGAGACGCTGCTGGTGATGCTATCGGATGTAATCTCGACCCTAGTCATTTATGGTGGCAGGGGATTGATCCTGTCGCCGCTATCAAAATTCTAGGTGAAAAAAATGCCATCCACCATTTTCATGCGAAAGATACGTATTTGAATCAGGATAATATTAATATGCACGGTCTGACGGATATGCAGCCTTATGATAATGTGGCAACGCGGGCTTGGACTTTCCGCTCGGTTGGCTGTGGGCATGATTTGAAGGTTTGGTCTGAAATTGTGTCGGCTTTGCGGATTTATGGGTATGACTATGTGTTGAGTATTGAGCATGAGGATCCGATTATGTCGATTGATGAGGGACTTAATCGGGCGATTACGAATTTGCGCTCGGTTATGATTCATGACCAGCCTGCAAATCCGTGGTGGTTGTGAGGTCGTCTTGTTAGTTTGAGAAGTGGTAAGAAAATGACAGCTATTAATATTGTGATTATTGGCTATGGAGGCATGGGTAGCTATCATCAAAAGGAATTGATGCCGCACGAGTTGGTTAATGTGGTTGGGGTTTATGATATTGTTCAGAAGGCGCAGGATAAGGCGCGTGAGGCTGGCTTGACGGTTTATAATAGTCTTGAGCAGGTTTTAAAAGATGTGTCAGTTGAAGCGGTCTTGATTGCCACGCCAAATGATGTGCATAAGGCTTTGTCGATTGCTGCGCTACGTGCCGGCAAACAAGTGATTTGTGAAAAGCCTATTGCTATGAATGTTGGAGAATTGGATGATATTCTAGCAGTTGCGGCTGAGACTGGTAATACCGTCATGGTGCATCAAAATAGACGTTGGGACCCTGATTTTCTAGTCATTCGTGAGTTGTACCAAAATGGTCAGATTGGCGATTTGTTCCAAATTGAGTCTCGTGTTCAGGGTGCCAATGGGATTCCAGGTGACTGGCGAGAACAAGCTGAGCATGGTGGTGGTATGTTGCTGGACTGGGGTGTTCATCTGATTGACCAGATTTTGTGGTTGATTGATAGTCCGGTTAAAAGCATGGCGGCTGATTTTTCTTACGTACTCGGACAGGAGGTTGATGATGGGTTCATTCTCTATCTAACATTTGAGAATGGCATACGTAGCCTAATTGAAGTTGGGACGACGAATTACAGTCAATTGCCACGGTGGTATGTCAAGGGACTCAATGGTGCTGCTAAAATTGATGATTGGGACTTGTCAGGTGAAATCGTTGTGGCGACTAATCAGGCAGACCTTGTAGCACCAGCACCAATTAAGGCGGGTGTTGGGTTGACGAAAACGATGGCACCACCGTCAGAGGAGGCGACGAAAAAAGTGGCAATCACTGAAGTCTTGCCAGAGTTTCCGTCATTTTACCAAAACTTTTATGATGTGCTTAGAAATGGTGCAGCACCTATTGTCAAAAATGATGAAGTGCGAAAGGTGTTAAGTCTGATTGACAGTGTATTTGACTTGGTTAAGTCGTAGTTTAGAAGGATGACCGTGAGGTTGTCTTTTTTCTTTGGCATCTTTTTTGAAAAAAATTTAAAAAAAGTTAAAGAAAACGCTTGCAAATAAATTTTTTTATGCTAGAATTAAGGTACAAAGAAACTTGTACGTACAAGTTACCGAAAAGATGACTAAGTCATCATGATTGCAATTTTTGTTTCAAAATCTTAATCTGAGTAGTAGTGGCTTTGGTTTAAAGCCTGTCAACTCAAACTTTAAAGAAGGAGCCCCACCATGGGAAAATTTGAAAAACAAGCTCAGGAGTTGCTGGATGCGATTGGCGGCAAGGAGAATATCTCTGCTGTCACGCACTGTGCGACACGTATGCGCTTTGTCTTAAATGACGACGCTAAGGCTGACAAAAAACGAATTGAAAACATTTCGACAACTAAAGGGATGTTCACAAATGCGGGTCAGTTTCAGGTCATTATCGGAAATGATGTTGCTACTTTTTACAACGATTTCTCTGCCGTCAGTGGTATTGAAGGCGTTTCTAAGGAGGCAGCTAAGTCTGCGGCGAAATCAAATCAAAATGTCGTGCAAAGATTAGTCGGTACGTTATCGGAAATCTTCACACCACTCTTACCTGCCATTATTGTTGGTGGTTTGATTCTTGGTTTCCGAAACATTCTTGAGGGTGTGCAAATTCAAGCGCTCGGTCAAGTCGTTGAAGATGGTGTTAAGAAATTTACAACAGAAGGTGTACCTGTCTGGAATACTATTACCCAAGTCTCACCATTCTGGAATGGTGTCAATAGTTTTCTCTGGCTACCAGGTGAGGCAATTTTCCACTTCCTTCCTGTCGGGATTGCCTGGTCAGTCACACGTAAAATGGGCACAACACAAATTCTAGGGATTGTCCTCGGGATTACGCTCGTGTCACCACAGTTGCTTAATGCCTATGCCGTAAATGGCACATCAGCAGCTGAAATTGCTAAAAACTGGTCATGGGACTTCGGTTTTTTCACCATGGATAAAATCGGCTACCAAGCCCAAGTTATTCCTGCCATGGCTGCCGGTTTCCTACTCGCTTATTTAGAGAAATTCTTCCGGAAACACATCCCAGAAGCCGTTTCGATGATTTTCGTGCCATTATTCGCTCTAATTCCAACGATTATTGCAGCGCATGCTATCATTGGCCCAATCGGTTGGAAAATCGGACAAGGCATTTCCTTTGTCGTGAACACTGGCTTAACATCATCACTTTCATGGCTTTTCGGTGGTATCTTTGGGATTCTTTATGCGCCACTTGTTATTACCGGACTGCACCATACAACACTTGCCATTGACTCACAGCTCATCGCAGACTTTGGTTCAACCAATTTATGGTCACTTATTGACTTGTCAAATATCGCCCAAGGGGCAGCAGTATTTGCAGTCTACCTCCTACACAAGAAAAACAAAAAAGAAGCAGAAATTTCAATACCAGCCACAATCTCAGCTTGGTTAGGCGTTACAGAACCAGCCATGTTCGGGATTAACTTGAAATACCTCTATCCTTTCGTCGCCGCTATGATTGGTTCAGGTATTGCAGGCATGGTTTCAACACTCATGGGTGTTCGCGCTAACTCTATCGGCGTCGGCGGCCTACCCGGTATCCTCGCCATTCGCGGTGAAGACATGTTGAAATTCACCATTCCAATGGTGATTGCGATAGTTGTCCCAATCATCTTGACCTTCTTCTTCCGCCAAGCTGGCATCTTTAACAAAATCGACCTCGTAGGCGCTGGAGATGCAGCCTTTGCAAGTGACCCTGCAACCCTAGAAGGCGCGCAACAAATCGCCAAAACCGAAATTCCTAAAGACACTTTGGTCAATGTGACTAGCCCACTATCAGGTGAAGTTCGTGAGTTAGCAACGGCAACCGATCCTGTCTTTAGCCAAGGCATTATGGGGCAAGGTGTTATCATCGAACCAAGTGAAGGGGTACTAACAGCGCCGTTTGACGGCATCGTTTCAGCTTTTTTCCCGACTAAACACGCTATTGGTTTGATTTCGGATGCTGGGGTAGAAATTCTGATGCACATCGGTATGGATACCGTGAAACTTGACGGTAAAGGCTTTGAAGCATTTGTCAGCCAAGGTGACCATGTGACACAAGGTCAACGCCTACTCACATTTGATATTGACTTAATTAAAAGTCAAGGGTTAATCGTTGAAACACCCGTCATTGTTACCAACCAAGATAGTTTCCAACCAGACGTTTCAGGTCAGTTACCACGTCGCATCCAATCAGGTGATGACCTACTAACCGCAACAAAAATATAACTGCATACCAAAGGGCTAACCGAAAAGGTAACGCCCTTTTGGCATTTTAAAAACGCTAGTATCGAAAAATAGCGATAGAAATAGAAAGCTTATGACATTTAAAAATCAAGTAATATACCAAATTTACCCGAAATCTTACCTCGACACAACTGGAAATGGTGTAGGAGACCTTCGAGGCATCATCTCAAAACTGGATTATCTAGCTGATTTAGGGATTGATATGGTTTGGCTCAATCCGATTTATCCCAGTCCACAACGTGACAACGGCTACGACATATCAGACTATGTCTCAATTGACCCTGTATTTGGCACCATGTCTGACTTTGAAGAACTGATTCAGGAAGGGAAAAAACGCGGCATTGATTTCATGCTTGATATGGTGCTCAACCATGTATCGACAGAACACGAGTGGTTCCAAAAAGCTTTAGCGGGAGACTCTTACTATCAAGACTTTTTCTTCATCCAAGACGAGCCCACAGACTGGGTTTCAAAATTTGGTGGTAGTGCCTGGGCGCCTTTTGGCGATACAGGTAAATACTACCTCCACCTCTTTGATGTCACGCAAGCTGATTTAAACTGGCGCAATGAAAATGTTCGAAAAGAACTCTTTGATGTCGTCAACTTCTGGCGTGAAAAAGGCGTGCACGGCTTTAGATTTGATGTGATTAATTTGATTGGTAAGGACGCCTTACTCAAATCAAATCCTGTCAATGAAGGCAAGCCTGAATATACAGATAAACCGCTAACGCATGACTATTTACAGATGTTAAATGCCGCAAGTTTTGGCAAGGATGCTGAGAGTGTGACAGTCGGTGAAATGAGCTCAACGACGATTGATAACTGTATCTTATATAGCCGTCCTGACCGTCAAGAATTATCAATGACCTTTAATTTTCATCATTTGAAAGTCGACTATGCAAATGCACAAAAATGGACCAAGTCACCCTTTGATTTTGCCCAACTCAAACACCTTTTTCACACTTGGGGTGAAAAAATGAGTGAAGGGCAAGGTTGGAATGCTTTGTTTTGGAACAATCATGATCAACCTCGCGCCATTAATCGTTTCATAGACTACAAAAACTTTCGAGTGAAAGGTGCAACGATGCTGGCAGCCAGTATCCATCTTAGCCGAGGAACGCCTTATATCTATATGGGCGAGGAAATCGGGATGATTGACCCAGATTTTAAATCCATGTCAGACTATGTCGATGTGGAGTCGGTTAATGCCTATCAAGCCTTGTTGGATGCTGGGCATACGCCAGAGCAGGCTTTCGAGATTATTCAAATCAAGTCACGGGATAATTCGCGGACACCGATGCAGTGGGATAATACAGCCAATGCTGGTTTTTCAACTGGAACACCATGGCTGGCAACGGGGAATCATGCGGAGATTAACGTTGAAAATGAGCAATCAGGGGAAGTATATCAGTTTTATAAGCAGTTGATTCAGCTGAGAAAATCTGACCAGCTGATTTCAGACGGCACCTATCAGGCAGCTTATCAAGATGCTGAGCATATTTATGCTTTCATCCGTGAGTTTGAAGGTCGTCAATTGCTTGTTTTGACTAACTTTTCAAATCAAGTTATTGATTTTGAACTGTTAGCTGACTTTGTAGATAGCGAGATTTTGATTAATAATTATGCAACCTATCAGCCTAATCAGTTGCAACCTTATCAAGCCATTGCTTTTACGATTTGATTTATATTTAGTTACTGAGTCAAATATATTTTGTTGTCGTGAAAATGTAGTTTTCATTTGACAGCATGTCGCTTTGTGATATAATATAGTCAAGACTTCTAGCGTGAAATCTAACACAAAGAGCTATGTACTGGTATACATAGCTCTTTTTTTGCACTTTTTTTAAGCGTGTGTGGACAACCTTGTCTAGGTTATTCGTCCTTGTGCATCATCTTATCAATGATAGTAAGCACAATGCCAGCAATGACATTTGCCAATACCTCTAGCGTGAATTCTAACATCTTAAACACCTCCTCCCTAGACCAAGAGGTGTCATTATAAATTATAACATAATAATAAACGATTTAAACAAGGTGAATTTTAAAAGTATGAATTGATCATTCTCGATTTGATTCACGCTTGACTTTTGCATAAATATACAGTAAAATGGACTTATTATTCACTTTAAGTTGCTCTATCCAGACAGGATAGCACGCAGCTGACGACAGAAAGATAGGTCTATTTTATGTTTCAAGGACGTTCATTACTAAAAGAAATTGATTTCACCCAAGCTGAATTAGCATATCTTATTGATTTTGCCATTCATTTAAAAGCACTCAAAAATCAGCACATTCCTCACCAGTATCTGTCTGGAAAAAACATCGCCCTCTTGTTTGAAAAAACATCGACTCGGACGCGGGCTGCCTTTACTGTCGCAGCCAATGATTTGGGCGCGCATCCAGAATTTTTAGGACCAAACGACGTTCAGTTCGGTAAAAAAGAGTCGACTTCAGACACAGCCAAAGTCTTAGGCGCAATGTTTGACGGCATCCAATTTCGTGGGTTCAAGCAGACCGATGTCGAGATTCTAGCAGCTGAGTCTGGCGTGCCAGTCTGGAATGGTCTGACCGATACTTGGCACCCCACGCAGATGCTCGCAGACTTCATGACCATTAAAGAAATTTTCGGTGATTACACAGGTAAAAACCTCGTCTATATCGGTGACGGTCGAAATAATATGGCAAATTCTCTCCTAGTCACCTCAGCCATTCTAGGCGTTAACATCACGATCATAGCACCAGATGACTTGCAGCCCGCAACTGACATCCAAGCCATTGCGGCATCAAAAGCAGTTGAGTCAGGCAGTCACATCACGATTACCGCTGACACTGCTGCGGCCAATGGTGCTGATATTATTTACACGGATGTCTGGGTCAGCATGGGAGAAGAGGACCAATACGATGAACGAATTGAGAAACTCATGCCATATCAGGTGAATGCCGCGCTTTTTGAGCAAGCTAACAACCCTAACTGTATTTTTATGCACTGTCTACCAGCCTTTCGCGATTTGGAAACGACGACAATGCAAGCCATCCACGCAAAATCAGGCTTGACAGAGCTAGAAGTGACAGATGAGATTTTCAAAGCACCTTATTCTGTCGTCTTTCAAGAGGCAGAAAATAGACTGCACGCAATCAAGGCAGTCATGGCTGCGACTTTAGGTCATCTCTTTATCCCAAAAGTCTAAGCTCAAGTTAACACGATAATTTTTAAAATAGGCGCTATCCGATACGCATCAGCATCGGACAGCGCCTATTTTTGTGTCAGTTTCGACAGGTCATCGGATAGCGGGCTAGTTTATCAGAAAAATACCAAATCGGTATTGTTTTGCCAAAACAATACGAAAATGGTGAAAAAATCGCCGATTTCCTACCAAATCGGTATTCTTTTGGCAAAACAATACGAAATCGGTAAAAACTGCGCCGATTTCGAATGAGTATCAGTTAGCCTATCTATTTTTAAAGACTTTTGTCCTAACCTTAATTCTACATTGACAGAATTAGTTTAGGGACGGTGACTACTAAATAATATCGTTTATAGGCGAACAATTAAAAATAAAATACGTAAGAGAAAGAGAAAAAATAAATTGGAGAAAAGAAAAGATGACAGAAGAAAAAAATCAATTACTATTGCATATGATGATAGATTATGTCAAAGATAATCCTGATACAATTTTTAGCTATACGAACGCAGCAATTCTCTATGGAACACCACGTTGGGATGAATTAGAATTAGAAATTCATACTGTGCAATCCAGTCTTAAAATGATGAATCGAAAGGTAAACACGCATATTCGACCCTATTTTAGAAAGAAAAAATATAAAGGTTTTAATGTCATCACACTCGTTGATTTATTACTTGAAATCTCTAACAACGATACAGAAAATTCAGCCATTTCATCGATTAGTCATCATTTATATAAAAAAGAGATTAGCGTAGAAAATATTTTAAACTATTGCCGGTCTCAAAAATGGAAATCTGGGGTAGCAAAATTAAGACATCTTTTAACATTTGCAAGTGAACTAGATGAATCGCCATTTGAGACCAAAGTTCGACTTAAGTTATATGAGGCTGGTGTTATGATCCCAGTTCAACAGTATCAAGTAATTTGTCAAAGTAAAAAGAAATATCGTGTTGATTTTTTATTTGAATTTAAAGGTCGAAAAATTATTTTAGAGGCCGATGGTCTTATAAAATATAGCGATAATGCGAGCGAGCGTGCAAATGAAAGGCAAAGAGAATCGGATTTGATTCGAGAAGGGTACGAGATCATGCGCGTGATGAATCATGACTTTGAAAATGGTCGCTTTACTCAACTCCTTAAAGATTACGGCATACCTAAACGGCGGAATTACGGCAAGAAAATTGTAAAGTAACATTATTAGTTGCAAAATACCAAATTGGCATTCTTTTGCCAAAACAATGCGAAATCTGTCAAAAATAGTTTGATTTCTTACCATTTTGGTATTCTTTTGCCAAAACAATTCCAAAATGGTAAAAAACAAGCAATCGTACATAAACCTCAACCTCAACACGAACAAAGCACTGAGCTTTTCAGAAATTTTATGATTCATTTCAGTTATCTGCTACAAATAATTGTATAATAGAAATAGAAGTTTTTTAAGCAGGCAGATAGAAGGATAGACATGAACATCAAGGCAGTTTTTTTCGATTTAGACGGCACACTCTTTACCAGCACGCGAAATGTCGCCGCAACGACAAGACGCGCGATTGTTGAGCTCCACAAAAACAAGACACTAGTCGGCGTCGCCACAGGGCGTGGGCCTGCTTTTGTCCTGCCTCTAATGGAAACGCTGGGACTCGATTTTGCCGTAACCTACAACGGTCAGTACATCTTCACGCCAGAGGCCGTCATCTCAACCTCGCCAATCGACAAGAAAACCCTGCGCGACGTCATTGAATTTTCCCGCAAGCACGGCAGAGATGTCTCTCTCGGCATGGCGGACGGTGTCCATGGGAGTGGACTTGTTAAATTCGGTGAAACGCGGACAGCGCAAGTGATTGCAGGCATTTTACCACAAAAAATGTCAGGCTTAACAAAAAGTGGTTTTAAAAATGTCATTAGAAAAATCAAACCCCAATCTAAAAATCTAGCCGATAACATCAGACAGCCAGTCTATCAAGTCATCATGGTCGCAACCAGTGATGAAACAGATGTCATCATGGGCAACTTCCCAGAATTACAAGCCACACGTTCCAATGCCTATTCCGCAGACTTGATTACCAAAGGCAATTCTAAGCTAAAAGGGATTGAAGAAGTCGGGGAAAAATTCGGCTTTGACCTCTCACAAGTCATGGCGTTTGGTGATTCGGATAATGATTTGGAGATGCTGTCAGGTGTTGGACTAGGCATCGGCATGGGCAATGCCACACCAGCCGTCAAAAAAGTCGCCAATTATATCACAGATAATAACAACTCAGACGGTATCGCCAAAGCCCTCTCACATTTTGGCTTGATTAACTTTAAGCATGCCGCAAGTTTCATCAGTAAAGACGACAACTTTAATAAAGTCAAAGAATTTCACCGCGTCATGGACGGCAAGACACAGGAAATGCCGTGTGTCTTTCTACCAGAAGAGGCAAGTAATCGAGCAGGTTTCAAGGCTGAGGAAATCGTCGAATTTCTCTTTGCGGCAGCCAATGCCAATGTACCCGTCTTTGACGAACTGACAGAAAATCTGCACCAGTCGATTGACAAGGCAGCAGCTAAAGTCAAGGCTAAACCGATACCAGAAGGCGAAAACGCCTTGACTGGCGAAGTAGATGCGCTTTTGGACTTACTCTACTTTACCTATGGCTCTTTTGCCCTCATGGGTGTTGACCCACACGCGATTTTCAAAGCCGTGCATCAAGCCAACATGGGAAAAATCTTCCCAGACGGTCAACCACATTTTGACCCAGTCACGCATAAGGTCATGAAACCAGATAACTGGGAAACAGACTACGCCCCAGAAGGTAAAATCGAGGCAGAACTCGAGCGCCAAATTCGCGTCGCTATGAGTAAATTAAGCAAAGCGAAAGACGAACAATAATAACCACCCATATTTTGGATGTTTAGTTCTATGCGCACGACATGAAACAAGTATTCAATACTTGTTTTTTTCTCTTTTCTTTCTGATTAGCAATTTATCGAAAAGTGATACGGAAATAGGCTATGAGCGATTCTGATTAATATCAAAAATCGTTCATAGCCTATTTTAAAATGGTTATTGTTCCAGTACCTTTATTGTTATCAGGTATTTGAATAGCTAGTTTGTTTTGTTCTTTCGATGATTTTGAAATATTGCCACAAAAAAATCTTTTGGCATCACATTAAAATATGTTCAATCTTGGAAAAAGGCGCCATAAAGTGCTTTAATCGCGGCTTTTTCTTGGTCTGATTTGACGATAAACATGACTGAGACTTCTGATGAGCCTTGTGATAGCATTTCAATATTGATCCCAGCTTTGGCGAGGGCGTTAGCTGCACGGGCTGTGACCCCGATATGTTCGTTCATATCTTCACCAACAATCATGATGATTGAGAGATTTTTCTCAAAATGTAGGACATCTGGCTGCAAGCTTTCTGTCAGATTTTGAATAACTGAGCGCTCGATTTGTTTTGTTAAATAACGGTTTCGCATGATGACACTCATATCATCAATCCCTGTTGGCATATGCTCGAAACGGATGCCGAGATTTTCAAGGATATGCAGGACTTTGCGTCCGAAACCGATTTCTCGGTTCATGAGATATTTGGAGATGTTGAGCGAGGTAAAGTCAACATCCGCTGCGATGCCGACAACTGGACTGCCTGTGACGCTACGTTTAGCAACGATTCTTGTACCGGGATGCTCAGGATTATTGGTATTCTTAATCACGAGTGGCACACTTGCTCTGTAGGCGGGTAATAAAGCCTCGTCATGTAAAACAGAGAAACCGGCATAAGCGAGCTCACGCATTTCCTTGTAGGTGAGTTCGGTGATTGAGGCTGGTTGGTTGATGATGCCGGGGTGGGCGGCGAAGATGCCGTCGACGTCGGTAAAGTTTTCGTAGAGTTCGGCATGAACGCCGGCTGCGATGATTGAGCCTGTGATGTCAGAGCCACCACGTGAGAAGGTGCAGATGTCGCCTTTTTCGGTGACACCGAAGAATCCTGGGATGACGAGGGTTTCTTCGAGTTCGTTGAGGTAGTTGATTTTTTCGTTACTAGACGGTAGGAGGCGGGCGTTACCTGGTTCAGGTGTGACGATGATGCCGGCATCTTGTGGGTGGATGTATTTGGCGTTAATGCCATTTTCGCTAAAATATTCGGCGATGAGTTTGGCGTTGTTGTTTTCGCCTGCGGCTAGGAAGGTATCGTAGAGGAATTTGTTGCCTTTGATTGGCAGTGTGGCGAGGGCTTTGATGTCTGCAGCAATCTTGGTCATAACGTTGCCTGTGATGCCCAGTTCATCACAAATGCTTTGATAGCGTGCGATAATCCAGTCTTGGTTGGCTGTGATGTCATCACCGTTTTTGTAGGCTTTATAGTAAGCAATCAGGGCATCTGTTACTTTGGTGTCATTGGCATCGCGTTTGCCGGGTGCTGAAACGACGACGAATTTACGGGTTGGGTCGTTTTTGACGATGTTGTGGACTTTTGTGAGTTGTTCGGCACTTGCGAGTGAAGAGCCACCAAATTTAATAACTTTCAAGATGAGATTTTCCTTTGATTATTCTAAGATGTTGTGACAATTGTGCTACTTGAGGTAGAAACTTATCACAGCTTAGGGGGTGGTATTGTGTCATGATGCCGAGCTGTTGCTCGGTTTTTGATTGTATTATATCTATTTTAGCGAAAATTCTGAAAACTTTCAATACGAAATATCAAAAAATTTGGTAAAATAGTATTCATGAGTAAATTTAAAGCGATTATTTTTGATATGGACGGTGTTTTAATTGATACCGAACCTTATTATTACACGAGACGTCAGACTTTTTTAAATGGCAAGGGGATTTTGATTGCCCACTTGTCACCACTTGATTTCATTGGTGGCAATATGAAACAGGTTTGGTATATGATTTTAAGAAATGACTATGATAAGTGGGATGTGCCTGCTTTGCAGGCTGAATACACCCAATATAAGCTGGACCATGCGATTCCTTATGACACACTCTTATTTTCAGATGCTAAGTCTACTTTAGGGCACCTCTAATAACTACCAATTAATTCACCTCAAAATGAAATTAGAAAAAAACACAGAAAACTAAGCATAGTCTACTGTGTTTTTCTTTATGTTACAGACGCCACT
>SKEM01000500.1_pt1 | contig 18397 bp, 16 predicted proteins | sample 4826731 | NCBI WGS metagenome assembly SKEM01 (sample SAMN11008809, study PRJNA524170) | human gut metagenome | biome: Human fecal sample; material: Feces; isolation source: fecal sample from pouch patient p37 | host: Homo sapiens | place: Israel: Tel-Aviv | collected 2015-07-27
CCCCCTCTTGATTGTTTTTGTCTGGCGCCGCTTCAATTGTTTCTACAATCGCTACTTCTTTTTTACTACCAGACGCTTTTGCTAACAAGAAACGAATTAAATAACTAATTCCCACAAAGAAAATAATTGCTGCAATAACAACATCAACTAATTCGGTTGGTACACCAGCTATCAACGGCATTCCTTGTCCACCAAGTTTTAACATTCCAAACAGTAATGCGGAAAGTAAAATCCCGATTGAGCTACCTGCTCCTAATAGAGACACGGCCATACCATCGAACCCAATGCTCAACGATGTGTTTTGAATAAAGAAGTTTTGGAAAGTCCCCAATCCTTGGACCGCACCACCTAAACCAGCCAGCGTTCCTGAAATCATCATGGATAAAATAATCGTTCGCTTGCTGCTCATTCCAGCATATTCAGAAGCAAATGGGTTTAACCCCACCGACCGAATTTCAAAACCAAGCGTTGTTTTTTTCATCAAGAACCACACAAGAATAAGGAAAATGAAGGCCAAGAAAATGCCGATGTTCAAACGAGAGCCATCACTGATATTTGTTAAAAACGGTGAGCGTAATGATGCATTCGCACCAATCATTTTGGTGATCCCTTTGTTCGCCATAATACTTGGTTTCATGACATTATTAGCAATATGATTTCCTGTGTATAATAAAATATAATTCAACATAATCGTAACAATAACTTCACTCGTCCCAAAATAGGCACGCAAGAAACCTGGAATGGCTGCTGCTAAAGCTCCTGCAACCGCGCCAACAATAATCGCCACCGGCAACGCAATCATCCGGGGTGCATCAGGCATGGATAAAGCGACCCAAATACTAGCCACCCAACCACATAAGGCTTGTCCTGAAAGCCCGATATTAAAGAATCCAGCCGAATTTGCCACCGAGAATCCTAAAGCGGTAAAAATCAACGGTGCTGCGGTGACAAAAATCTCACCAATACTTTTCTTTCCTTGGAAAGCTGTTTCAAACATCGCTTGATACCCAGCCACTGGGTCATAGCCAAAGATAACCATAATAATTGCCCCTAAGAGGAAACCCATAATAACAGATAACACAGGGACTAAAATATTTCTTATTTTTTCAGAACGATTATTCAACAGTTTCACCTGCCTCTACTTTTGATAACTCAGCACGGGCTTCTTCCAATGAGTAGCCAGCCATTAACAAGCCCAATTCATTTTCTGTCGTTTCTTTCGGATCAACAATTCCGACAATTTCCCCCGCATGAATAACAGCGATACGATCAGAAACGTTCAAAATTTCATCTAATTCAAAACTTACTAATAAAACAGCTTTATTTTTATCTCTTTGTTCAATTAGTCGACGATGAATGTATTCAATAGCTCCGACATCTAAACCGCGTGTTGGTTGAGAAACAATCAACAAATCTGGATCGCGGTCCACTTCTCGGGCAATAATTGCTTTTTGCTGATTCCCACCTGAAAGCGCCCGAGCTGGTACTAGTTCATTAGGAGTCCGTACATCATATTCTTCAATTAATTCACGGGCGTGTTTGTTAATCATTCGATAGTTTAAAATACCTGTTGAACTGTATGGTTTTTGGTAATACGTTTGTAGGCCAATATTTTCAGCCAATGTCATCTCTAATACCAAGCCATATTTATGTCGGTCTTCAGGAACGTGGGCGACACCCATTTCCGTAATTTCCCGAGGTTTGCGATTAGTAATCTCTTTTTCATTCAAATGAATGGACCCGTTTTCGACTTTGGTTAATCCTGCTAAGGCTTGGATTAATTCTGTTTGTCCATTGCCATCAATCCCCGCAATTCCAACAACTTCCCCTGCTCGGACATCTAAGCTAAGATTTTTCACTGCATCTAAGCCGCGGCTTTCTTTCACTACTAAATCTTTAATTGATAAAATTGTTTCTTTCGGTTGCGCTGGTTTTTTCTCTGTTTTGAAGGAAACAGAACGACCCACCATCATATCGGCTAACTGTTGCGAAGAAACGTCTTTCACATTGACGGTGCCAATACTTTGCCCCCGGCGAATAACCGTACAACGGTCCGCCACTTTTTTAATTTCATCTAACTTATGTGTAATTAAAATGATCGATTTGCCTTCATCGGTTAGTTCTTTCAAAATAATCATTAATTCATCAATTTCTTGTGGCGTTAATACTGCGGTTGGTTCGTCAAAAATTAAAACGTTCGCACCACGATATAAGGTCTTTAAAATTTCAACCCGTTGTTGCATACCCACAGAAATATCGCGAATATAGGCATTGGGATTTACATCCAACCCGTATTGCTTAGACACTTCTTCAATCTCTTTTTTCGCTTTTTTCCGGTCTAAAATACCGCCATGGGTAGGTTCACTACCTAAGATAATATTTTCAGTCACAGTAAAGGCTTCAACTAACATAAAATGCTGATGGACCATTCCGATTCCTAAACGATTGGCTGCAGTAGGACTTGTAATGTTGACTTTTTCGCCATTCATATAAATCTCACCTGAGGTCGGTTCCAATAGCCCTGATAAGATATTCATCAAGGTCGACTTGCCTGCACCATTTTCACCTAGCAGTGCGTGGATTTCACCAGGTTTTACTTGTAAATCAATTTGGTCGTTGGCTTTGAACGTCCCAAATTCTTTGGTGATTTTACGCATCTCAATTACGTTTTCTTCTTGAGACAAGGTCTATTCACTTCCTAACAAAATTATATTGGCAATACTTTAGAGGGTAATTTTGACCCTTAACTAAGTAGTTGAAGAACCTCAACTATTTAGTTAAAAATCCAAACATCATAAAGGGTTCCCTTGGCAGCCGTCGCTGCCAAGGACCACTTTATTTTTAGAAGGAACAATAATGAGCCCTTCTTTTTTCATTTAGGAGCTTAAATTATTCTGGTTTTTCTGGGACTTTTACGTCACCTGAGATTACTTTATCTTTTGCTGTTTTAACAGCTTCTTTTGTTTTGTCGTTTAAATAGCCGTCTGTTAAGTCAACGCCACCATCTTTTAATCCATAAACTAAATGTTCGCCACCAGGGAATTTGTCTTCTAACGCACGGTTGGCAATATCTTGAACCGCTGTGCCGACACCTTTAAGCGTTGAAGTTAACGTGAAGTTGTCTTCTTTGCCGTCTTTTGTTTTGTACTTGCCATCAGCATCTTGATCGCGGTCAACACCGATTACCCAAACTTTGTCGCCAGAACCTGATTCATTCAAGTCTTTTGCTTCTTGGAAGACCCCTTGTCCAGTCGCACCAGAAGCGTGGAAGATGATATCAACGCCATTTTGGTACATTGCAGCAGCTAAAGCTTTCCCTTTGGCAGGATCAGCAAATGAAGCCGCATATTTTGTATCAACAGTAATTTCTTTACCTAATTCTTTCGCAGCATCAGCCACACCTTTTTCAAAACCAGCTTGGAAACGGTCAATTACGACCCCTTCTTCACCACCAACAAAACCGACTTTGTTCGTCTTTGTTTCGTTTGCAGCAGCAACACCGGCTAAGTAAGCTGCTTCATTATCTCTAAATGTTGCAGAAACGACATTCTTTTTGCCATCGATTTGATCATCGATTAAAACAAAGTTTGTATCAGGGTTGGCATCTGCTGCAGAAGAAATTGCATCTTTTAGCAAGTAGCCAATACCAAAGATTGTGTTGAATTTACTTGATACCGCTTGGTCAATATTTGTTGTATAGTCAGCTGCATCATTCGATTGAATATATGCATACCCTTTTGAACCTTCTGGTAAATCATGTTCTTTACCCCAAGCTTGCAATCCTTCCCAAGAAGATTGGTTAAACGACTTGTCATCCACGCCGCCTGTATCTGTAATGATTACAGCACTATGCGCTGCATCCCCTTTGCCACCGCCGCTTTCAGCGGTTTTGCCTTTGCCACCACCACATGCTGCAAGTGAAACTGATAAACCTAATGCAATCAAACTAAAACCGAATAATTTTGCTTTTTTCATTTCTGTAAAGCCTCCTAAAAATAGTTTAATGTATTTAAACAACTAAGTTGTTTCTAAGGTTGGTCTGGGACTTTTACGTCACCAGAGATGATTTGTTCTTTGGCTTCTTTAACTGCCGTTTTGGCTTGATCGCTTAAGGCTTCTGTTGTTAAATCAACACCGCCATCTTTCAATCCATAAGTTAAATGTTCGCCGCCAGGGAATTTATCTTCTAATGCAAGATCAGAGATTTTTTTCACAGCAATATTTACACCTTTAATGGTTGAAGCTAACGTTAAGTTATCATCCTTGCCATCTTTGGTTGTATATTTACCGTCTTCGTTTTGGTCACGGTCAACACCAATCACCCAAACTTTATCTTTTGAACCTGTTTCATTTAGCGCTTTGGCTTCTTGGAAGATTCCTTGTCCTGTAGTCGCCGCTGCGTGATAAATAATGTCGGCACCTGCTTGATACATAGAAGAAGCTAAGGCCCGTCCTTTTGAAGCGTCTGCAAATGTCCCTGCATAAGTAGACGTAATTTGAATATCTTTGCCTAATTTTTTGCCAGCGTCTGCTACACCTTTTTCAAAACCAGCTTGGAAACGGCCAATAACAGGTCCTTCAACCCCGCCGATAAATCCTACTTTGTTGGTTTTCGTAGTGTTAGCTGCTGCCACACCTGCTAAATACGCAGATTCATTATCTCTAAATGTTGCAGAAGCGACGTTGTTTTTCCCATTAACTGTATCGTCGATTAGAACGAAATTCGTTTCTGGGTTGGCGTCCGCTGCATCTACTACTGCATTTTTTAGTAAATAGCCAATGCCAAAAATCGTTTTAAATTGACTTGAAATGGCTTGGTCAATGTTTGATGTATAATCAGATGCTTCATTTGATTGAATATACGCATACCCTTGAGGTCCTTCTGGAAGTTTGTGCTCTTTGCCCCACTCTTGCATTCCTTCCCACGCAGATTGGTTAAAAGATTTGTCATCAATGCCGGCTGTATCTGTGACCATTACGACACTATGTTGTGGATCACCTTTTGTGTTGGCGTTCTTTTTGCTATTGCCACCACATGCAGCTAACCCAATGGTTAAGGCAACTGCTGCCAATCCTAGACCTAAAAATTTTGCTTGTTTCACTTTCCGAAAAGCCCCCTACTATTTTATCTATTATTTCATTCGCATTTATGCTATTGAAATCTACTTTGAGCCCAACGAAACCTTATGTCCTTTTTTTAAAAATCTTTATCTGTAAATGAATAGGGCAATAATGCCTCAACTGTCATTGTTTTAGTCGCGCCATCTTTACCAACTAGCGTGACCGGCATTTGTGGATCAAAGAATTCAGCCATTACTTGACGACAAGCGCCACATGGAGAAATGGGTGCCTCTGTATTACCTGCTACAACTAAATGTTGGAAGGTCCGTTCATCTTCTGAAATGGCTTTAAAAATCGCCGTTCTTTCTGCACAATTTGTTAAACCAAAGGAGGCATTTTCAATGTTGACTCCTTGATACATTTTCCCGTCTGCAGTCACTAAGCAAGCGCCCACAGGAAAGTTAGAATACGGTACATAGGCGTGCGCCAATGCTTCTACGGCACAATCAAGCCATTCTTGTTTTACTGTCATCTTTTTCGCCACACCTTCGATTAATTTGAAATACGAATTAATACCCTTCGCCAGTTGCGCCAGAAACAATTGCTACACCCGTACTTGCACCGATGCGTGTTGCCCCAGCTTCAATCATTGCTAACGCTTCTTCTGCATTATGCACGCCACCAGAAGCCTTAACGCCCATGTCAGGACCAACTGTCTCACGCATTAAACGAATGTCTGCTACTTTAGCGCCGCCTGTTGAGAAGCCAGTAGATGTTTTAACGAAATCGGCACCTGCTTCTTTGGCTAATTCACAAGCTTTAACTTTTTCTTCGTCTGTTAATAATGCTGTTTCAATAATCACTTTGACTAACGCTTTTCCTTTGGCTGCATCTACTACGCCTTGAATGTCTTGACGTACGTAATCGTATTGTTGTGATTTTAATGCACCAATATTAATCACCATATCCACTTCATTCGCACCATTTTTAATCGCATCAGCTGCTTCGTATGCTTTAACTTCTGGTGTATTTGCCCCCAAGGGAAAGCCAATAACGGTACACACAGCGACGTCGGTATCTGCTAATTGCTCGCTAGCAAAAGCGACCCAACAAGGATTGATACATACAGAGAAAAAGTTGTACTCCTTAGCTTCGTCAATAATTTTTTGGACAGCGGCTTCTGTCGCTTCTGGTTTCAAAATAGTGTGGTCAATCATGCGGTTTAATTCCATGATGAGAATTCCTCTTTTCTTTTTGTTTTATTCCGTAATAATATCGTGAATCAAAATAGGCTCTTCGCCGGTTGGTCCAATTTCAATGTTTTTATAAAGCAATTGTTCGACTTCTGTCACGTCTTCACGATTGGCATAAATGGTTAGTAATGATTCGCCTTTTTCAACTGGGCTCCCTACTTTTTTGTGAAGTTTCAAGCCAACTGCAAAATCAATCGTATCTTCTTTCGTAGCCCGACCAGCGCCCAGCAACATTGCGGCAACGCCAATTTCATTGGCAACGATTTTTTGTACCACGCCTGTTTCTTTGGCAGGTAAATCAAATTGATAAGTTGCGGTTAATAATTTTTCTGGCTGGTCAACAACGGAACTGTCGCCGCCTTGATTTTCAATCATTTCTTTAAATTTTGCGAGCGCTCGACCGCTTGTTAATGCTTCTTCTAATAAAGCCCGTGCTTCGTCTAACGTCTCGGCTTTTTTAGCTAAAACGACCATCTGACTTCCTAAGACATAGCACATCTCCACTAAATCTTCTGGCCCATTTCCTTGCAAGGTCTCGATTGCTTCAACGATTTCTAAACTATTTCCGATAGCCTCCCCTAAAGGTTGTGACATGTCTGAAATTACTGCCATCGTTTGGCGATTTGCCAGTTTCCCAATGCGAACCATTGTTTCCGCTAATCGACGAGCACTTGCTAGGTCTTTCATAAAGGCCCCTTCACCAGTAGTCACGTCTAAGACAATCGCATCTGCCCCTGCGGCAATTTTTTTACTCATAATGGAACTTGCAATTAATGGAATTGAGTCAACAGTGGCGGTCACATCACGTAACGCATAAAGTTTTTTGTCTGCTGGTGCTAGGTCACCTGACTGACCAATCACTGCCACTTTTGTATCGTTCACCAATTGAATAAAACGTTCTTCTGTCAATTCAACTTTAAAACCAGGAATCGCTTCTAATTTATCCAACGTACCGCCCGTGTAGCCTAAGCCACGACCAGACATTTTTGCTACATTGACCCCGACACTAGCAACTAACGGCGCTAAAATAAGCGTCGTAGTGTCGCCTACGCCACCTGTAGAATGCTTGTCGACTTTGATTCCTTCTATAGAAGAAAGATCCACAATTTCGCCTGAATGGACCATCGCTAACGTCATTTGTGTAATTTCTTCGTCTGTCATATCTTGGTAAAAAACAGCCATTAAAAAGGCACTTACTTGATAATCTGGAATTGAACCATCTGTGTATCCGTTGATAATAAATTGAATTTCTTCGCTTGTTAGTTGATGCCCGTCACGTTTCTTTTCAATAATGTCTACCATTCTCATGAATTCGTTCCCTCCGATTTCCCGATAATGTATTATACAACAAAATCGTTCAGCTTTAAACCATTTAGTAAACCAGTTTACTATTATTTTTTTCTTGTGAAAACGCAAACAACACGAACGTTCTATTTCTAAGCTGTTTTTTAAATCGGTTTTGTGCTTTTTCTAGCAATAAACGTCGCATCAAAAACTTTATTTGGAACTTTCCCTGTTGGATCTGCAATAGCTTCCACCAAAAATTTTGCTGCATAATAGCCAATATCAAAACTCGGCTGATAGACGGTTGTTAAACTCGGCACCAAATATTCGGAAATTTCCAAGCCATCAAAACCAACCACCGAAATATCGTCAGGAATTTTCTTGCCCGCTTCTTCAATGGCTTGATAAGCTCCCATCGCCATTTCATCATTGCCACAAAAAATTGCTGTGATTTCTTCATTTTTCAAAACTTCTTTCGCCGCAGCATAGCCGCCATGCAAGTTCAATTCCCCAGCACAAACATAATGCGGACGAAAAGGTAAATTGTTGTCCTGTAACGCATGCTGATACGCCGTCACTCGTTCCGTTAAACGATAATAGCCGGCACTTTCACGCAACATGCCAATATGCTGATGCCCTTGTTGAATCAAATGATGGACCGCTTGATAAGCACCTTCGTACTCTTTAACGATTAATCGTCCACTATCTCGTGGATTAATCCCACGATCGACAAGAATGACAGGAATCGGATGTTCTCGTCGGTCTTTTAAAATATGATTTTCTGGCAAAACATTCGGCGTGGCAAAAATAATGCCATCCACCGACCGATGAATCAACTCGCTAACATATTGCATCGCTTGCTCGGAATCATGCTTTGAATTGCATAACAAAATCATGTAGCCTAACGAATTTAAATATGTTTCTACACCTTCAATCACTTTTGAGAAAAAGAAATCCGTCACATCTGGCACAATCATACCAATGGTTTTGGAATGACGGTTGATTACATTCGAAGCAAAGTAATCTGGTTTGTAATGATTTTCAGCGACTACCGCCAACACCTTGTTGCGGGTTTTTTCACTGAAACGACTCCCTTTATTATTCAGAATTTGTGAGACGGTTGTGACAGAAACACCAGCCATATCAGCAATTTCTTTAATCGTTAGTTTCATCGCGCCCCTCCCAACGTCTCCTTTTGCATTGACAGACATTTGTAGACGTGTTACAGTCTTCAAAATACTTATCGAATCTTTTACATTTTAACAAAAAAAAGACAAAAGAAATAGACTAAAAAGATTAAAAAACAAAAGAAAATGGAGGCTATTTTTTTCATGGAAGAATCCCGTGTCCGTCAATTACCAAAAATCGAGCTGCACTGTCACTTAGATGGGTCGATTCGACCAACCACTTTACGCACCATTGCTGAAAAACAAAACATTCCATTACCCCAAGACGAACAAGCCTTGAAAGAGTTAGTGGTTGCCCCTGAAAAATGCACCGATTTGAATGATTATTTAACTCGGTTTGACTTCGTGCTCACCTGTCTACAAACGGCCGAAGCTTTGCAAGCAGCGGCGTATGACGTGATTAGCCAAGCTGCAGAAGATGGCGTGGCTTACATAGAGGTGCGTTTTGCGCCTTCCCAACATACAGAAAAAGGCTTACGGTTACCTGAAATCGTGACTGCTGTTTTAACTGGCTTAAAACAAGGCGAAGAAGATTTTGGTGTAAAAAGCAATGCACTGTTATGCGGCATGCGACATGACCAACAACAAGCCATAGAAAAAATCGTTCACTTAGCGCATGATTTCAGAGAAACAGGCGTTGTCGGCTTTGATTTAGCTGGCAATGAAGTCGATTTTCCTCCATATACATTTGAAGACGTATTAGCTTTAGCCAACCAATTGTCAATTCCATTAACACTCCACGCTGGGGAATGCGGCTGTGGCAAAAATGTCGCTGATGCTGTCACTTTAGGTGCTACTCGGATTGGCCACGGTATTGCTTTGAAAGATACACCCGAATATTTGGCGCTCTTAAAAGAAAAAAAGGTTCTTTTAGAAATGTGTCCAACTAGCAACTTCCAAACAGGCACCGTCAAAACATTGGCTGAATACCCTTTTCAACAATTTATAGAGGCTGGCTTAGCCGTCTGCATCAATACCGATAATCGCACTGTTTCAGATACTACGTTAACGAAAGAATTCATGAAATTGGCCACTTGGTATCAATTAAGTTATGACGAAATGAAGCAACTCACTAAAAATGCGCTTGCAGGTGCTTTTTTATCGCCAGACGAAAAAAAACTGTTGAACCAAAAAATTGATCAAGCGTATCTATTCTAAAAAAGAACCTCCACTAAAGTGGAGGTTCTTTTTTACTCTGCTTCTTTAACACTTCGTAAAATATAATAGCCTTTGTCTTTTGTCACAATTTCAACATTGCCAAATACTTCAGCCATTTTCTTTTCTGCACTAGGTGCACCTTGTTTCTTTTGAATAACTACCGTTAGTGTGCCACCAACTTTCAACAACGGAAAAGCCCCTGTTAAAATGCCATGGACAACTTTTTTGCCTGCACGAATGGGCGGGTTGCTAACAATCGCCGCGTAGGTCGTTTCGTTTAAGGTTTCATACACATTGGAAGAATGAATATCCACAGTAGTAATTTGGTTACGTTGGGCGTTCATTTGAGCTAGCCCAACTGCCCGTTGGTTGACATCCACCATTTCCACCAGTCGACCAGTCGCCGCTGCTAAGGACAACCCAATTGGTCCATAGCCACAACCAACATCTAACAAACGGCCTGCTGGTAAATTTTCCCATTCAAAGGCATCAATCAACACACGAGAACCATAATCCACTGTTCCTCTTGAGAAGACCCCGCTATCGGTCGTAAACTGAAAGGTCCGACCACGTAATGGAAAAGACCAGCTTTCTAAATCATGTGCTAATTCTGGATTTTCTGTATAATAATGATTCGCCATTTTGTTCTTCCTATCTATGCTTGTTTTGGTTTTAGTCTACCTTTTATTTCTCGAACAATCAAGGCACCTAATAATTCATAGCCCACTTGTGAAAAATGCAAACCATCCGCTTGTAAAAATTCATCCGTTCCAGGATAAACAGTCATCGCTTTATACAAATCAATAACTGGCAAGTTATGTGCCGCTCCGACTTCTTGTGCAACCTTGACCAATTCCTTGATACGCGTCTGTGGACGTTCTGGACGTCTGCCACTATCCGCATATGGTGGCGTAATTAAAATCACCTTTTCTGAACCAATTTCGTGAATCATTGTTTCAAGGTTTTCTCTAAACGTGGCTACTGTTATATTTCGATCCAGTGATGCATCATTGGCGCCAAAGAAAATCACCACTTCATCAGGTTTCTCAATTAGTACTTCTTTATTTAATCGTTTTAAACCATCCTCTGTTGTATCGCCAGGCATTCCAGCATTAATAACAGCCACTTCTTCTAGACCCATCGCAACAATATCCCGTTTCACTAAGTCAACAAGAACAGGTGAGACGGCTTCGTCTAAATAACCAGCAGTAATGCTATCACCAAATAATACAATTTTTCTCATGGCTTTTCCCCTCTTTTCTAACAGTTTTCTCTTTTCATGATACCATTTTCATCATAAATTGGCGAAGAAGGGAATTCTTTTGTAAAATCCTGTGTTTCCCTTGTGAAATTATGGTAAAATGTACAAAGATTGAACAGGGTTTGGTGGAGGAACAATGGACGATAAAATGAATTACTACCCAATTTCCAGAGAAGAATGGCATGGGTTTTATCATGACGGCAAAGCACCGTTAACCGAAGCAGAATTGGATAACATTAAAAGTGTGAACGACCAAATTTCACTAAAAGATGTACAAGAAATTTATGTACCCTTAACGCATCTTATTCATTTGTACATGAAAGAATTTGAATCGCTAACACTTAGCAAAGGATTATTCCTACATGAATATGTCTCTGTACCACCATTCATCATTGGAATTGCCGGCAGTGTCGCCGTTGGCAAAAGCACCACCGCTCGTCTTTTGCAAAGAATTCTGGCCCGAACGTTTAAACGAAGAAACGTTCAACTCATTACAACGGATGGATTTTTGTATCCCAATAAAGTGTTAGAAGAACAAGGAATTATGGACCGAAAAGGGTTTCCTGAAAGTTATGACATGGAGAAGCTAATTAATTTCTTAAACGAAGTCAAAAGCGGCAAAGACGAAATTAAAGCACCCGTCTATTCTCACAGTGTCTACGATGTTATCGAAGGCGAATATGAGTTGATTCAACAACCAGATATTTTGATTGTTGAAGGCATTAACACCTTACAGTTACCCGCCAATCAACAAATTTATGTGAGTGATTTTTTTGATTTTTCTATTTTTGTGGATGCCGATCCAGCCTTAATTGAAAAATGGTACTTAGAACGTTTTGGGGCCTTATTAGATACGGCTTTCTTAGATCCTAATAATTATTATTACCAATATGCAATTGGCAAACGAGAAGATGCTTTCGCCATGGCACGGAATGTTTGGAAAACCGTGAACTTACCGAACTTGGAGGAATATATCTTGCCAACGCGCGGACGTGCGGACATTATTTTGCATAAAACGGAAAATCATTTGATTGACCAAATCTATCTACGTAAATATTAAGGGTTGACGAGCTAAGAAATATCCTGTATCTTTTGTAGAAATATCCTTGAAAATTTTCAGCAGAATGCATGACTTTCAAGGAGTAAAATGTTTTAATAAGTATAGCTAGACAAAGAAGAGTACGGAACAAAAGTGAACCACTTTTTAACCGCCTGATTCTCGGCTGTTTAAAAGTAGCCCCTGCGGAATTAAGCCAAAATTTTCTAAAAATCGTAAAACAATTTTTGAAAATCCTTTCTTAATTCTTGGTGCTGACCACTTTTTAACCGCCTTTTCTTTAGATAAATTTAAATGGATAAGGGGTAATAGACGTGACTAACGTTGCCGATTTGACATCTGTCGAAAAAATTATTGTTTTAGACTTTGGTAGTCAGTTTAACCAATTGATTACTCGTCGTATTCGTGAATTTGGCGTATTCTCTGAGTTATTAAGCCACCGAACTACGGCAGAAGAAATTCGCAAAATCGCGCCTAAAGGAATCATCTTCTCAGGTGGACCAAACAGCGTGTATGACAAAGATGCTTTTAGCATTGATCCAGAAATTTATGAGTTAGGAATTCCCATTCTTGGCATCTGCTACGGTATGCAATTAATGACTCATAACTTAGGCGGAAAAGTAGAACCTGCCGCAAACCGTGAATACGGAAAAGCAGAATTAGAAATCCTTGGTGATGCGACCTTATTCCAAGGAACACCTGCGAAACAAACCGTTTGGATGAGCCACGGTGATTTAGTAACAGAAATCGCTCCTGGATTCGAAAAAGTTGGGACAAGCAATGATTGTCCAATCGCTTCTATCGAAGATGCCAACCGCAAATTCTACGGCGTACAATTTCACCCAGAAGTTCGTCATTCAGAATATGGTAACGACTTATTACGTCACTTTGCTTTTGATGTGTGTGGCTGTACTGGTGACTGGAGCATGGAAAACTTCATCGATATGGAAGTCGCTAAAATCCGTGAACAAGTAGGCGATAAAAAAGTCTTACTTGGTTTATCAGGTGGCGTTGACTCAAGTGTTGTCGGCGTGCTTTTACAAAAAGCCATTGGCGACCAATTAACTTGTATCTTCGTTGACCATGGATTATTACGTAAAGGTGAAGCGGAACAAGTAATGGAAAGTTTAGGCGGTAAATTTGGCTTAAACATTATTAAAGTAGATGCGAAAGAACGCTTCTTAAGCAAATTAGCAGGCGTTTCTGACCCTGAACAAAAACGTAAAATCATCGGTAACGAATTTGTGTATGTTTTTGATGACGAAGCAACTAAACTTGCTGGGGAAGAAGGCGTTTCATTCCTAGCACAAGGAACTCTTTACACAGACGTCATCGAATCTGGTACAGAAACTGCGCAAACAATTAAATCACATCACAACGTTGGTGGTCTTCCTGAAGACATGCAATTTGAATTAATTGAACCTTTAAATACATTATTCAAAGACGAAGTTCGTGCCTTAGGAACTGAACTTGGCATGCCTGATGCAATCGTTTGGCGCCAACCATTCCCAGGACCAGGATTAGGTATTCGTGTGCTTGGTGAAATTACAGAAGATAAATTACAAATCGTTCGTGATTCAGATGCTATCCTACGTGAAGAAATCGCAGCAGCTGGCTTAGATCGTGACATTTGGCAGTACTTTACTGTCTTACCTGGCATCCGCTCAGTAGGCGTTATGGGCGATGGCCGTACCTACGATTACACAGTCGGTATCCGTGCTGTGACTTCTATCGACGGCATGACCGCTGACTTTGCCCGTATCCCTTGGGATGTTTTACAAAAAATCTCTGTGCGCATCGTGAACGAAGTCGCACATGTAAACCGTATCGTGTACGATATTACTTCAAAACCACCTGCAACTGTGGAGTGGGAATAACAATCAACCCGCTAGAAAACCTATTTTATAGGTGTTTCTAGCGGGTTTTCTTTTGTATTATCACACTTTCCTCCCACCATTCTCCATTTTTCCTTTGCTCCACCGCCCTCAAAGTCCTATAATTTAATCATAAGAATAGTGGCTATTAATAAAATTCATCAATTAAAAGGAAGCGATTTCAACATGTCAAAAGCAACTTTTCTTAAGTATGGTTTTGTTGTCCTCTTCATAGGAATTTTTTTACTTCGTGCCCAAAAATTTATTTCTGAGCCCCTTTCGTACCTTTTTTCGGGTATTCTTTTGCTTATTGTTGCGTATTTAATACTCGTGAAAAAAATGAACTTTTTCTCAAGTTTGCTCACAGTTACCGACCAGCCTTCTTCTACCCAACAACGATTAGGTCAACCTTTCTGGTCTTGTCAGTTTATTGATTGGTTTACTTCTGGTAATTTTTTCAGTCATTTTATAGACACTTTTTCACTATTGTTCTTATAAAAACAAGACGTTCTTGTTTGGCCTTTGACGTTGTCGTATACTATAAATAATAAATAAGCTATGAAGGAGTAAATTAATGAAAAAAAGTGTTATAACTAGTTCTATGTTAGCGGTTTTGTTGTCGGGATTTCTCGTTACCCCTATTTCTGCTTACGCTTTAGAACGCTCTAAGGGAACTACTGAAGAAACGGTGGCTTCAGAAACATCTCTAACGGAGCAACAAATGAGTAGCGGTGTCACTGAAGAAATGAATCCAAGCATCATAAATTCTCAAGAGGAAACAGAAACAACTTCCACTTCCTCAACCTCCGATTCCACCACTGAAGTTTCTACATCAGAAGTAACAACTGTTAATGATACAGAAAATAGTAGCGACGATACTGAAACTACTTTGGAAACATCACAAAGTAATGAGGACACACCTATAGCACCGGCAAAAGCAGAAGAAAAAGTTCCTGATATTAATTATCAGACACATATCCAAGACATCGGATGGCAAGGGGTTGTCAAAAACGGGGAAATTTCTGGGACTAGCAGACGCTCTTTACGTCTTGAAGGAATTAAAATGAATATTTCAAATTCAGATTTGGCTGGATCTGTAGAATATAGAACACATGTCCAAGAAATTGGGTGGCAAGGATATGTGAAAGATAATCAATTGTCTGGTACAAGCGGAAAGTCTTTGCGGCTCGAAGCGATTCAAATTCGCTTAACTGGAGAAATAGCTAACGCATATGATGTTTATTATCGTGTGCATATAGAAGATAAAGGTTGGTTGAATTGGGCAAAAAACAGTGAGTCCGCAGGTAGTCAAAGCGCCGCTAAAAGATTAGAATCCATTCAAATTAAATTAGTGAAGAAGGGCGAAGCGGCACCTGAAGGAAATGGAAAAGCCTTTTTAATTGGAAATGAAGCAAAACGTCCAGATGAAATCAAACCAACTGTCAATTATCAAACACACGTGCAAAATATTGGTTGGCAAGGGGTTGTCAAGAATGGCGAAATAGCTGGTACAAGTGGGAAAAATTTACAACTGGAAGCAATCAAAATCAACCTGAGTGATGCTGCTCTAGCTGGAAACATAGAATACTCTACGCACATCCAAAATATCGGATGGCAAGATTATAAAGCCAATGGGGCATTATCTGGCACAACTGGAAAAAATTTACAATTAGAAGCCATTAAAATTAAACTGTCCGGTGATGTTTCAAGATATTATGATGTCTATTACCGTGTCCATATCCAAGATAAAGGTTGGTTAAATTGGGCAGCTAATGGCGCCCCAGCTGGAAGTCAATCTGCATCTAAACGGTTGGAAGCTATTCAAATCAAAATAGTTAGAAAGGGTGAAACGGCTCCTAAAGGATCTGGAAAAGCTTTTTTAGTTGGCGATGAAGCTCGCACACCAGCAGAGATAGCAAACAGATTACGTGCAGAAAGATTAAAGAAAAAACCTTATTATTATTCTCAACGTGACCCACAATGGATTAATACTTATATCGGAAACTATACCATTGGCGCAGCAGGATGTGTTCCAACAAGTTTATCTATGATTTTAAGAGGCTCTTACGGTTATAATGTAAATCCTGTCAGTGTTGCAACAAGAATGGCATCTTATGGCGGGTTAAATCAAAGATACTTTGGCGCTTCTGCAACTGATTTAGTGATAACAGCTCAATCATATGGCCGTTCGATCAAAGTTATTAATGATGTAGCTACATTGAACGCCTATCTTTCTGAAGGATATCCTGTTATTTTATATCAAAATGTTGGGATTGGACATGCTATTGTCGTTCATGAGTACAAAAATGGTTACACTTTAACCTATGATCCATACGGCCGCCAGTTTTACTCAGGTTGGGTGTCAACACAAGCACTTTGGAATACTCCGTCAAATGATCCAATTGATTGGACAGAAGGCCGACCATGTTTCGTTATTTTATAGGAGGATATAATGAAAAAAAAACTTATTGTACTATTGTTAGCCTTATTTTTAACGGCATGTAGTAATAATACTGGGGGAAAAAATAGCGACGCTTCATCTACTGAAGTATCAACTAAGCAGCAAACTACCCAGTCTTCTAAAAAAGATAGTAGTAATCCGGACACAACACCAACTTCTACATCATCTATAACAATTGAAACAACCGAGAATTTAAAGAATAGAGAATTGAATCCAACAGATGATGTTTCAAAAACTAGACGACAATTGTATGAACAAGGAATTAACAGTTCAACAATTACGGATAAAGAACTAAAGGAATATATATCAGAGGCTAAAGAACAAAAGAAAGATGTGATTGATTATATTAAGCAAAAAATAAATCAATAAAGTTATCTCATATTCATTCCCCCCTTGACTCTCCCTTCACTCTTGGCTATGATTACCTTAGCAAGTACAATGGTGTACTGTGAACAGTCGAGCAACGGCGCTCAAAAAGATTGGCTTTCGTGCATTCTTTTTGAGGGCTTTTTATTTTTAGAAAGTAGGGAAATTGAATGGAAAAAATGTACCGCAGTCCGTATGAAGCGTACCCGTATCTATCTTCTAAACCAGAAGATTTACGATGTGATTTTGAATTAATGACTGATGAATTAGCCTCGATGACAGGTCTTCTACGAGGATATGTGCAACAATTAGACGTCCCTGAACAGCCTGCACTAACAGAAGAACTAGCCAAAATTTGCGAGTTAATCTACCATGTCAATCCAACGACTCGAACAAAATTAACAGTCACAGAGGAAGAAATAGCCTGGCTTTTGGAACGTGTCAATGCTATGAATGAACTGACATACGAAGAAAATCGTCCTTTTGTTTTACCGATGGGCACAATCTGTTCCTCTTATGCACACATTTTAAGAGCCAAAGCCAAAGATATTGTTCGTTTACTTTATCGCATGGACTATGGTGGTAAAAAAATTGATCCGCAGCTGTATGATGTAGTCAACTTACTCTCAGGTTACTTTTTCATGTTAGCTTTGTATCTAAATCAGCTCGAAAATGGTGAAGAAGTCCCCTTTGTTTCTCGCAACTATTCTATTTAAAAAGTACACCGACCGCTAACGATGAATTGCTAGCGGTCGGTGTACTTTTATACAGGCAAGTACGCTTCCCCTTTTGCAAATAGTTTAGCAGTACCACCAATAATGACTCGATCTTCTTTCACTTCACAAGTTAAAAAGCCGCCTCTTGGGGACACTTGATAGGCCGAAAGGGTCGTTTGATTGAGCCGTTTTCCCCAATAAGGAATTAAATTGGCGTGCGCAGAACCACAAACTGGATCTTCGTTAATTCTTAGTTTCGGGAAAAAAGTTCGTGAAACAAAATCCACCGAGTCTCCTGGTGCCGTTACAATGACTCCTACTCCTAAATCCAATGCTTTTAATGCAGAAAAATCTGGTGTGATTTTTGCCACTGTCTCTTCGTTTTTTAAGACAAAAAATAAATCGCGGCCTAAATAAGCTTCATAAATTTTCGCGCCTAAAGCGACTTCATACTCTGGCAAAATTGGAATCCTTTCCGGTAGGATATAAGGAAAATCTAGATAATAGTATTCCTCTTTTTTGGTCACTGCGAGCGGTCCACTTTGACTAGTAAAATGAAGCGTTTCTTCCGCAACGGAATAATAGTTAAATAACACAAAAGCCGTCGCTAATGTAGCATGTCCACAGAGATCGATTTCTCGTTCCGGCGTAAACCAGCGCAGGGCGTAACTTTTTCCCTCTTTGACTGTAAAAGCAGTCTCTGACAAATTATTTTCAAT
>SKEM01000493.1_pt2 | contig 18307 bp, 16 predicted proteins | sample 4826731 | NCBI WGS metagenome assembly SKEM01 (sample SAMN11008809, study PRJNA524170) | human gut metagenome | biome: Human fecal sample; material: Feces; isolation source: fecal sample from pouch patient p37 | host: Homo sapiens | place: Israel: Tel-Aviv | collected 2015-07-27
CCCGCCCCCCCCCCCCCCCCCGTCTCGCACCGAGTGATCAGGCGTGCTCGTCGTCAGCGGCGTCGTCGGGCTGGACCGTCCACTCCGGCGGGGTGTCCTTGCCGGACTCCTCGTCCTTCTCCGCGTACTCGGCGGTCGCCTGGACGATGCCCTGCGCGTGGTGGCTGGGGGCGTAGACGGCGTAGACCTGCATCGGCTCGTCGCCGGTGTTGATGATGTCGTGCCAGGTGCCGGCGGGGACCTGCACGGACCAGCCGTCCGTGACCTCCTGCTCGAAGGTGAGCTCGTCCTCGGCCGGACCCATGACGCACCGGCCCTGACCGGCGTCGAGCCGGAGGAACTGGTCCGTGTCGGGGTGCGCCTCGAGGCCGATCGAGGAGCCCACGGGGATGGACATGAGGGTGACCTGCAAGTACTTGCCGGTCCAGGCGGTGGTCCGGTAGTTCTCGTTCTCGCGCGTCGCCGTCTCGATGTCGAAGGCGTTCGGCTGGGGGCCGTTGTCGACGATCTTCATGGTGTCTCCTTCCGGGTGCCGTCGTCGGCACCGTGCCTCCCACGGTAAGGGCGCCGGGCGTCCTCCGCAGCGTGAGCGGCGACACCGGCACGGGCGCACCGCTCAGGCGTAGAAGCCCTCGCGCAGGTTGATGCCGTGCTCCATCCAGACCTTGAGCGCGGCTAGGAACCCGGTCCAGCCCATCGAGTTGCCGAAGGCGGCCGCCGCGCCGTCGCGGGTGACGCGCCAGCCGTCCTCGGCGATCGTCACCTTGGTGCGCGCGTCATCGTTGACGGGCTCGAAGGTGAAGGTCACCCTGGTGGTCGCGGTGCCGTCGGCCGTCGTCGACTCCGCGGCGCCCCACTCGATGACGACGCGCTCACCCGGAACGGCCTCAACGGGCGTCACGGGGAAGCGGCCGGGGAAGTCCCAGGTGACCTCGTTGCCGGGCTCGAGGCGGCCGTCCGCCCCTCCCGTCGTGAAGTAGCGGGAGATCTGCTCCGGATCGACGACGGCCTCGTAGACCTCGGAGCTCGGCCGGGAGACGAAGCCGAAGACGATGAACTGCAAACGGTCCAGGGCCGTCACCTCGGCGCCGGTGTCAGTGTCGGTCTCAGTGTCGGTCACGGTGTCGGTCACGGTGTCGCTCATGCCCGGGTTCTACCACGCGGCATCGTGCCCGGAGACAGGTTCCGAGAGCTCGCCACGTCCCGCAGGGGTGCGTGGCTACGTGGGGGAGAGGCGCAGGCCAGCGCGGACAGGACGGTGCCCCGGCCCTCGCACCAGGACCGGGGCACCGGGATCAGGAGAGCGGAGCGCTCAGAGGATGATCGGCGCCAGGAGGAAGCCGAGCGCGACGCAGACGACGATGGAGACCGTGCCCGGGAGCACGAAGGGGTGGGCGAAGACGTTCTTGCCGACGCGCGTGGAGCCCGTGTCGTCCATCTCCATGGCGGCGATGGTCGTGGGGTAGTTCGGCAGGAGGTAGTAGTTCGCGACCGCCGGGTAGGAGGCGACGAGCGCCGTGGCCGGGAGGCTCAGCTTGACCATGAGCGGCATGAAGGCCGCCGTCGTCGCCGCGTGCGAGAACATGAGCGGCGCGGCGAAGTAGAAGAACACGGCGGCGAGCCAGGGCTGCGACTGCAGCGGGCCGGACAGCGCGCTGGAGATCTGGTCCGAGTAGGCGTTGACGAAGGTGTTGCCCAGCCACGCCAGGCCCATGATGCAGACGGCAGCGGTCATGCCGGCGCGGTAGGTGTCCTGCTGCGGGATCGAGCCCATCGGCTTCTTGGCGACGAGGCAGATGACGGCCGCAGCGGTCATCATGATGAGCATGATGGCGGCGGTGGAGCCCATCGGCGGGTTGTCCCAGATTCCGAGCTCGTCGGAGGAGACCGTCGCGTAGGCGACGGCGAGGACGAGGGCGACGACGAAGATCCACAGGCCGGCGATGGCGCCCTTCGGCGCGGAGTAGTTCTTGTCCGCGGCGGCGGAGGGCTTTACGAGGCCCTTGCTCATGCGGTCCTTGTAGACCGGGTCGTCCCCCAGCTCCTTGCCCTGGCGGGCGGCGACGACGGCGCCGACGGCGCAGCCGATGAAGGTGGTCGGGATGACGATCGCGAGGCACTGGAGGTACCCGACGTGCATGGGCTCGAGGGCGACGACGAGGGCGACCATGGCCGCAGAGATGGGCGAGGCGGCCACGCCGATCTGCGAGGCGACGACCGCGATGGACAGCGGCCGCGAGGGCCGGATGCCGTGCTCCTTGGCGACGTCGACGATGACGGGGATGACGGAGTAGGCGGTGTGCCCGGTGCCGCACATCATGGACATGAGGAAGGTGACCAGCGGAGCCAGGTAGGTGATCTGGTTCGGGTGGTTGCGCAGGAGGACGGCCGTGAGGTGGACGAGGTGGTCCATGGCGCCGACGACCTGGAGCGCGGCGACGGTGCAGATGACCGCCATGATGATGCCGACGACGGACCAGGGCACGTCGTCGGTCGCCACCGTGACACCGGTGGCCGCGAGGACGAGGATGCCGGCCGCACCGGCGAGCCCGATCCCGATACCGCCGAAGCGCGCGCCGATGAAGATGAAGAGCAGGACGACGAGGAGGTGGAGCCAGATCACGGCGAGGTCCTTCACGCGAGGATGGGGACGCGCAGCGTCCCGGGGAGCGCGCCGCTTCAGGTCGCAGAGGGACTCGGCCCTGGGAGGGGCGGGAACGACGTGGATCGGGAGGACGCCCGACCAGTTTAGAAGCGCAGGTCAGGGCGGATGACGGACCTTTGACACAGGCCGCCCGGGCCCGGAGGCGCGGACCGCACCGTCGACCGCCTCAGGCCCAGACGCCCGAGCTGCCGCGGCGGTGGGAGCCCACGAGGTGCGTGTCGACGATGCCGAGGGCCTCCATAAGGGCGAAGGCGGTCGTCGGCCCCACGAAGCGGAAGCCGCGCCTCTTGAGGTCCCTCGCCATCGCCTCGGACTCCGCCGAGCGCGTCGGGACCTCGGCGAGCGTGCGCGGCTCGGGGGTGCGCTCCGGCTTGTAGGACCAGACGAGCCCGGCGAGCCCGCCGTCGACGTCGTCGGCCTCCCGCAGGCGGACGGTGGCCGCGGCGTTGGAGATCGTCGCAAGGATCTTGGCGCGGTTGCGCACGATGCCGGCGTCGGCGAGGAGACGCTCGACGTCGTCCTCTCTGAAGGCGGCGACGGCGTCGGGCTCGAAGCCCGCGAAGGCCTTCCGGAAGGCGGGGCGCTTGCGCAGGATCGTCGCCCAGGACAGGCCCGACTGGAAGGCCTCGAGGCTGAGGCGCTCGAAGACGCCGCGCTCGTCGCGCACCGGCATCCCCCACTCGGTGTCGTAGTACTCGCGCAGGAGCGGGTCCGTGGCCGCCCAGGCGGGGCGGGCGAGTCCGTCCTCGCCGACGACGAGACCCGAGTCCGCCGCCGGCGCGGCACCGGTCTCGCTCACTCGGCGCCGCCGTCGACCTCGGTGAGGAGCACGGGCAGGCGCTCCCAGCCGCCCAGCGGCCACTGAGCGCGGGCGGCCTCGCCCTCGGCGCGCGAGACGCGGAACTGGGCCAGCAGCGCGCGCACGAGGACGCGGAGCTCGAGGGTGGCCAGCGGTCGACCGGGGCAGACGTGGGGGCCGGTGCCGTAGACGAGGTTGTCCGCGGCGTGGCCCTCGGGGTCGTAGGAGTCGGGGTCGCCGAAGACCTCCGGGTCGCGGTTCGCGCTCGTCCAGTCGATGACGACCTGCGTGCCGGCCTCGAGGTCCCGGCCGGCCACGTGGACGGGGCAGGTGGTGACACGGCGGTTGGACGTGAAGGGGTCGTCGATGCGCAGGACCTCGTCGATGGCGCGGTCGAGGGCGGAGTCGGACAGCACGGGCCACTCGGCCTGGTGCTCCGGGTGCTCGACGAGCCAGTGCAGGAGCACGCCCGTGCACAGCGCGAGGGAGCCGAGGTCGCCGCCGGTCCAGTTGCGCAGGATCGAGACGAGCTCCTCCTCGCTGAGCGGCGCGCCGTCGCCCTTGGTGACGAGGGTGAGGGCGTGCGTGACGTCCTCCGGGCCGTGGGACTCGCGGTGCTCGGCGACGAGGCCGCGCATGATGCGGTCGAACCACTCGGCCACCTCGCGCGTGCGGGTGAGCTCGCCGGAGCGCGTCGCCTCGTGGTTCGCGTCCATCCACTCGATGAGCTCGTCCTCGACGTCGGAGCGCCAGCCCAGCCACGTCGACTGCGCGCGCACGGCGTAGACGGAGCCGATCTCGCGCACGGACCAGATGGGCGCGCCCGGCACGAGAAACTCGACGAGGGAGTCCGCCACGTTCTCGAGGCGCGGCTTGAGGCGGACCATCGCCTCGGTGGAGAAGAAGGGGTCGAGGAGCTCGCGCATCTCGCGGTGCTCCTCGCCGTCCAGGCCGTTGGGGACCTGGAGGAAGCGAGAGACGTGGTTGGAGAAGGTGGCGGCGTCCTGGGCGACGCGCACGGCCTCGGCGTGGGAGCGGACGAGGGGGCGACCGTGGGGGTCGGTCGTGTCCGCGGCGGCGCGGTCGGCGTCGTGCGGGAGCTCGGCGGCGGGCACGTCGGCGGGGGCGGCGTGTTGGACGGGGCAGCGGCTCGGCTCGGTCATGCGACGATTCTCGCAGACCAGCGTCACGTCCTCGTGATGGAGGAGTCACGCGAGGGGCGCACCGCCTGCCGGGTCTCGTCCTCGCCGCGTACTCCTCGGCCTCCGCGGCCCCTCTGTCTCGGGCCCCGTCACCTCCTACGTCCCCGACGGCGCCGCCTCCCCGACCGGCGTCTACCGCGTCTACAAGGACTCCTTCACGGGCTCCTGGTACGAGTGAGCCCGTTCACCCCGGAGCCGGCGGGGAGCCGCCAGACCGTCTGAGAGGATCGGAGCATGACGGACACCCCCTACGCCCCGGCGGAGCCGACCCCCTTCTCGCAGTACGAGCCCACCGACCTGCGCCTCGTCATCGCGGACATGGACGGGACGCTGCTCGACGGAGAGGGCCGTGTCCCCGCGGACCTGGGCGAGGCCGTCGCCCGCTGGCGCGAGGCCGGCGTCCTCTTCGCCCCGGCCTCGGGCCGCCAGCTCGCCAACCTGCACGGCGTCCTCGGCCACGTCCTCGACGGCGGACCCGTCATCGCGGAGAACGGCACCTTCGTCGTCATCGGCGACGAGGAGGTCCACTCCGACACGATCAGCAAGGACGAGGCCGTCGCCGCCATCGAGGTGACGCGGCGCCTCGCCGGGAACGGGCTCGACGTCGGCGCCGTCGTCGCCTGCAAGCGCTGCGCCTACATCGACCGCTCCGACGAGCGCTTCGTCGAGCAGTGCGTCAAGTACTACGAGGCGCTCGAGGTCGTCGACGACCTCCTCGCCCTCCCGCTCGACGACGTCCTCAAGGTCGCCGTCTACGACTTCGGGGACATCGAGCGCGAGGCCGCCCCGGACCTCAGGGCCGCCGTGCCCACCGTCCAGACCGTCGTCTCGGGGGCGCACTGGACCGACATGATGCCGTCGGCCGCCTCGAAGGGCCGCGCCCTCGACGCGATCCAGCGACGCCTCGGCGTCGCGCCGGAGCAGACCGCCGCCTTCGGCGACTACCTCAACGACCGCGACCTCTACGCCTTCTCCGGCCCGTCCTTCGCCATGGCGAACGCGCACCCGGAGATCCGCGAGCTCGCCCGATACGTGGCGCCTGCCAACACGGACAACGGCGTCATCCGCGCCGTCGACGCGCTCCTCGCCGCCCGGGGCTGAGCCCCCCCCCTTCCTCGGCCCGGGCTCGGGGAGGCAGCGCGCCGCACCGGGGGGCGGATGTCCTCGTGGCCCGCCGACCTGCACGGCCCCAGACCGCCGCGTACGGTGGGAGCCATGAGCACGCAGCAGGACACCACCAGCACGTACACGCTCCCGGCCATCGGCTTCGGCACCTACACCCTCCGCGGCGAGTCCGGTGCCGAGGCGGTCCGCTCCGCCATCGAGAACGGCTATCGCCTCATCGACTCCGCCTTCTCCTACGAGAACGAGGCGAGCGTCGCCCTGGGCGTCGCCCGCGCCGTCGACGCCTCGCTCGCCGAGAGGTCCGAGCTCACCGTCACCTCGAAGGTCCCGGGGCGCCACTTCGGCTACGACGAGGCCCTCGCCGCCATCGAGGAGTCCGCCGCCCGCATGGCGCCGATCGGCCCCATCGACCTCTACCTCATCCACTGGCCGAACCTGAAGCTCGACAAGTACGTCGACACGTGGCGGGCCCTCATCGAGGCGCGCGAGCGCGGCCTCGTGCGCGCCATCGGCGTCTCGAACTTCCTGCCCGAGCACCTCGACCGGCTCGAACGGGAGACGGGCGTGCTGCCGGTCGTCAACCAGATCGAGTCGCACCCGCGCTTCCCCAACACCGAGCAGGTCGGCGCCGACGCCGAGCGCGGCGTCCTCACCGAGGCCTGGAGCCCGATCGGCCGAAGCTCGGACCTCCTCCAGGACCCCGTCATCGGCCGCGTCGCCGAGGCCCACGGCATCACCCCCGCGCAGGCCGTCCTCGCCTGGCACGTCTCGCGCGGCGTGACGCCGATCCCGAAGTCCTCGACCCCCGCGCGCCAGGTGGAGAACCTCGCTTCGGCGCAGATCCGCCTCGAGCCCTCGGAGATCGAGGAGATCACGGCGCTCGGCCGCCCGGACGGCCGACTCGCCGGCCAGGACCCGGCCACCTACGAGGAGCTCTGAGAGCCCGGCCGGACCCTCCTGAGGGCCTGCGCGAGCGCGTCAACGCCGCTCTCCCGGAAGGCGCGCATCGACGCCGACCACGTGCAGTAGTCGGCGCCGTGGTACATGCCCGGCTCGACGCGGACGTCCACCTCGGCCCCGGCCCCACGCAGCCGTTCGGCGTAGGCGAGGTCCTCGTCGAGGAAAAGGTCGAGGTCGCCCACGCCGATCCACGCGTCCGGCAGCCCTGACAGATCCTGAGCGCGGGCGGGAACGGCCCACGCACGCTCGTCCGGCTCCCCAGCGGGGTGCCCGAGGTAGGCGGCCCAGCCCTCTGCGTTCGAACGCGCGGTCCAGACGAACTCGCCGAGTCCGGGCACCTCGACGCCCCCGGCGCCGGTGGCGTCATCGAGCATCGGGTACACGAGCATCTGGAAGGCGAGGGGGAGGCCCTCGTCGCGGGCACGCTGCGTGAGGGCCGCGGCGAGCCCGCCTCCGGCGCTCGAGCCCCCGACGGCGACGCGCGACGGGTCCACGCCGAGCTCCTCGGCGTGCTCGTGCACCCAGGTCAGCGCGCTCCAGCAGTCCTCGAGGGCGGCCGGGTAGGGGTGCTGCGGCGCACGTCGGTAGTCGACGCTGACCACGAGGCCGTGGGTGCGCCGTGCGATGAGGTTGCACAGGCCGTGGTCCTGGGCGGGATCGCCCCCGACGTAGCCGCCGCCGTGGATCCACACGACGGCCGGTCTGAGCGCGTCGGAGGAGCCCGCCCGACCCGCCTCGTCCTCAGGGCTCGCGGTCTCCCGCTCGTACAACCAGACGGGGACCTCCTCACCGCCCTCCGGGATGACCGTCCGACGTCCGAGGCCCCGCGGGAAGACGGCCCGCGTCGCCACGGTCGCCGGCCTGCCGGCAAGGACGCTCCCGACGTCCTCCGGCGCGACGGGTTCTCCGACTCGCCCGCGCCCGACGACGAGCAGCGGGGCTCGCAGACCGGGCTGCACGCGTTGGAGTGAGTCCCCCAGGTCGCGCTGACGGGCGGTGGCGCCCACGGCGCCCAGCACCCCGAGCGCGGAGATGGCGGCGAGCGCGACGGCGCCCGCCGTGGGGCGGGGGATCCGCGGCATGGTGCCTCCTGGGTGCTCGGTCAGTCCTCGTCGAGGAGGTGCTCGATGTCGAGGGGCGCTCCGAGGCCGCCGCGCAGGGCGTCGAGCTGGCGCCGCTCCTTCTTGGTGGGGCGTCCGGCGCCGCGGTCGCGGATGATGGCGGCGGGGGCGTCCAGCGGCGAGGGGCGGGGCGCCGAGAGGTCCGTGTAGGCGGTGCGGGCGATCGGTGCGCCGACGCGCTTGAGGAGGATCCGCTTGACGATGAGAAGCCGGTCGAAGCCGTCGACGCGGTAGCGGACCTCGTCGCCGATGGTGACCTGCTGGGCGGGCTTGGCGGGGTCGCCGTTGACGCGGACGTGGCCGGCGCGGCAGGCGGTGGTGGCGGCGGAGCGGGACTTGCACTGGCGCACGGCCCACAACCACACGTCGACGCGGGTGGACGTCGGTCCGCCGGTCTCGAGGGCCGCCTGGATCGCCTGCTCGCGCGCCGTCCGCCTGCTCACCATGGCCGCGATCCTAGCGGCGGCGCAGCGGGCGGCGGGCACGAGCCACGACCCCCGCGCCGATGAGGAGGAGCCCGGCCACGAGCGCCGCGGTGTACTGATGCCGGTGGAGGAGGAGGTCTCCCGTGCTCGTGATGACCGGGCCCGTGCGCTCGAGGATGCTCGGGGCGCCGTCACCTCCGGTCGCGCAGGAACGCAGCGTCGTCGCCAGGGCGTCGTGGTCGGCCTGCGGCACGCCGAGCCCGTAGGCGGCGAGGACGCTGACGAAGCGCTCGGCGTAGGCGCATCGCTCGGTCCCGTCCGGCGGCCACCAGCCCTCGCCGGACGCCGTGTCCCACGAGTCGGTCTCCGTCGAGCCGACCGGGCAGGTGGCGGGGCCGCAGGCGCCCTTGCCCTGGTTGGCCTCGCCGTCGACGGAGAGGAGGTTGAGCGGGTCGTTGGCGACGAGGAGGCGCGTGCGCTCGTCCCAGGCCCAGGCGCCGTGGGCGTAGAGGTAGTTGAGGGGGACGACGTGGTCGATCTGGACGGCCGCCGAGGTGTCCTTGCCCCGGGTGAAGGCGATCGTGCTCCCGGTGTACGGGTCGTGGAGCGTGCCCGCGTAGACGGTGGCGTCCGGGCAGGACGAGACGCCCTCGCCGCGGCCCTGGGCGAGCGACTGGACGCCGTCGGCGCGGGAGTAGTCGGCGTCCACGAGGTCGCGGCCGAGGATCTCGTTGCGGGTGTCGCAGCCGTCGCCGTCGACGTCCTCCCAGGCCTCGCCGAACCAACCGGTGCGCGAGCCGCCCTCGCCCCAGGAGACGGCTGCGGGGGAGTCGGCGGGTAGGTCGCGGAGGGCGGTGAGCGCCTCAGGGGCGGAGAGCACGATGGAGCCGCGATCGTCCCAGGCGACCGGGGTGGCCGACGGGCTGGTCGAAGGAGTCGGTGCGGTCGCGCCCGACGGTGCCGTCGGCACTGCCAGCGCGACGAGCACCGCCGCCGCGGCGGTAGCGGCGCGCCGGACGTCGGCGCCGCGGCCGGACCGGTGGCCGGCAGCGCTCACGGGACGATGTGCCCCGCGGAGCGGAAGACCTCGTACCACTGCTCGCGGGTGAGCGGCAGCTCGGAGCCGTCGGCGCAGGCGCGGACGCGCTCGATGCGGGTCGTCCCGAGGACGACCTGCATGCGTGCCGGGTGGCGGGTGATCCACGCGGTGGCGATGGCCTCGGGGGCGACGCCGTACCCGCCCGCGAGGCGGTCGACGACGTCGTTGAGCTCGCCGTAGCGCTCCCGGTCCCCGAGGAAGGGACCGGACCAGCCGGGTGCCTGGAAGGGGGACCACGCCTGGACGGTCGTGCTCGTGAGGCGGCAGTAGTCGAGGACCTCGCCGGTGCGGTTGGTGCCCTGGTCCTCGAACATGTTGAGGGCGACGCCCTCGGCGATCATCGGGGCGTGGGCGACGGAGAGCTGGAGCTGGTTGGCGACGAGGGGCTGCCTCACCGTGGCGCGCAGGAGCTCCATCTGCCCGCGGGTGTGGTTGGAGACGCCGAAGTGGCGGACCTTGCCGGACTCGGCGAGGCGGTCGAAGGCCTCGGCGACCTCCTCGGGCTCCACGAGGGCGTCCGGGCGGTGCAGGAGGAGGACGTCGAGGTAGTCGGTGCGCAGGGCAGCCAGGGTCGCGTCGACCGCCTCGAGGATGTGCCCGGTGGAGAAGTCGAACCAGCCGTCGCGGATGCCGCACTTGGACTGGATGACGACCTGCTCGCGCTCCTGGGCCGACCAGTCCAGCGCGGTGCCGAAGCGCTCCTCGCAGGCGTGGTCCCCGCCGTAGATGTCGGCGTGGTCGAACATGGTGATGCCGGCCTCGAGGTCGGCGTCGACAAGGGCGCGGATCTCGGCGTCGGACATGTCCTTGATGCGCATGCACCCCTGGACGACGTTGGGGACGGTGAGCTCGGAGGTGCCGAGAGGCCGGGTCTTCATGGCGGCAGGCTATGCCGCACCCGCGACGAGAACCGCGCTCGTCCCCGGCGCGTCCCCAGGGCGGGGAGCGGCCCGGTCAGCACGACCCCTGTGGTGCCCGGCCGTACCGGGCGGTGGGACCGGCCGACCGGGCCGGGCGGTGCGCGCCACGAGGAGCGCCGTCGTCCGAGTCAGTCGGTCGCGGTGCCCTCGTCGGCGCCGGGCGCGCCCGCGGCGGCGGCCTCGTCGAGGTAGAAGGTCGTCTCCACGCCGCGCGCGCAGGAGGCGGGAGCGGCCACCGGGTCCGCCTCGCCGAGGGCCTTGGCGACGGCCTCGACCTTGCCGGTACCGCCGGCGACGACCATGACGGACCGCGCCCGCTGCAGCACCTCGAAGGTGAGGGAGACGCGCCACGGCGGTGGCTTGGGGGAGTCCTCGACGGCGACGACGTCGGTGCCGAGCGTCAGCGCCGCCGGGTGCCCCGGGAACAGCGAGAGGACGTGCGCGTCCGGGCCCATGCCCAGGTGGACGACGTCGAGGACGCCGTCGGCCGGGCCGTCGCTGCGGAGCTCCTCGGCGAGGCGCCCCACGGACTCCTCGAGGGTGGCCGCGAGGTCCGGACCGGCGACGCGGTGCACGTTGGCCTCGGGCACGCCGGCCTCGGTGAGCGGGCCGACGAGGACGTCGTTGCGCTCCGGGTCGCCCGCGGGCACGTAGCGCTCGTCGCCGAACCAGAGGTGCAGCGAGGCGAGGGCCTCGCGGTCCACGCCCGCCTCGGCTAGCGCACCGGGCAGGACCCCGGCCATCGCCTCGCCGCCGGACCCGCCGGTGAGGGCGACGTGCGCGGCGCCGCGCTCGGCGATCGCCCCGGCGGCGATCCGCGCGGTCTCGGAGGCGGCCTCCTGCGCCGCTCCGGCGAGGTCGGCGCTCACGCGCACCCGCGCCTCGGCCCGGGCGCGCGCGCCCGCGGCGATGACGTCGGCGGCGCCGCTGGGGCACTCTTCCTCGGGCTCCCGGCCCGTCGCGCTGAGCCCCTCAGTCACGGGTCTCACGTCCCTCCTGGACCTGCGAGCCCGCGGGGCCGTGGTGGTCCTTGCCGAAGGCCTCGAGGACCTCCGCGTAGACGGCGTCCGGGGCGAGCCGGCGCAGCTCCTCGCTCATGATGACGACCAGCGCGCGACGGGCCATCGTGACGACCTGCGGCTCGGCCGTGCCCGGCTGGGTGATGACGACGCGGCCGGCGTCCTTGCGGGCGATCTCGACCGTGCCGTCCTCCGTGGTGGCCGTGATCGACGAGATGCCCTTGGCGTCGGGGACGTCCCAGCGGCGCACCGGGATGCACAGGCGCAGCGCGAGCCATCGGATCATGAGGGACAGGGAGGCGTTGCCGGGCTCGCCGGCGACGACGATCTCCTCGACCTCGTGCTCGCGCAGGACGGCGTCGAGCGTCGAGGCGACCATCGCGCGCCACAGCGTGATGCGGGTCCACGCCAGGTCGATGTCGCCCGGCTCGTAGACCGGGGCGAGCGCCGCCAGCGCCTCAGCGGGGTCGGGCTGCGAGGGCGTGTTCGTCACGCGCGCCGTGGCGAGGCGGCCCAGCGGGGACTCCGAGGGGTTCTCCGGGGGCTGACCCGGCCACCAGGCGACGACCGGGACGTCGGGGAGCAGGAAGGGCACGACGAGCGTGTCCGTGTGCTCGGCGGCCTGGCCCCAGGGGAGCAGGACGATCGTCTCGCCGGCGCCGGCGTCGTGCCCGACGCGGATCTGGGCGTCGAGGTGACCGGCGGAGCTGGCGGGGACGTGCCCGTCGCGGGAGCGGGCGCCGGCGGGGGCGTCGTCCTCGGGCGGGTTGACGACGGCGACGACGCGGCACGGGTGGTCGCGGCTGGCGCCGTGGGCCGCCTCGAGGGCGTCCTCGAGGCCGTCCGCGTCGGTGGAGACCAGCAGCGTGAGGACGCGGTTGCGTCCGGCGGCCGCGCCCTGGTCGATGAGCTCGGAGACGATGCGGTCGGTGTTCGTGGCGGACAGTGTCGTGATCATGAGCGCCTCCAGGTGCGCGAGTCGCGGGCGAGGAGCTCGTCGGCGCCGGCGGGGCCCCAGGAGCCGGGCCGGTAGCCCTCGGGCGCGCCGGAGGCGGCCCAGTGCTCGATGACGGGGTCGAGGATCCGCCAGGACAGGTCCACCTCGCGCTGGTGCGGGAAGAGCGGCGCGTCGCCGAGGAGCGCGTCGAGGATGAGGCGCTCGTAGGCCTCGGGCGACTCGTCGTTGAAGGAGGCGCCGTAGCCGAAGTCCATGGTGACGTCGCGCAGCTCCATGTACGTGCCCGGGACCTTGGAGGCCAGGCGCATCGTGATGCCCTCGTCCGGCTGGATCCGCAGGACGATGGCGTTCGCGCCGACGCCGGCGGTCGCGGCCGCGTCGAAGGGCAGGAAGGGCGGCTTCTTGAAGACGACGGCGACCTCGGTGACGCGGCGGGCCAGGCGCTTGCCGGCGCGCAGGTAGAAGGGGACGCCCGCCCAGCGCCGGTTGGCGATCTCGAGGCGGACCGCGGCGAAGGTCTCGGTCGTCGACTCCTCGGGGACGCCGTCCTCCTCGGTGTAGCCCTTGACGGGGACGCCGCCCTGGAAGCCGGCGTCGTAGCGGCCGCGGGCCGTCGTCGCGTCGAGGTCGAGGACGCCGTCGCGCTCGAGGGTGACGGCCGCGAGGATCTTCTCCTTCTCAGCGCGCACGGCGGCCGCGTCCATGCTCGTGGGCTCCTCCATGGCCGTGAGGGCGAGGAGCTGGAGCAGGTGGTTCTGGATGACGTCGCGGGCGGCGCCGATCGTGTCGTAGTAGCCGGCGCGGGTCCCGATGCCGATGTCCTCGGCCATGGTGATCTGGACGTGGTCGACGTAGCCCTGGTTCCACAGCGGCTCGAACATCGTGTTCGCGAAGCGCAGCGCCAGGATGTTCTGGACCGTCTCCTTGCCGAGGTAGTGGTCGACGCGGAAGACGTCGTCGGGGCGGACGATCCGGCCGACGAGCTCGTCGAGCTCGCGGGCGGAGGCGCGGTCGTGGCCGAAGGGCTTCTCGATGACGACACGGCGCCACGAGCCCGGGGCCTCGTCGACGAGGCCGGAGTTCGCGACGCGCTCGGTGACCGCCGGGAAGTAGGACGGCGGGATGGACAGGTAGAAGGCCCGGTTGCCCTTCGTGCCGCGGGTCCCGTCCAGTTCGGCGACGACGTCGGTGAGACGGGAGTAGGCCTCGTCGTCCTCGAAGTCGGAGAAGGTGACGAAGCGCATGCCGGCGGCGAGCTGCTCCCAGATCGCGGGGCTCCACTCGGTGCGGGCGCCCTCGCGGGCCGACTTCTCGACGTACTCGCGCAGGTCGTCGTCGGACCAGTCGCGCCGGCCGACGCCGACGAGCGAGAACGCGGGGGAGAGGAGGCCGCGGTTGGCCAGGTCGTAGATGGCCGGCAGGAGCTTGTGACGGGCGAGGTCGCCGGTGATGCCGAACATCACCATGACGCAGGGGTCCGCGATGCGCGGCAGACGCAGGTCGCGGGAGTCCAGGAGCGGGTTGTCCTGGACGCCCTGCGGCACGGCGGAGCGCGTGGCGGGCGAGTCTGGGGTGTCCACGTGTGCCTTCCTGAGGACGGGGTGCTCCGGGGCCGGAGCGCGGTGCCACTGTAGGCCCGTGCGCGCTAGTCTCGGCGCAGGCGCCCGCTGGGCGCACCCCGAGGCCCACCGGCGCACGGCGGGCAGGAAAGGCATCTTCATGACCGCAAGCAGCGACGCGACGAGCCAGCAGTCCGCCCCCTACGTCCCGGCCCCCGCCACCGCCGACATCGGCGTCTACGGCCTCGGCGTCATGGGCGCCAACCTCGCGCGGAACCTCGCCCGCCACGGTCACGCCGTCGCGGTGCACAACCGCACCGAGGCGCGCACCGTCCGCCTCATGGAGCGCTACGCCTCCGAGGGCGAGTTCGTGCCCGCCACCGAGCTGGCGGACTTCGTCGCCTCCCTGCGCACGCCCCGCGTGGCGATCATCATGGTCCAGGCGGGCTCCGCCACCGAGGCCGTCATCGACCAGCTGCGTGAGCTCCTCGAGCCGGGCGACATCATCGTCGACGCCGGCAACACCTTCTACAAGGACACCCAGCGCCGCGAGGCCTCCCTCAAGGAGTCCGGCATCCACTTCGTCGGCATGGGCGTCTCCGGCGGCGAGGAGGGCGCCCTCCTCGGCCCCTCGATCATGCCCGGCGGCACCGAGGACTCCTACAAGCGCCTCGGCCCCATGCTCGAGTCCATCTCCGCCCACGTCGACGGCGTCCCCTGCTGCACCCACGTCGGCCCCGACGGCGCCGGCCACTTCGTCAAGATGGTGCACAACGGCATCGAGTACGCCGACATGCAGGTCATCGCCGAGGCCTACACCCTCCTGCGCGAGGGCCTGGGTGCCACCCCCGCCGAGATCGCCGACATTTTCGCCGCCTGGAACGAGGGCGAGCTCAACTCCTACCTCATGGAGATCACCGCCGAGGTCCTGCGCCAGGTGGACGCCGAGACGGGCAAGCCCCTCGTCGACCTCATCGTGGACGCCGCCTCGCAGAAGGGCACTGGCAAGTGGACGGTGCAGACCGCCCTCGACCTGGCCGTCCCCGTCACCGCGATCGGCGAGGCCACCTTCGCGCGCGGCGCGTCCTCCGAGCCCGCCCAGCGCGTGGCCGGCCAGGCGCTCGCGGGCAACGCCTCCGCTCTCGTCATCGAGTCGGACGAGGCCCGGGCCGCGTTCATTGAGGACGTGCGCCAGGCGCTCTTCGCCTCCAAGATCGTCGCCTACTCGCAGGGCTTCGACGAGATCGAGGCCGGTGCCGCCGAGTACGAGTGGGACATCGACAAGGGTGCCCTGGCTCGCATCTGGCGCGCGGGCTGCATCATCCGCGCGGCCTTCCTCGACGACATCACCCGCGCCTACGAGGCCGACCCCGACCTGCCGCTGCTGCTGGCCGCCGAGCCCTTCGCGACCCGCTTCCAGGAGTGCACGCCGGCGCTGCGCCGCGTCGTGGCCCAGGCCGCTCTCGCCGGCGTTCCGATTCCCGTGTTCGCCTCGTCCCTGGCCTACTTCGACCAGATCCGCGCGACGCGCCTGCCGGCGGCCCTCATCCAGGGTCAGCGTGACTTCTTCGGTTCCCACACCTACCACCGGGTCGACAAGGAGGGCGTCTTCCACACCCTGTGGGCTGTCGATGGTCGTCCCGAGGAACAGTGGTCCTGATCTGAGACTGCGGTGGAAGCTGCGCGAGGGGGTGGGTGCGCGGCACCCACCCCTTTGTGTTGCAGCCCATACTTTGGGGTTCTTTCAGGAAACACGGTTACGCTAGAGGTACAACAATCCGCTGAAAGGGCGAATACGTGGCTACTAACAACGGACGGTCCGACTGGAACGACATCATCGAGCCTGGCGGCTCGGGCGCGTCGAGGCATGACGCTCTGCCCTCACGCCGTGCGGCGCGACGCGCTGCTTCGTCGCGCGCTTCCGCGAAGGCTGCCACGGCCTCGTCGGCCGGTAAGAAGGGTCCCGCGAAGAAGAAATTCCGGTGGGCCAAGCGCATCGGGTTCTCAATTCTGACCGTCTTCCTGGGTGTGTTTATCGCCGGCATGGCCGTGTTCCTGTACCTCTACAACACGCTGACCATTCCGGCGCCGGACGACCTGGCTCTCGCGCAGAAGACGACCGTCTACTACGCCGATGGCACGACCGAGATGGGCACCCTGGGTGAGATCAATCGTCAGATCATCGACACGACGAAGCTGCCCGACTACGTGTCCAAGACGATCGTGGCGTCCGAGGACCGCACGTTCTACACGAACAACGGCGTCGACCTGAAGGGCATCTTCCGCGCCCTCATCAACAACCTGCGCGGCGGCGCACGCCAGGGTGGTTCGACGCTCACCCAGCAGTACGTGGAGCGCTACTACATGGGCGAGACCACGTCCTACACGGGAAAGCTCAAGGAAGCCGTCCTGGCGATCAAGATCAACCGTGAGAAGTCCAAGGACGAGGTCATTGGCGCCTACATGAACACGATCTACTTCGGTCGTGGCGCCTACGGCATCGACGCCGCCGCCCAGGCCTACTTCGGCCACGGCGCGGACCAGCTGACCCTGTCCGAGTCGGCGCTCCTCGCGGCCGTCATCCCCGCGCCCTCCGCGTGGGACCCCGCCGTGAACCCCGATAAGGCGAAGGAGCGCTGGGAGCGCGACCTGAACCTCATGCTGGAGGACGGCTGGATTACTCAGGCGCAGCACGACTCCGCGGTCTTCCCCGAGACGATTGACCCCGACACGCTCAACAGCGCGTCGATGACCGGCACGACCGGCTACCTGATGGCTCAGGTGAAGTCGGAGCTGCTCGCCTCCGGCCAGTTCGATGAGGACAAGATCAGCCAGGGTGGCCTGCGCATCACCTCGACGATCGTCAAGGAACACCAGGATCAGGCCGTCGCGGCCGCCGAGGGCATGAACGAGGTGGACGGCTGGGATCCCACGTACCAGCACGTCGCCCTGTCCTCGATGGACCCGGCCACGGGCGAGATCCTCGCCGAGTACGCGGGCGCCGACTTCGAGAAGCGCCAGCAGAACGCGGTCACGCAGGACATCGCGATGGCCGGCTCGTCCTTCAAGCCCTTCGCACTGCTTGCAAACGCGCGCGTGGGTGGTACCGTCTACGACACCTATTCGGGCAAGTCTCCCCAGTACTTCCGAGGCATGGGCACCCCCGTCATGAACGACGGCGGATACTCGTTTGGCAATGTGACCCTCGTGAAGGCGACCGCCTACTCGATGAACACGGTGTTCGTGGGCCTCAATGACGACGTGGAGCCGGAGAACACGCTGAAGGCGGCCATCGATGCGGGTATTCCCGAGGACACGGTGGGCCTGAACGAGGAGCTGCTCAACGTGCTGGGCCCCTCCTCGCCGCACAACATCGACTTGACGACCGCCTACTCGACGATCGCGAACGGTGGCGAGCGCGTCACCGCCCACATCGTCAAGAAGGTTGAGGACTCGAACAACAAGCTGCTCTACAGCGGTGACGTGGCCCCCAAGCGCGTCTTCGACGTCGAGGAGGTCTCCTCGATCATGCCGGCCCTCGAGGCCGTCACGAGCGGTGATGGTACGGCCAGCCGCGTCGACGCCTCGATTCCGCGACTGACCACCGCCGGTAAGACCGGTACCTCCTCCGACCAGCTGTCCGCGCAGTTCGTGGGCTTCGTGCCCGGCATGGTCACGGCCGTGTCGATGTACCAGTCCGACGAAGCGGGCAACTCGGTGCCGCTGGACGACGTGGGTGGCCTGGATCAGTTCCACGGCGGCGACTGGCCTGTGGACGTGTGGATCGACTACATGAAGCCCGCGACGGCGAACCTGTCGGGCGACGACTTCACGTGGAAGGTCGAGTCCAACCGCAAGGTGCACAACAACGCGCCCACGCCCGCGCCGAGCGCGACGAGCGAGGCCCCGCAGTCTGCTCCGGCGCCCACCGAGACGCCTACCCCGACGGAGACCCCGTCCGCCGAGCCCACAGAGGGTTCGGAGAACGGCAACAACGGGAATAACGGCAACGGTTCCAACAACGGGAACGGTTCCAACAACGGGAACAATGGCAACGGTTCCAACAGCGGCAACAACGGGAGCAACGGCGGCAACAACAATGGTGGCCGAAGAAACTAGCCGCGCGTCCTAGCGCCATGCCTGCGGGCCCCGAGGAGAATCCTCGGGGCCCGCAGTGCGTTCACCGCGGGAGTATGCGTATGCGGATAGGAAACGACGATGCGGATAGGTTATGAACATCCGGATAGGTTAATAACCTATCCGCAAGTGAATAACCTATCCAGATGCGTGCAACCTATCCGCATGTGAGTGCAGGAGTTCCCGCCATACGCCCTCTGCGACTGGGTGCGTCGCGCTTGCCGCGCTCCGGCAGGGGCCCGCAACGGCGTGTCGTAGCCGAGCCTCAGGGATCACATGCACAGCAAAAGGGGTGGCCCCCGCTCGGATGAGCGGGGG
>SKEM01000774.1_pt1 | contig 18270 bp, 12 predicted proteins | sample 4826731 | NCBI WGS metagenome assembly SKEM01 (sample SAMN11008809, study PRJNA524170) | human gut metagenome | biome: Human fecal sample; material: Feces; isolation source: fecal sample from pouch patient p37 | host: Homo sapiens | place: Israel: Tel-Aviv | collected 2015-07-27
CTCGTATGCGGTCGGCTGCATGTTCGGACGCTATTCGCTTGACGAACCCGGCCTCATCCTCGCGTCACAGGGCGAGACAATCGATGATTTCCATATGAGGGTGCCGGATTCGTCGTTCGAGCCGGATGCGGACAATGTGATCCCGATGTGCGAAGGCGACTATTTCGAGGATGACATCGTCGTACGGTTCCGCAAATTCATCGCGGTCGCGTTCGGCGCAGAGCATCTTGAGGAGAACATCGCGTACATCGAGCAAGTCCTGGGCAAATCGTTGCGCAAGTACTTCCTCAACGATTTCTACAACGACCATGTGAAGATGTACTCGAACCGTCCGATCTACTGGCAGTATGCGAGCCGCACCGACAACAAAGGCGCGTTCAAGGCGCTCGTGTACCTGCACCGCTACACACCGTCGACGACGAGCACAGTGCTCGCGTATCTGCGTGACTACATCGCACGCGTCTCCGGCTACGCTGAGATGCTCGAGCGGCCGGAGGAAGCCACGAATACGACGTCGGCAGGGAAAAGAACCAAGGCCAAGACGGCCAAAGACCTGCGCGAGGCGGACAGGCTACGCAAAATCGTCAACGAATGCAAGGCATACGAGGATGACGTGCTCTACCCGTTGGCGACGCGCAACATGCCGATCGATCTCGACGACGGCGTGCTCGTCAACTATCTGCGCATGGGCAAGGCGGTGCGCGCGATCCCCGCGATCGAGAAGAAACGCAAGGACGTCGAGACATGGGAATGGCCTGTGCACCCATTGGGCGCAGAACGGTAGGGTCCACTGCTCATCCGTGATCCATCAACTGTGAGAGGACAAGGTCAATACAACGATGAGTGAACTGAATGCCGTCGCGGCGATGCTCGCGAAACGCTACGCCGAACCCGGCGAGCGCGGCCGCATTGTGTTCTGGCTCGATGAGAAGGGCGACTATGCCGACGATGTGCAGTCGATGTTCGGTGCCGATTCTCCGTTCGAGGCATTGCGGGATGTCGAGCCCATCATGGCTGGTGACACTCCGTTCACGGACCGCTACACGATGATGATCGAGCATCCGGACCGGAAGTTCGCCGTCTACATGACCGGTGCACAACCGGCGCCAAGTGACGACTGGCTGCTTGATATGAAGCTCGCCTACGCGCCGGTCTTCTCGGCTGATCGTCTTTCGATGGTCCTGACCGAGTTGGCCCCCGACGCTTCACAGGAGACGAAGGAGGAATGGCTCGCAGTCATGCACAAGACACCGCGGTTCTTCGACTCAGAGCCGCGTATCCGCAAGCTCGCCAAACGGCTCAACGCACAGGACGACACAAGGCGTCTGCAGGCGAAGATGATTGCCGCCCTACTCGACCTGCCGCAAGGGCAGCATAGCCTGCAGGACATCTGGCGTGCACTGCTCACGCAGGATGCCGACGACGATGATACTGGTATCCGGAAGATTGAGCAGATGGGTTTGGCGCCGTTCCATTGGGCCGGCACGGAAGCCATTTACCACTACCCTGCCTCCACAAGGAGTAAAGACAACCTCACGGTCAAGGATTTCAAACTTTGGCTGTTCGACCTCGCTTGGAACGGTTTTTCCACGAAATCGCATGATGAAAGCTACTATGCAGGCATCCGGCGCGACTTCGACGGATGGTGCAACAATGTGCAGACCCGTGACATGATGCGCAAACTCACGGATTCCGTCATGCACGACCTTGGCATACACGCCGAGATAGATGAGATGGATGTCGATGCGCTCGCACAGCATGGTCTGTTCCAGGCGCTCGACCAGCGGCTCATCAGGCGGCTGCTCGAAAAACTCGGCAATCAATCCATCACGGACTCCGATGTACAGCGTATCGTCAATGACCGGAAGACGATGCTCTGGTATGACCAATTCGCTAACGAATATCAGGCGATCAGTGCGGCGAGCACCTTCCGTGCGGTATTGGGCAAGGTCGAGGACCATATCGAGCTGCAATCCCCCCAACATGGATTTGAATCCTATGTCTCGCACTATTATCGCGTGGATCAGGCGTACCGTCATTTCCGTATGGCGTTTGACACGGCGCCCGATTTGGACGCGATTGCCATCAGCAATGATCTGGAAGCCGATTATGTACGGTTCCAGATCAATCTGGGTGCGGCTTGGCAGCGTCAGCTCAATACGATGAATGCGTGGCGGATCCCCAATGTGGCGGATCAGCGGGATTTCTTCCTCAACAAGGTTGAGAACGGCTTCCTCAAATCGGGCAAGAAAGTGGCTGTCATCATCTCTGATGCCTTGCGGTATGAGGTGGCCGAGGAGTTCACAAGTCGCATCGATGCGGAGAGCCGGTTCACCGCATCAGTGAACGCACAGCTTGGCGTGCTGCCGTCCTATACACAACTCGGCATGGCGGCGCTGCTCCCCCATGAACGAATCGCATTCAATACGAACTCCGCCCATGCTTTGGATGATGGTCTTGTTCTTGTCGATGACCATGCCTCCAGTGGCACCGGTAACCGTGACGCCATCCTGCAGACACGCAACGGGCATGCCATCCAGGCCAAGGACCTCCTTGCGATGAACACCGGCGAAGCACGTGAACTGGTGAAATCCTGTGATGTGCTGTACGTCTACCATGACGAGATCGACAAGGAAGGCGACAAAGGCGACGAAGACAAAGTATTCGGCGCATGTGAAAGCACGATCAACACACTCATCACCATCGCGAAGAAACTGACGAACGCGAACATCAACAACATCCTCGTCACCGCAGACCATGGGTTCCTGTACCAGCGCAGCGAACTCGATGCGGGCGAATGGCTCAGCGAACAACCGCATGGCGACGCAGTATGGATGAGGAAGCGTCGATTCACAACAGGGGCGCATCTTATACCCAATGACGCATTCATGACCGTCACCGCACAACAGGTCAGTCTGGCGAACCCACCGGAGGAAGGCGTCACAATCCAGCTGCCGAATTCGATCCTGCGCCTGCGCCACCAGGGCGACGGCGTGAAATACGTACACGGCGGCGCATCATTGCAGGAAATCGTCGTACCGGTCGTCTCCATCAACAAAGGACGTTCGGCAAGCGGCGATAGGCGCGCAGTGAACTTCACCATCCTGCAGAGCACGAATCTGATCACGACAGGGCAGATCACCGTGGACTTCGTGCAATCCGAACCGGTGGGCGGCAAAGTCCGCGAACGCACCGTGTATGTCGGGCTCTATGGACGCAATGCCGATGGCACACAGATCACCATTTCGAACGAGGTGCTGCTCGCGTTCGATTCCCCCTCCCCCGAGCCTGCGAACAGGCACCGTACGGCGACGTTTGTGTTGACGAAGGAAGCCGACGCCTTCAACAATCACACCATCACCTTGCTGTGCCATGAGGATGTGGATGGGTCAGCGGCGCGGCGGCCCTTGGAACAAAAGGCGCAGTTCACCTTGAAACGCGCCATTGCATCGGATGACGACGATCTGCTCGATTGGGACTGACGGACAGAGAGACATATTGGGAACACGCCGACTTCGTGGAGGTATGAGATGGATGAGATGACAGATGTTGCACAGCATGAGCTGAGCCCTTTGGACAAGAAGATCACCGACGCGTTCCCACAGCACACGGTGCGTAAGGACCTTGTGGGCGATATCAAAGGCAATGCGGTCGTACCTACGTATGTACTTGAGTTCCTGCTCAGCCAGTTCGCCACGACGACCGATGCCCTCAGCATCGAATCAGGTGTACAACGTGTAAGGGAAATCCTCGCCCAGCATTATGTGCACCGTGACGAGGCGACACTCATCCAGTCGAAGATCCGCGAGAAAGGGCACTATCGGATCATCGACAAGGTGCAGGTGACATTAAACGAGCGGCTCGACCGGTATGAGGCGAGTTTCTCGAACCTCAACATCCGCCAGGTCATTGTCGATCCGGAGATCGTGAGAAAGAACGAGAAACTGCTCGTGACCGGCATCTGGTGCATATGCCGTATCGGATACGCCTACACGGGCGAAAAGGACGAAGTGCCGTGGCGGTTGGACAGCCTCAAACCCGTGCAGATGGCCACCGACGACGTGCACAACTTCATCGAGGGACGCAAGTCGTTCTCGACAGAGGAATGGATCGACCTACTCATGCAGTCGATCGGGTTCAACCCCGAACTGTTCAGTGACCGGGCGAAGCTGCTGTTGCTTGTGCGCATGATACCGTTCGTCGAGCGCAACTTCAACGTGATCGAGCTCGGCCCCAAAGGCACCGGCAAATCCCATATCTATTCGGAGTTCTCACCCCACGGCATGCTCATCTCGGGCGGTGAGATCTCGGTGGCGAAACTGTTCGTCAACAACGCCACCGGGCGTGTGGGGCTCGTCGGGTTCTGGGATACAGTCGCATTCGACGAATTCGCCGGCAGAAGCAAGAAGGCCGGCAAGGAACTCGTCGACATCATGAAGAATTACATGGCGAACAAGACGTTCTCGCGCGGTGTTGAGCAGATTCCCGGCGAAGCGAGTCTCGTATTCGTGGGCAACACCGACCATGACGTTCCCACGATGCTCAAGCACTCGGATCTGTTCGAAGCATTGCCGCCGCAATACCATGATCCAGCGTTCCTCGACCGTATCCACGCGTACATTCCCGGCTGGGAGTTCGAACAGATCCGTTCGGAAATGTTCACCGACGGATACGGCTTCGTCGTGGATTACCTGGCGGAGGTCCTGCACAACCTACGCGACCTCGACTACAGCGACCGGTTCAACCCATATTTCGAACTCTCCTCATCACTGTCCACACGAGACAAGGACGGCATCCGCAAGACCTTCTCCGGCCTGATGAAACTCGTCTACCCTTCCGGCGAAGCATCAGCCGAACAGATCGAACCGCTGCTGCGGCTGGCGATCGAGGGACGCAAACGCGTCAAGGACCAACTGTGCCGCATCGACACGACGATGACACCAGTCGACTTCGCCTATACGAAGCGCGGCTCCGAAACACCAATCACCGTCAAGACCTTCGAGGAAATCGACTATCCGAAACTGTACTGGCGGCAGCACACCGACGATGACGAATCCGATGAGACAATTCCAGAAGGCGTCTTGCCGGAAGCAGAGGAACAGCAGACCACCCAGGCCGAAGAGAATCCATCAGCTGCACAACCCACGCTCTCCCCACTGGAACGCAAACAGGCGCTCGCGAAACCCGGTGATGTGACGTTGGACGAGAACGATCGTGGATGGTCCTATAACAAGCTGTTCGGACCATATGTGGCGGGTGCACAGCGCATCGAACTGACCGATCCATATATCCGTGTCTCTCATCAGATGAGGAATCTAGCGGAGTTTCTGGAGATGGTACGCACCAACGCTGACCCTCACCAGACCGTCCACGTGCATCTCATCACCAAGGAAGACAGCGAGGCCTACCGGGTGAGGCAGCAGCGGGAGATGCTCGAACAACTCAAGAACAACTATGTACAGATGGGCATTGAGTTGACGTTTGCATTCGACGATGCAATCCACGACCGCGAGCTGCGCACCGATACCGGCTGGAAGATCTCGCTGGGACGCGGACTCGACATCTTCCAGAAAGGCAACGACAACGATTGGCTCAGCCCGCAGAACCGCATTCAGCAAATGCGTCGGGTCAAGTCCTGCACGTTCATCTATCGCAAGGACGAAGGCTGAACTCTTTCTTCTCGAAAAGCAGCAGACTGTTCCAAATGTCTCTTGATTGCTTTAATTTTATTAATGTAATATTTTTGCTTGATTCTATATATAAGAACGACTGGATTCGTAAAAATATAAGAAAGTACTCTATGGCTATCGATAAAAGAATTAAATTGGACTAAAGACAATCCAGAAAGTATAGAACTAATCCATAACCAAGTATATGCTATCACAGATAATGAAAATAAGATAAATATAATCTTATAGTGCCACAAAAGGAATAACAGCAACACAGTCATAGCAATCAACGGGAAACTGAGCGAAAGGATAAGAAGTATTCTATTCAAACCCCTTTCTTCATTCTTTATCAATGCAAACAATCCAAATATATAAGTAACCATAAAGATAGATAAATTGATGGAGTTAACACCCAGGCAACCAGCCGATACATAAATCACCCTAACAGCCAGCGCAAATCCCAAAAGAATCACTACACATGACACAAACAGTATAAGATTAATCGCCCCCTTAGAACCCAGCTCCCCACTAACTTCATAACGTTTATACAGATTGAAATAAACCGAAAGAGCTCTTTCATCAATCATCTTCTGCGCTTGAGCAAACTCATCTTTGCCGATAATTAGACTTAGTCTCCCTAGATAATATATTATTACATTGTATACGACAAACACAAATATCGCTTTTACAACACCTAACACATTAAACAAAGACGGTGTCAATACAATCAAACAACTACCACTCCCTACACATAGCCAATATGAAAGCTTGCTCAACATGCTTTCTTTTTCACCTTTTGCCACAATCACTGCAAGCGCAATAGCCATGGTCAACAGAAATGAAAGCATACTCAACAGATAAGAAACTGGGTCATCGGTATTAACGTAGAACTCTTTAACTCTATCAAATAGAGATCTTACAGAAAACGAAGTATTTTTAGCGTCTTTAAGATACATAATCTCATTTACATACCCATTAACAAAGCTAATAGCTAACACAGAGAGATCAGTTAAAATCATATACTTCTTCTGCGAGCTTTCCGTATACTTCAATACCTCTAAGTCTTTGACTATATTGCTATTAATATTCATATTATTTTATGTGTCTATGTTTATGAAGATAATCATCTGTTTCTTATAAAACATTTGCCAGAAAAACATACCAGTAATCTCTCATCTGCGAAGATTAGGATGCAACACGCGCAGGTAAGAGTGATGATTCGCCCAAAAAATGGTCATTAATTTCTACATAGAGTAGAATTGAAATAGAGATATTAGGGCGTATCGTGTGCATGCCCGTATACACAATACGACACGCCCAATTTCTTCGTGTAATTTAGGATAGAAACAAACTTCTGTCTGCTCACGCCCCGTACTGCGTCAGGTACTCCTCCGCGGCGCCGGCGATCTCGTCGGTCACATATGGGGTGCCTTCGGCGGTGGCGAGCTGGCGGCCGGCGGCGAAGATCTCCTTGACGTTCGCGATCGCGAGCACGGGGAAGCCGAATTCGCGTTGCACGTCCTGCACTGCGGACAGGTCGCTATCCTTCGTCTTCTCCATGCGGTCGACGGAGAGCACGAGTCCGACGATGTTGACGTCGGCCTGCGCCTTGAGCTTCGGCACGACCTCGCGCACGGCGGTGCCGGCGGTCATCACGTCGTCGACGAGCAGCACGTTCATGCCGTCCTCGAGCGGCTTGCCGACCATCGTGCCGCCATCGCCGTGGTCCTTCTTCTCCTTGCGGTCGAAGGTGTAGCCGACGGTCACGCCGTAGTTGAGTTCGAGCGCGATCGACGTGGCCACGGCGAGCGGAATGCCCTTGTACGCCGGCCCGAAGATCGTGTCGATGCGGATCGGCAGCTGTTCGTTGTCGATCTCGGTCTGGATCTTCTCCGCATAGAAGCCGCCGAGCGTGGCGATCTTCTTGCCGTCGTCGAACGCGCCCGCATTGATGAAATACGGGGATCGGCGGCCGGACTTCAACGTGAAGTCGCCGAATTTGAGCGCGTTCGATTCGAGCAGGAACTTGGTGAATCGATGGTCGAGTGAATCAAACATCATGTCTCCTAACAATCAGCGGGCGTTACGGCGAGCGCTCAGCGCCACGTGTCGCCCTTCGCGAGTTTTTCGGTCAGTTCGGGGCGCGAGTCGAGCAGTTCCTCGAGTTCGCGTGCCACGCGGATCGGCGCGGTCGGGTCGTAGAGCGCCGCTCCCCCGACTTCGACGGCGTTGGCGCCCGCGTACAGGTATTCGAGTGCTTTTTCGCCCGAGTCGATGCCGCCGATGCCGATGATCGGAATGTCCGGCAATGCCGCGCGTACACGCCACACGCATGCCAGACCCACGGGGAACACGCACGGTCCGGACACGCCGCCGGTGCGGTTCGCGATGATCGGCTCACCGGTGCGGATGTCGATGCGCATGCCGACCAAGGTGTTGATCATGCTCAGGCAGTCGGCACCGCCTTCGACCGCGGCCTTCGCGATCGCCGCGATGTCGGTCACGTTCGGGGTGAGTTTGACGATCATCGGCTTGTCCGTCATCGGGCGCAGCCGGTCCATCAGGCGGCCCAATGCGACCGGGTCGGTGCCCACGGACATGCCGCCATGCGTCACGTTCGGGCAACTCACGTTGATCTCGAGCATGTCCGCGTCGGAAGCGGCGAGCTTCTCGACGACCTGCGCGTAGTCGTCGTCGCAATGGCCGGCGACGTTCGCAACGACGGTAGCGCCGAGGCCCTTGAGGATCGGCAGGTCGTGCTCGAGGTAATGGTCGACGCCGGGGTTCTGCAGGCCGACGGCGTTGACGGTGCCGGCGGGGCTTTCCGCCGTGCGCACACCCGGATTGCCGAGCCACGGCACCGGGGATACACCCTTCGTCGTGACTGAGCCCAGCTGGGCGACGTCATAGAACTGGCCGCACGCGTCCACGTTGAACGTGCCCGAGGCGGTGCCGACCGGGTTCTTCCACGGTACGCCGGCCACCACGGTGCCATGGCGCCATTCGTGCGCGGCGTACAGATTCGTCGGGGTTTCGTTACGTTCCTGTTCGATGTTCACGGTGTCTTCCCTCACTTGTTGTCCCATCCCAGCTGGTGCGCGGTGAAGACCGGGCCGGCCTCGCACACCTTTTCACGTCCGTCGCGCGTGTCGACCGTGCAGGCGACGCATGTGCCGTAGCCGCAGCCCATGCGCTGTTCCATGCACAGTTGCGCGTCCACACCGCGTTTCGCCGCCCATTCGGCGACGGCCTTCATCATCGGTGTCGGGCCGCATGACAGGATGATGAGCTCACGGCCGCGCTCCTGCAGGCTGGGCCACAGGCGTTCGAGCAGGGTGAGCACATTGCCTTCCGACTCGTCGATGCTGTGCACCTCGTCCGCATATTTCGCCGCATACACGTCGGCGAAATGCTCAGCGCGGTAGCCGAGCACGGCAGTCGTGTGGCAGTCGGCGCGTTCGCTGAGCGCCTGTGCGGCTTCGAGCAGCGGCGGAATGCCCAATCCCCCGCCGACGAGCAGGTAGTCGGCGTCCGTACGGATGTTGAATGGTTTGCCCAAGGGACCGAGCACATCCACATGGTCGCCGGCCGTGAGCGCGGCGAATTCCTCGGTGCCATAGCCGACGACGGCGAAGATGAGGCTCACTTTGTCGCCGTCCACCTCGCTCACGCCGAACGGGCGCGGCATGAGATGCTGCGGGTTGTGCGAATACAGGTTGACGAACTGTCCGGGTTCGGTGTTCGCGGCGATGAACTCGTCACGGAACGTGAACCGCACGACGCCCGGCGTGAGCTCGCGCACGTCGGTGACGTCCACGGTGCGCCGCGTGGGCGTGCGGCCGGCCTGTTCGGCCTGCGCCACGGTATGGGAAAACGCTGTGGTTGGCATGGGTCTCCTTGTTCTTTCTTCTGCTCTGCTGGTGGTCGGTGATTCCAAAATCTGCCGTGCGCGTCAGGCCAGTGCGACGCGCAGCTGGTCGCGCATGTCCTTCGCCGCTTCACGCGCGTTGTCCGCGACGATCTCGAGCGCCGTCTCCGGTTCGAGCGTCTCACTGTACCGCGGGTCATTGCGCCATGCACCGATGATGCCCCGTGATGAGTTGACGATGGCGCCGGAGCCGTCACGGTCGAACATGCCTGCCACGGATTGTGCGGTGCCGCCTTGCGCGCCATACCCGGGCACAAGGAAGAACGTGTGGGGCATGCGGGCGCGCAGCGCCGCGCCTTCCTCGGGGTGGGTAGCGCCGACGACCGCGCCGGTGCGTGAGTAACCGAAACGCCCGATCGTGTCCGCGCCCCACTGCTCGACGAGGTCAGCCACATGCTCATAGACACGCGTGCCGCCGTTGAGTTCGAGCTCCTGGATCTGTGCGCTGGATGGGTTGGACGTGCGTACGAGGATGAACAGGTCGCGGTCCGCTTCCTGCGCGGCGGCGGTGAAGGGTTCAATGCCGTCTGAGCCGAGGTATGGGTTGACGGTGACGGCGTCCTCATGCCACACGTCAGCCCCGTCGAAGCCGGTGAGGTGTTTCGCGTAGGCGGCGGCGGTCGACCCGATGTCGCCGCGTTTGATGTCGCCGATCACGTACAGGCCGTGGTCGCGCGCATATTCGCATGTCATCGTGTAGCAGTCGAGGCCGGCCGGGCCGAGCGCCTCATACATGGCGATCTGTGGTTTGACGGCGGGGACAATGTCTTCGACGGCGTCGATGATGGCGCGGTTGAATTCGAAGTAGGCCACTGCGGCGGCGGTCGCGGCGGCGTTGTCGTCGTCATCGTCCACGTTGTGTTCGACTTCGATGGTGTAGGCGTTCATGACCTGGGTGGGGATGAGCGCCGGCGTGGGGTCGAGTCCCACGACACTGGGGTTCTGCTTGGATTCGATGGCTTCGATGAGGCGGTCCATCCTGCTCCTTCATGTCACTGGGTGCCGGGCGCAACCGCCCGGCTGGTGTGGGTGGGTCAGTGCAGCGCGTCCAAACGGTGGAACACGAGCTTGGATCCGATGATCGTCGCGTAGGGCCGTCCGGTGACCTGCCAACCGTCGAATGGTGTGTTGCGCGCGTTGGATTTGAATTCGTCCGCGGCGACGGTCCACTCGTCGTCCAGTCCGAGGATGACGAGGTCGTTGGATTCGGGGTGTTCGGTCGCGGCGAGGTCGAGTGTGCGTGTGGTGGCGCATCGTGCGCTCGTGTTGAGCAGGCCGGCGATGTCGGTCGAATGCCGGCCCATGAGGGACGCCGGGTTGAGCGCCATCAGTTCAATGAGCCGTTCGTCGCTGATATAGCCGCCGTCCACGAGGATCTTGTGGCATACGCCAAACGCGCATTCCAAGCCGATGATGCCGTTGGGCGCCTCAAGGAACCCGAGGCGTTTCTCGTCGAGCGTGTGGGGCGCATGGTCAGTCGCGATCATGTCCACCGTGCCGTCGGCAATCGCCGCGATGGTGGCCTGCCGGTCCTTCTCGCTCCTCAACGGCGGGTTCATCTTCGCGAGCGTGCCATACTTGAGGAGCGCCTCGTCGTTGAGCGCGAGATAATGCGGGGCCGTCTCACAGGTGATCGGCAGGCCTTCCGCCTTCGCGCGGCGGATCGCGTCGAAGCTGATCGCCGTGCTCACGTGCTGGAAGTGCACGTGCACGCCGGTTTCGCGCACCAGGTCGATGTCGCGTTGCACAATCGCCAGTTCGGCGTCCTCCGGAATGCCGGGCACACCGAGTGCGCGCGACACCGGCCCCTCGTTGACGGCACCGGTGTCATGGTGTTCGCAGTGTTCGATCAGATACAGGCCGGTGTCTTTGACGTTCTGGAACACGGCGCGCAACACGGGCGTGGGCACGGCGGACCCGTCGTCGCTCATCGCGGTGACCGGGTGGGCGATCTGCGCGGCATCCTTCTCGCTATCATGGCCGGGCATATACCACGCCCAGTCCGCCGGATCGCTCGGCACCTTGCCCGCACGATCCTTCGTGGCGCATACACACAGCTCATAGCGCACCGGCAGCGTCACATCGTGAATCCGCTCATAGTGCTGCAGATAGTCGATGACATTGGCGCAGCCGGCGTCAAGAACCTCCTGGGCGCCCGGCTCGCCCTCATGCACGCGCTGCCCGTCCATCGCCGGCACGGTGTTCGGCATGATCAGCACGTTCGTGTAGCCGCCGGACGCCGCGGCCGCACACCCGGAGACCATCGACTCCTTGTAGGTCTGCCCCGGGTCGCGGAAGTGCACATGCGGGTCCTCAAGGCCCGGCGCCACGGTGAGCGCGGACGCGTCCAGGGCCACGTCACGGGTCTCGTCGGGCACGACTAGGTCGATGCGCTCGCCCGTGTCCCATACACGGATATTGGTGAAGGTGACTGCCATCAGAACTCGGCCTCCTCATCGCAGTAACGGCAACGGTACGCTTCGCCATCCGTACGGTCGAGGTAGAACACCTGATCGATGCCGGGCTCCGTGGTCGTGACACAGCGCGGGTTGACGCAGGTGATCACGTTGACGACGCGTTCGGGCAGCGTGGGGGTCATCTTGTCGACGATCCGGCCGCCATGGATCACATCCACCGTGGCCGAGCGCGCCACCAGCCCCAGCACATCAAGGTCGATCGCCGTGTCCGGGTCCTCGATCTTGATGATGTCCTTCGTGCCGTACCGGTGCGAATCAGTGTTCATGATGAGCGCGAGCTTCGTGGACGCCGGATTGATGCTCAGATAATCCAGCACTTTGAGCGCCGTGCCCGCGGGCACATGGTCGATGATGATGCCGTCCTGAATGCTGGTGACTTCCATCAGGCCGCGACCTCCTTGTTCTCGAACGCGTCAAAACCGGGCAGGGTGTCTCCCAGCACGGAGCTTTCCAACGCCATGCGCATGAGCATGCCGTTCTTGACCTGCTCGAAATACGCGGCGCGCGGGTCGTTGTCGACGTCCTTGGCGATCTCGTTGACGCGCGGCAATGGGTGCAGCACCGCCATGTCGGGTTTGGCGAGCGCGAGTTTCGCCTCATCGAGGATGTAGGTGTCGCGCAGGCGCAGGTAGTCGTCTTCGTTGAAGAAGCGTTCCTTTTGCACGCGGGTCATGTACAGGGCGTCGAGGTCGCCGATCACGGAGGTCAGGTCGCTGACTTCCTCGTAGGAGCAGCTGGGTGTGGCGTTGATGCGGTTGAGCACGTATTGGGGGGTGCGCAGTTCCTTGGGTGAGATGAGGATGAAGCGCACGTTGCCGAAGCGGCACAGGGTTTCGATCAGGGAGTGGACGGTGCGTCCGAAGGTGAGGTCGCCGCACAGGCCGATCGTCAGGTCGTTGACGCGGCCGAAGCGTGATTGGAGGGTGGCGAGGTCGGCGAGGGTCTGCGTGGGGTGCATGTGTCCGCCGTCTCCGGCGTTGATCACGGGCACGCTGGCGGCTTCGGCGGCGACAAGGGCGGCGCCTTCCTTGGGGTGGCGGATGGCGACGACGTCCACGTAGTTGGAGACGGTTTTGAGGGTGTCGCTGATGGATTCGCCTTTGGTGACGGAGGCGAGTTGCGCGCCGGCGAAGCCGATGACCTGGCCGCCGAGTCTGAGCATCGCCGTTTCGAAGCTCAGACGGGTGCGGGTGCTGGGTTCGTAGAAGAGTGTGGCGAGCACGCGGCCGTCGCATGTGTGGGCGACCTCGCGCCTGTGGGTGTCGATGTATCTGGCTTTGTTGAGCAGGGTTGTGATGTTCGCTACGGACAGATCGTCCAATGTGATGACGCTCATGCCCACCATTGATTGTTCAGCCGGCGTGTGCGAATGCATATCCAACGGTTCACCTTTCGCTCGTGTGGCAAGGTGGCCATGTTTGACCTCACCAACTATAACCGTATGCCTTCCCTGTGGCGAATCGGTGCCCGAATGGTGAGGCCGTAGGCTCATGGTTCGATGCCGTAGAAGAGGCGGTCGGTGACTTCCCGGGCGCGGCGCATCACGGCGAGGATGTCGTTTTCGAATCGTTGGCCGTGGTTGGCGTCGTAGCCGAGGTAGACGGCGATGCCGCCGAGCGAGTACACGTCGGTGGGCAGGATGTCCGCCTGGTTGGCGCGCCCGCTCCACAGGTAGTTGCCGTTGCGCGCGTCGGTGCACATCTGCCATGCTTCGCCGAGGGTATCTGCGTCTTCTTCGCAGATCACGCCATCGGCCACGAGCTCGCCCAATGCCGCTGTGGTGGAGTTGACGCGTAGGTCCGGGTCGTTGTGCGCGTGTTGCAGCTGCAGCAGTTGGATGGTCCATTCGACGTCGCTCAACCCGCCTTTGCCGAGTTTGAGGTGCCGTTCGCGGCGCACGCCCCGCGGCAGGCGTTCGGCTTCCATGCGCGCCTTGAGCTTGCGGATCTGCCCGATCTCCTCGTCGGTCAGGGCCCGGTCCGGGTAGCGCAACGGGTCGGCGATGTGTGTCAGGAAGTCGTTGGCGAGCGCCATGTCACCGGCGGCGGCGCGGGCGCGCAGCAGGGCCTGGCGTTCCCATGTGCTGGACCATGAGCGGTAGTATTCCTCGCATGACGCGTAGGAGCGCACGAGTGGACCGTTCTTGCCTTCGGGGCGCAGGTCCATGTCGAGTTCGATCTTCGGTTCGAGGCTGATGGGGCCTTGCACGAGCATGCGCAGTTGTTCCTGGACTTTGCGGGCGAACCGGTTCGCACTCTGGTCGTCGGCGCCGCCGGAGGGGCGGTAGATGATGATGACGTCCGCGTCGGAGCTGAAGTTGACTTCGCGCCCGCCGTAGCGGCCCATCGCGATGATGGCGATGGCCGCGGGCGCCTCCTGCACGTTGTCTTCACGCATTTGGGCGGCGATGGACCAGCGCAGCGCAGCGTCGAGGATCGCGTCATATACGTCGGTCATGCCGTTGAGCATTTCGGGGCCCCAGACGACGCCGCTCATCCAGCCCAGTCCGATGCGTTCGATCTCGTGGCGGCGCAGGGCGCGCAAGGCGGTGGCCGCTTCTTTGGCGGCGTGGGAGTGGCGGTCGATGATCGCCGTGCATTGGGTGTCGAGGCTGGCGCGTGAGCGGGCGTGCAGTTGGGCGTCGTCGCCGAGCCATGTGATGGATTCCAATGATTTGTTGAGTGCGTCTCCCAGGTAGCGTGAATTGGACAGCACGTGGCACAGGCGTTGCGCGGCGGACGGCGAGTCGCGCAGGAAGCCGAGGTATTCGTGTTCGCCGCCGAAGTGCTCTTCGAGGGTGCGCCAGTACAGCAGGCCCATGTCGGGGTTCTGCCCTTCCCCGAGCCAGCGCAGGACCGCCGGCAGGAGGATGCGGTTGATCTTCGCGGCGCGTGTCACACCGTCGGTCAGGGCGCGCACATGGCGCAACGCGGCCTGCGGGTCGGCGAACCCGATCGCCTCGTAGCGTTCGAGCGTGGCCTCTTCGCTCAACGCCACCGATTCGTCTGGTGAGGTCGCGCTGATCGGCAGCATGGGCCGGTAATAGATGTCGTTGTGCAGGTGGCGTACCTGTTGGCGTGTCTCATCGTAGTGTTCGACGAGCTCCTCGGGGTGCATGTGCACGGCGCGCGCCAGCCGGTGCAGTTCGGGGTTCTGGTTGAGTTCGTCGGTGTTGAGGGTGCGTTTCTTCTCCAGGCCCCCGTCGTTGCCGGCGCCCAGGTCTGGGAACAGGTGGGTGCGTTTGAGCTGCCACATCTGCTGGCGGTGTTCGAGCACGCGTTCGAACCGATAGTCCCAACTCAACTGCCGTGCCTGCACGCGTGAGACATACCCGCCTTCGGACAATGCCTGCAACGCGTCCAAGGTCGACCGGGTGCGCAGCGCGGGATCGGTGCGCCCGTGCACGAGCTGCAGCATCTGCACGGTGAACTCCACATCGCGCAGGCCGCCGCGGCCGAGTTTGATCTCGCGGTCCTTGAGATTGGCGGGGATGAGGTTCTCCACGCGTTCACGCATGCGCTGGCAGTCGTTCACGAAATTCTCCCGGCTCGCCGCCGTCCACACGAACGACGATGCCATATCCATGTACTCCTGGCCCAATGCGGCGTCGCCGGCCACGGCGCGCGCTTTGAGCAACGCCTGGAACTCCCAGTTCTGCGCCCACTGCTCGTAGTAGGCGCGATGCGACTCCAGGCGGCGCACGAGTGGGCCATCCTTGCCTTCGGGGCGCAACGCGCCGTCGATCTGCCACAGGGCGGGTTCGGCCACACCGGCGATCACCGACTGGCAGACGCGTTGTATCATGGTGGCCATCTTGGTGCCCACGCGCGTGAGCACCGTGTTGTCCACATCATCTTGCGCCGGTTCCACCACGTAGATCAGGTCCACGTCCGACACATAGTTGAGTTCGCCCGCGCCAAGCTTGCCCATGCCGATGATCGCGAAGCGCACCATGCTACTGCCCTGCACCTCATGGCGTGCGATCGCGAGCGCCGCCTCCAAGGTGGCGTCGGTCAGGTCGGACAGTTCACGGCTGACCGTGGGTTGGATGTCGATGGGGTCATCGGCCACCACGTCCTGCGCCATGATCGCGGCGAGTTGTTCGCGGTATGCGCGGCGCAGGGCGCTCGCCGCCTGCGCGAGGGGCAGGGAGGATTCCGGCGCCGGCCCGTCACTGCCCGCAGTGCCTGCACTGTCCGCTCCGACCGCGTCGAGTAGTTGCGTGCGGCGTTCGGCGGCGGTGACCATCACGGTGCGGGCCGGGTCGGCGGTGGCCGCCGCGACGAGGCCCGGGCGAGTGCGCATGAGCACGCCGAGCGCATTGGAGGCGCCAAGCACGTCGATGAGCCGTTGCAGTGCGGGCCCATCGTCCAGGATCGACGTGAGCGGTTCGCCAGGCATCACCTGGATGATGTCGGCGAGGTTGGCGAGCGCGGTGTCGGGGTCGATGCTGTGCGCGAAGCGTGCCAGCAACGCCGGCGGGTCCACACGGCCGCCCGTCTGCTCGCCCAGGGCGTTCAGGCGTTCTTTGGCGCGCCCGATCTCCTGGAATCCCGCATGGATGATGTCTCGGGTGGTCACGGTGTGCGTGCTGTTGGCTTCCATACCGTTCCAATGTACAGGGGTTTGGTGACGCGGCGGGTTACGGGTTCAGGCGAACAGGTCCTGCACGTTCGCCCAGATGCGCCGGGTGACGCACGGATGGTTCATCGTGTACAGGTGGATGCCGTCCACACCGCGGGCCAGCAGGTCGTTGATCTGTTCGGAGGCGTAGAGGATGCCGGCGGTTTTCAACGTGTTCGGGTCGTCCTGCCAACGGTCGAGCAATGTGGCGAGCCGTTCGGGGATCTTCGAGGAGCACATGCCGGCCATGTGGCGTACGGAGCGTGCGTTGACCGGTGGCATGATGCCCGCTTCGATCGGTACGGTGATGCCCGCGGCGCGCGCTTTGTCGAGGAAACGCAGGAAGTCGCTGTTGTCGTAGAACAGTTGCGAGATGAGGTGGGTCACACCGGCGTCGACCTTGCGTTTGAGGTTGTCGATGTCGTGGTCCAACGTGTCGGCCTGCGGGTGTTTTTCGGGGTAACAGGCGCCGTAGATCTTCATGTCGGGGCGGCGTTCGCGGATGAACGCGGTCAGTTCGTTCGCGTAGTGGAACACGCCGGCCGGTTCACGGTCCGGGTTGCGGTCGCCGCGCAGGGCGAGCACGCCGGCCACCTTCGCCTCGTCGAACATGGCGAGCGCCTCTTCGGCGCTGTCTTCGGTGAGGTACTGGGCGGTCAGGTGCGCCACGGCGGGGATGCCGTATTCGGCGCGCACGGTGTGGGCGATGCGCGCGGTGGCGGTGCGGTCGGCGCTTTTGCCGGTGCCGTAGGTCACGGAGATGAAGTGCGGGCTCAACCCGGTCAATCCGTCGAGCGTGTCGTAGATCGTGCCTACCGGCGCGGTGCGTTTGGGAGGGAACACCTCCAACGAGAAAATGGTCATCGTCGTCTCTCGCTTCTTACGAATGATATGGCATGCGGTCTGGGGGTCTTGCGGCTCGGGCCGTGGACGGGCATGTCAGATGCGCCCGTCCACGGCCCGAGTTGGGGTCATGTGGTCTGGTGCGGTCACAGGCGTGCGCGCACACGGCGCGCGGCTTCGACCATGTGTTCGAGGCTCGGCCAGGTTTCCGCGTTGCCGCGGGTCTTGAGACCGCAGTCGGGGTTGATCCACACCTTGTCCACGTCCATCTTGTCGAGGATCTCGCCGATGCGTTCCTCGATCTCGTCGGTGGAGGGGATGCGCGGGCTGTGGATGTCGTAGACGCCCGGGCCCGCTTCGGTTTCGAACTGTGCGTCATGGATCGCGTCAAGCACCACGAGGTCGCCACGAGAGGCTTCGAACGAGATCACGTCCGCGTCCATCGCGTCGATGTCCTCGATGATGTCGTTGAACTCCGAATAGCACATGTGCGTGTGGATCTGCGTGGTCGGTTCCACCGCGGAGTGCACCAGGCGGAACGCCGGCACCGCCCAGTCGAGGTACTTCGCATGCCAGTCGGAGCGGCGCAACGGCAGTTTCTCACGCAGCGCGGCCTCATCGATCTGGATGACCTTGATACCGGCAGCCTCAAGATCGAGCACTTCGTCACGGATGGCGAGCGCGAGCTGCTGGGTCTGCTGTTCGTGGGTGATGTCCTCGCGCGGCCAGG
>SKEM01000785.1_pt1 | contig 18120 bp, 19 predicted proteins | sample 4826731 | NCBI WGS metagenome assembly SKEM01 (sample SAMN11008809, study PRJNA524170) | human gut metagenome | biome: Human fecal sample; material: Feces; isolation source: fecal sample from pouch patient p37 | host: Homo sapiens | place: Israel: Tel-Aviv | collected 2015-07-27
CAAAAAAATATAAATTGTATAGAAAAAATTTTAAGAAATATTGATTTAAATATAAAAATATAAAATAATAATTATTATAGAAAACAAAAAATAAGGCTTAATTTCAAAATAAGTCTTATTTTTCTGTTACAACTAATATTTACATCAAAGCAGATATATTATAAAATAAAATCTATGATAAAAATAATTTATATTAATTATAAGGAGGAATAAAGGTGGACAATAAACAAAGTAGAACTAGAAATTTTAGTATTATTGCACATATAGACCATGGAAAGTCTACCTTAGCGGATAGATTAATTCAATATACAGGTTTAGTTAGTGATAGAGAGATGAAAAACCAGTTATTAGATAATATGGATTTAGAGAGAGAAAGAGGAATCACTATTAAGCTACAAAATATAAGATTAAAATACAATGCTAAGGATGGAAACGAATATTATTTAAACTTAATTGACACACCAGGACATGTCGATTTCAACTATGAGGTATCAAGAAGTTTAGCTGCATGTGAAGGTGCTTTATTAGTAGTAGATGCGGCACAAGGTGTAGAAGCACAAACATTAGCAAACGTATATTTAGCATTAGACCAAGACTTAGAAATATTACCAGTAATAAATAAAATAGATCTTCCAAGTGCTAGACCAGATGAAATAAAAGCGGAAATAGAAGATATTATAGGTCTTGATGCGAGTGAAGCTCCATTAGTATCGGCTAAAAGTGGTTTAAATATACAAGATGTATTAGAAGATATCGTAAATAATGTACCTGCTCCAGAAGGTGACATAGAAAAACCATTAAAAGCTTTAATATTCGACTCATATTATGATGCTTATAAAGGTGTTGTAGCATATGTTAGAGTATTCGAAGGTGAAGTTAAAAAAGGTATGACAATCGAAATGATGAATACTAAAAAGAAATTTGAAGTTACAGAAGTAGGTGTTATGGCTCCACATCCAACTGAACTTGAAAGTCTTCAAGCTGGAGATGTTGGATATATAGCAGCTAGTATAAAAGATATAAGAAGCTGTCACGTTGGAGATACAATAACAGATGCTAAAAGGCCTACAGATGAGCCGCTTCCAGGATACAAAAAAGCTACACCAATGGTTTACTGTGGTATTTACCCAGGTGAAGGTGAAAAATATGAAAATGTTAAAGATGCACTAGAAAAATTACAAGTAAATGATGCGGCGTTAGAATTCGAACTTGAAACTTCTGCAGCTTTAGGATTTGGTTTTAGATGTGGATTCTTAGGATTATTACACTTAGAAATAATAGAAGAAAGATTAGAAAGAGAATTCAACTTAAACTTAGTTACAACAGCTCCATCTGTTATATATAGAGTAACAAAGAACACTGGTGAAGTAGTTATGATACAAAATCCAACTAACTTACCAGATCCATCAGAAATAAAAATGATAGAAGAACCTATTGTAAAAGCTGATATAATAGTTCCTAAAGATTATGTTGGTATAGTAATGGAATTATGTCAAGAAAGACGCGGAACTATGCATAATATGGAATATATCGATCCTAAGAGAGTTATGCTACATTACGATTTACCACTTAATGAAGTTATATATGACTTCTTCGATGCATTAAAATCTAGAACTAGAGGATACGGTTCATTAGACTTTGAAATGAAAGGATATGTTCCATCTACACTAGTAAAATTAGATATATTAATAAATAAAGAACAAGTCGATGCACTTAGCTTTATAGTACATGAATCAAAAGCATATGCTAGAGGAAAAGCTATGTGTGAAAAACTTAAAAATGAAATACCAAGACATCAATTTGCTGTGCCAATACAAGCAGCTGTTGGAAATAAAATAATTGCTAGAGAAACTATAAGTGCTCTTAGAAAAGACGTACTTGCTAAATGTTATGGTGGAGATATATCTCGTAAGAAGAAACTTCTTGAAAAACAAAAAGAAGGTAAAAAACGTATGAGACAAATCGGAAACGTAGAAGTACCACAAAAAGCATTCATGGCAGTTTTAAAATTAGATGACTAGTAAAAAATTATTGCTATGCTGATAGGTTAAAAAAGACAAACACTTAATTTAAAATGTTTGTCTTTTTTAAATAAATTTATATCAAGTTTTGTATTGATAATCTATAAAATAATAATTGATATAGATATTATTTATTTTTTGTAGAAAAAATAGAATTTATTGAAAAATTGTAAAAAATAATATAAAATAAAGTTATAAAAAACAAAAAACACCATTTTATGGATGTATATTAAATTTGTTTTTCAAGTTAAATATATTTTTAAAATATTTTTATATTACAGGGGAATAATAAAATAAATAATATAAAGATATTAGGGAGGGATGAGTTATTTTTATAATAATATTAATATGTATAGTGTTATTAATGGTTTTAGGTATTAGGGAGCAATTAGCCCAAAAAAGAAATGTAAAAAAAATACCTATAAGGGTAAACATAAATGGGATTAGAGGTAAATCTACTGTAACTAGATTAATAACAAGTATTTTGACAGAAGCAGGATATAAAACTGTTGGAAAAACAACTGGGACTGCAGCAAGAATGATTTATTGGTTTCAAGATGATGAAGATATCATAGTAAGAAGACCAGAAGGTCCCAATATATCAGAACAGCTAAGAGTTTTACAAAGAGCAGCTGACTTAGAAGCAGAAGCTTTAGTCTGTGAATGTATGGCTGTAAATCCTGATTATCAAAAGGTATTTCAATTTAGAATGTTGGAAGCCAATATAGTTGTAATAGTTAATGTATTAGAAGACCACTTAGACGTTATGGGACCAACTTTAGATCAAATTGCACAGGCTTTTGGAGCAACTATTCCTTATAATGGATATTTAATAACTGTTCCAGGGCCATATGTTGAATATTTTGAAAAGATAGCTAAAGAAAGAAATACAAAAGTTATACTTGCTGATAATTCTAAAATTACAGACAAATATCTTGATAAGTTTGATTATATGATATTTCCAGATAACGCATCATTATCTCTTGCTGTAGGACAAGCATTGGGTATTGATGAAGAAATCTGCCTTAGAGGTATGTTAAATGCACACCCAGATCCAGGTGCAATGAGAATTACAAGAATAAAAGATAAAGATATAAACTGTATCTTTGTAAATGGATTTGCTGCAAATGACCCTCAATCTACAGTTAATATATGGGAAAGAGTTGGTGAGTTGGGTTATGATATAATTGATCCAATAGTCATAATGAATTGTAGACAAGATAGAGTAGATAGAACAGAAATATTTGTTTCAGATGTTTTCCCTAAAATCCAAACACATACTTTGGTGGGTATAGGAGAAGTTACAGAACCTATAAAAACAGCATTTGAACAAGGTAAATTTCCAAATGTAAAAAATTATATTGATTTAGAATATGCAAACCCAGAAACAATAATAGAAAAAATATATCCATTATTACAAGATAGAATTTTATTTGGTGTAGGTAATATTCATGGTCAAGGTGAAGAATTTATCGAAAAACTATTGAGTATGAGTACAGATGATAATTCACTACCAAGACAAAATCAGACTTTAGTAGAAGAAAATAAAGAAACAAAAATGGAGAAAGTGCATTAATTAAAATATAATATTAAAGGAGAAAAGACACTTGCGAAAAAAAGTAATTTGCTTATCTATTGTACTCTTTTTATGCTTAGGTATAGTATTGAAAATAAATATTATACCTTTTTATTATAAAAATATAGATTCAGCCTATGGTATCAGCTCTTCTAATTCTACTGCAGTAGATGTAGGAATGAAAGTTTTAAAGAGTGGAGGAAATGCTATAGATGCAGCTGCCGCGATATCCTATGTATTAGGGGTTGTAGAACCATATAGTTCTGGAATTGGCGGAGGAGGATGTATGCTAATATATTTTCCTGAAACTAAAGATTATAAATTTTATAATTATAGAGAAAAGGCATTAATAAATTCTGATACACGAAAAAGTACAATAGGAACACCAGGATTAGTAAAAGGTATAGAGGAAATTCAAAGTAAACATGGAAAATTAAATATGAGTGATTTAATACAATATTCTATTGATTTAGCTCAAAATGGTTTTAAAATGAATGAAAATTTATATTATAAACTTAGTCAAGATTCGAGTTTAGAAAAATATTCACAGTTCTATTCATCAAAAGGTAAACCAAAATCAATAGGAGATACTGTTATACAAGAAGATTTGGCACAAACTTTAATTCAAATTAAAGAAAATGGGTCAAAAGCATTTTATTATGGAGTTATAGCACAAGAGTTAATCAAAGAAGGATATGTGACAAAGGAAGATTTACAAAATTATGATGTAAAAGAGCAAGAAACGATAAAAGGATCTTTTAATGGATATGATATAGTAACTGCACCACCGCCATTTAGTGGAATTACATTAATACAGATTTTAAATATGATAGAATATATGGATGTTCCTAGTTTTGAAGAAAATCCAGTAAAATATATAGAAGATATGCACGATATAACTAATATAGCTTATACAAGCAGACAAGCTAATATATCAGATCCAGCATTTGCAGAAAAAGATAAAGATTATCAAAAGTTAGCGACTAAGAAATATGCAAAATACATATATAATAAATATGATAATATCTATCAAAAAGATAGTGAAAGTAAAGATACAACATCTTTTGTTGTTATAGATAAAGATGGTATGGTTGTTTCTTGTACAAATACATTAGGTGAATTATTTGGAAGTAAGAAATATGTAGGTGGATTTTTCTTAAATAATTCATCGGCTAACTTCAATGAAAATGAAAATTCAATAAATAGCTATGCTCCGGAAAAACAATCTAGGACTTTTATATCTCCAGCAATAATTACAAAAGAAGATGACTATATTATGGGGATTGGTAGTCCGGGGGCTAATTCAATACCACAAGTTTTAGCACAAGTAATTAATGCTAATTTAAGAGATAATATTGATTTAGAAGATGCTGTAGAAATGAATAGATTTTTATTTGATGAAGAAAATGAGGTTTTATCTGAAAAGATGATTTCACCAGAGATAATAAGTCAAATTATTGATGATGGAAACAATTATTCTGTAGTTCAAGATAAATCTAAGTTATTATATGGGTCTATTCATGCAATTGTAAAAGATAGAAATGAAGGTATATATGGTGCATCAGATTCTAGAAGACGTGGTGAATATAAAGTAAAATATTAATTTAAAGACAAACTTTTTTAGTTTGTCTTTTTTTAAATTGAAAGGAAATTATAATGATTCAAAATTTGTGGATAACCTGTGTATAATAGTAGTATGAATAACTGTAGAAGATATGAAAAAAGAGAATAATAAATATAATATTGGAAGATTACTTTGAAAACTTCAAAGAAACAAAATTAAAATTATTAAAGAATAAAGATATGCGAGAGCATATAAAAAATGTAGTAGAAAAGGCATTAAATTGTGGAAATCCTAAATATGGATATATAAAGTATAAATGCATAAGCTGTAATGAAGAATATATACATGGATTCTCATGCAAAAGTAAGTTTTGTACAAAATGTGGAAGGATGTATTCTATTAATTGGGCAGAAAAACAGTCACAAAATATGTTAAATGTAAAACATTGTCATTCTGTATTTACAATACCAGAAGAATTAAGAAATTACTTCTATAGAAAGCGTACGATTTTGAAAGACTTACAAGATGCGGTTTATCAAGTAATATCTTATTATTATAATAAAAAAGTAAAAGGAGATCATGAGGTTGGTTTTATTGCTGTGTTACATACATTTGGTTCAGATTTAAAATGGAATCCTCATGTACATGCTTTATTCACCGAAGGTGGTATAGATAGGGAATAAAAATGGTTTAAAAAACTAGATCATATTCAATATAAATATTTAAGAAAATTATGGCAAAAATAAGTTTTAGATATAATAAAAAATAATTTTAAAGATAATAAAACAAAGAGGTTGATAAATAAATTGTATAATAAGTACAAGGAAGGATTTTATGTAAATGCGCAAAGAGATTTAACAAATATAAGTCAAGTAGCAAGATATATTGGACGATATTTGGCAAGACCAGCTATCGCTGAATATAGAATAATTAAATATGATAGAAAAAAGGTAACATTTTGGTATGAAAATAAAAATCCTAAAAAAAAAGATAGAAGTAACAAGGGATGATTTAGATTTTATAGGTAAATTAGTAAATCATATACACCTGAAGGGATTTAGAGTAGCAAGACGTTATGGATTATATTCAAGGAAAAAATAAGTTAAGCATAGAAATAATAAAATTATATAATTTCATAAAACAAGGTAAAATAGAGGAATTACTTAAACTAATAGCAAATAAGAAAAAAGTTCTAAAGAGAGAATAGTAGAGACTTTTAGAGAAAATACATTTATATGTAGTAATTGTAACGAAGAAATGATACTTTGTGAAATTTGGTTACCTAAATACGGGAAAATATACAATGCATTAGAAAGAAAAAACTATTTTGATATACAAAAAGAAAATCGGCGCGAGAAGAAGAAAGAAATAGATAAATATAGTTTTGAACAAATATGTTTATTTTGAGAAGGTTATTAGAAAAATACAGATAGCTTAGCTTTGCTATGCCTAAAATTATATAATATAAGAAATGGAAAAAATTAAGGAGTATATATTATGTTTGAAGAATTAGATGAAATGAGCAAAGGACAAAACTATATGATTATGAATGTGTATCTTGTGGATTCAAAAAGGGATTGCCAGAATTTCTAATTGAAGAATTTAGACAAGATGCTATATTTGGTTCTCAAGCGATAGCTTCGCTAGATGAAATGCCAGTTTTAGAATTGTCCACTTTGTGGAGCAAAATTTGAATACAAAAAAACTGACGACCGTTAGGTGTCAGTTAAGATGACATCTTTAAGATCTCATTTTTTATGGACTAAAAAAATAAGTTATGATATAAAGATAAATAGTTATAATTTATGTTAAAAAATAAAATGTATACTTATTATACAAAAATAAAAAACTATAACCAAAAATATAATAAAAGAAGGTGATTTTATGCTTGGATTATACATACACATACCTTTTTGTGTTCAAAAATGTAAGTACTGTGACTTTAATTCATACAAAATAGAAAAAGATAAAAAAGAAAAATTTTTAAATGATTTAAAAAAGGAAATGAGTTTATATACAAATAAAGATAGGAAGATAAACACTATATTCTTTGGTGGGGGTACTCCTAGTATACTTTCAAACACAGAAATGAAAATGATAATGGATGAGATAAATAAAAACTTCTGTATAGATAAAGATGCTGAAATATCTATGGAATGCAATCCTGGGACATTAAACAAAGAAAAATTAGAGTTTATGAAAAGTTTAGGTATAAATAGACTTAGTATCGGATTACAAGCTGTACAAGAAGATTTATTGGGTTATATCGGCAGAATACATAATTATGAACAGTTTGAAAAAAACTACATAGAAGCGAGAAAAGCAGGGTTTAAAAATATAAATATAGATTTAATGTATAATTTACCACACCAAACATTTGAAGATTGGAAAGAGACATTAGACAAAATAATAGAATTAAATCCAGAACATATATCTGCTTATTCTTTAATTTTAGAAGAAGGAACACAGCTATATGATATGTATATGGATAAAGATTTTGAACTTAGCGATGAAGATGAAGATATAAAAATGTACGAATATGCTATAGAATGCTTAAAATTAAATGGATATAAACAATATGAAATATCTAATTATGCTAAAGAGGGATATGAATGTAAACATAACATATTATATTGGAAATGTAAAAATTACATAGGATTAGGACCAGGTGCATCTGGATATATTAATAATGTGCGATACAACAATGTAAAAGATTTAGATGATTATCATGATAAATTATCAAAAAATGAAAAGCCTATAGAGTTTTGTGAGAATCTAACAGAAAAAGATAAAATAGAAGAAAAAATAATTATGGGTCTTAGAATGAATGACGGGATAATTTTTAAGGACTTTGAGGAGTTTGGAATAAATTTTGAAGAAAAATATAAGGAACAATTAAAAAAACATGAAAGTTTAGACTTAATAACAAAAACAAATAAAGGATTTAAGTTTACGCAAAAAGGAAGAGAAATATCAAATAACATTTTTTTAGATTATATAGATTAAAACTATTGACAAAGAAAAAAATAAGTGGTATATAATATATATAATCTTTTTAGCACTCGAAAATAGTGAGTGCTAACAGCGAGGAGGAAAGAAAAAATGGAACTAAATGAAAGAAAAATGAAAATCCTCAAAGCGGTAGTTAAAGATTATATTGAAACAGCTGAAGCTGTAGGATCTAGAACAATTTCGAAAAAGCATAATCTTGGAGTTAGCGCTGCTACTATAAGAAATGAAATGGCGGACTTGGAAGAATTGGGATATTTAGTTCAACCACATACATCAGCAGGTAGGGTGCCAACAGAAAAAGGTTATAAACTATATGTAGATTTGTTGATGGGGACTAATGAATTAAATGATAGCGATAAAGAAATAATTGAAAAATGTGTAGAGAGCAATATGAATCATATACAAAGTTTAATTCATGAAACTTCTAAGATGCTATCACAGCTTACTAATTACACTACTATAGGTACTACAAGATTAGTAAAGCCTAGTGTAATTAAACATATCCAACTAGTTAGTATGGGTGAACACAGTATATTGTTAATAATAGTAACAGATACGGGAGATATTAAAAAATCTGATATTCCTACTAAAAAGTATTTAGATCAGGCTAAGTTGAATATAATTTCTGATAATCTTACTAGAAAGCTTGGAGGAAAAAGCATAACAGATATTGATAACAATTTAATAGCTTTTATAAAATATGAAATAGGAGAATATTCTTCTATAGTAGATAAACTACTTAGTGTATTAAACTCCAATGTATCAGATGATGATGTTTCAATAACATTAAATGGTGTTACAAATATACTAGACTATCCAGAGTTTAATGATGTATTAAAGGCTAGAAGTTTTTTAGATATGTTAGAAACAAAAGAAACTGTAGCAAAGATTATACAATCAAAAGGAATATTAAAAGACAATACTAATATAATAATTGGAAGCGATAATGATTGTCAACAAGCTCAAGATTGTAGTGTTGTGACAGCTACATATAAAGTAGATAATGAGCAAATAGGACGTATAAGTTTTATAGGTCCAACGAGAATGGATTATTCTAGAATATATTCGATAATAAATTATATGAATATACTACTTAATAATAAATAGAAAATAAAAAGAATCGAGGGGTGTAATATCTTGGAAAATAAAGATGTACAATCTGAAGTTAAAAATGAAACAAATGCTTCAGTTGAAGAACAAGTGACTGAGGAAGTAAAGACAGAACAAACTGAAGATGATAATGTAACAGATATAAATTCTAAATTAGAAGAGAAAAAAGTCGATGATCAAATAAAAGACTTACAATCTAAAGTAGAAGCATCTGAAGATAAATATAAAAGACTTCAAGCAGAATATTCTAATTATATTAGAAGAACACAACAAGAAAAAGAAACGATTGGTGTGTTTGCAAATGAAAAAATAATAACTGAATTAATACCAGTTATAGACAACATGGAAAGAGCATTAGATGCATGCCCAGATAAAGAAGAAGCACTTTATAAAGGTGTAGATTTAGTTTATAAACAACTAAAAGATTCACTTGTGAAATTTGGTGTTGAAGAAATAGAAGCGCAAGATGCTGACTTTGATCCAAATGTTCATATGGCGGTAATGCAAGAAAGTATAGATGGAGTAGAACCAAACAAAGTTGTTATGGTACTACAAAAAGGATACAAGCTTGGTACAAAAGTAATAAGACCAACAATGGTTAAAGTATCTTGCTAATAAATATGTAAATAATAAAATAGCTAATAAATAAAATAGCTAACAAATTAATTAATATTGAAAATTTTCAGGAGGCGTATTAAGATGGCAAAAGTAATAGGTATAGATTTAGGTACAACAAACTCTTGTGTAGCAGTTTTAGAAGGTGGAGAACCTCAAATAATAGCAAATAACGAAGGTATGAGAACTACACCATCAGTAGTAGCATTTACAAAAGATGGTGAAAGAATAGTTGGGGAACCTGCAAAAAGACAAGCAGTTACAAATGCAGAAAGAACTGTAACTTCAATAAAAACTCACATGGGTACAGATTACAAAGTTGATATAGATGGTAAAGGATACACTCCACAAGAAATATCAGCAATAATACTTCAAAAATTAAAAGCAGATGCTGAAGGATACTTAGGACAACAAGTAACAGAAGCAGTTATAACTGTTCCAGCATACTTCACAGATGCTCAAAGACAAGCAACTAAAGATGCAGGTAGAATAGCAGGATTAGACGTTAAAAGAATAATAAACGAACCAACTGCTGCTGCTCTTGCTTACGGTATGGATAAATTAGACGAAGAAAAGAAAATATTAGTATTCGACTTAGGTGGTGGTACATTCGACGTATCAATACTTGAAATAGGCGATGGTACTTTCGAAGTTCTAGCTACTGCTGGTAACAACAGATTAGGTGGAGACGACTTCGATAAAGTTATAATAGATTACTTAGCTGACGAATTCAAAAAAGCTGAAGGTGTTGATTTAAGATCAGACAAAATGGCATTACAAAGATTAAAAGAAGCTGCTGAAAAAGCTAAAAAAGAATTATCTTCAACAATGTCAACTAACATAAATCTACCATTCATAACTGCAACTGCAGAAGGACCAAAACATATGAATATAGATTTATCAAGAGCTAAATTCAACGAATTAACTGCTGATTTAGTAGAAAAAACTATGGGACCAACTAAGAGTGCTTTAGCTGATGCTGGACTTTCAGTTTCAGAAATAGACGACGTATTATTAGTAGGTGGTTCTACAAGAATACCTGCAGTTCAAGAAGCTGTTAAAAACTTCATAGGAAAAGAACCTCATAAAGGTATAAACCCAGATGAATGTGTTGCTGCTGGTGCTGCTATACAAGCTGGTGTTTTAACTGGTGAAGTTAACGACTTATTATTACTAGATGTTACTCCATTATCATTAGGTATAGAAACTATGGGTAACGTAATGACTAAAATAATAGAAAGAAATACAACAATACCAACTAAGAAATCTCAAGTATTCTCAACTGCTGCAGATAACCAAACTGCTGTTGATATACATGTATTACAAGGTGAAAGATCAATGGCTTATGATAATACTACATTAGGTAGATTCCAATTATCTGAAATACCACCAGCTCCAAGAGGAATACCTCAAATAGAAGTTACTTTCGATATAGATGCTAATGGTATAGTTCATGTTACTGCTAAAGATTTAGGAACTGGAAAAGAACAAAAAGTTACTATAACTTCAGGAACTAACTTATCAGAAGAAGAAATAGAAAAGAAAGTAAAAGAAGCTGAAATGAATGCTGAAGCAGATAAACAAAAGAAAGAAAAAATAGAAGCATTAAACCAAGCTGAATCAACTATTTATCAAACTGAAAAAACTTTAAATGAATTAGGTGATAAAGTAAGTGCAGAAGATAAATCAGCTATAGAAAGTGCTTTAGAAAACTTAAAATCAGTTAAAGATAAAGAAAGCTCAACTGCTGAAGAATTAAAAACTGCTATGGACGAAGTAATGAACAAATTCCATAAAATATCTGAACAAATGTATCAACAAGCTCAAGCTACACAAGGTGCTGAAAGTGCTCAAGATGCAGGATATGACCAAGGTGCAAATGCAGGAAATGGTGATGACAACGTAGTAGATGCAGATTTCACAGAAGTTGATGATAAATAGGTTACAAAAACAGAGTATTTGTGTATAATATATAGAGATTAGTCTGTTAAAGTAAATTTTATAATAGCTTGTAGTTTAACATTCTACAAGCTATTATTTTGTAAGATATAAAAGGTGGTGAATTCCTTGAGTGAAAAAAGAGATTACTATGAGGTGCTTGGTGTAAGCAAAGATGCGGATGCTAAAGAAATTAAAAAAGCTTATAGAAAATTAGCCATGAAATATCATCCAGATAAAAATCCTGGTGATAAAGCGGCTGAAGAGAAATTTAAAGAAATAAACGAAGCTTATGAAGTATTATCTGATGAAGAAAAAAGAAGTACTTACGATAGATTTGGTCATGATGGATTAAATGGTCAAGCTGGCTTTGGCGGAGGTCAAGGTTTCGGTGGATTCGGTGGTTCAGGTGGCTTTGGCGGATTCGAAGATATATTCGGAGATATATTCGGTTCTGGCTTTGGCGGATTTGGTGGTTCAGGTGGATCATCAAGAAGAAGAGGACCAAGACGTGGTGCTGATATAAGACAATCAGTTACAATTAAATTTGAAGAAGCTGCATTTGGTAAAAAAATAAAAGTTAAAATAAATAGAAGTGAAGAATGTGATGAATGTCATGGTAGTGGAGCAAAACCAGGAACAACTAAGAAAACTTGTCCAACTTGTCATGGTTCAGGTACAGTTCAAAGTGTTCAAAGAACTCCATTTGGTAATATAGCTAGCCAAAGAACATGTTCTACATGTAATGGTGAAGGGGAAATAAATGAATCACCATGTAACAAATGTCATGGAAAAGGTAGCGTAAGAAAAACTAAGACTATAGAAGTTGATATACCAGCAGGTATAGATGATGGACAAATGATAAAACTTTCTGGTCAAGGTGAAGTAGGAGAAAAAGGTGGCCCAAGAGGGGACTTATACATTGTAGTAAATGTACAAAAACATGAAATATTCACAAGAGAAGGATATGATGTTTATATAGAAATGCCTATAAGATTTACTCAAGCTGCATTAGGTGATAAATTAGAAGTACCTACTTTAGACGGAAAAGTTTCATACAACTTACCTGAAGGAACTCAAACAGGAACAGTATTTAGACTTAGAGAAAAAGGTATACCAAAATTAAGAAGTAATTCTAGAGGTGATCAATACGTTAAAGTTATAATAGATACACCTAAAAAATTAAATGACGAACAAAAAGAATTATTAAGAAAATTTGATGAATCTTGCGGAAATAAAGTTCATGAAAAACAGAGGAGTTGGAAGAGCAAGATAGATAACTTCTTTAAAGGGATTAAAAAATAAATTTATTAAAAAGTATTTTAGATATGATTAAACTATCTGAAATACTTTTTTTTGCTAAAAAACTGTATTATAAAATTACAATATTTAGGACAAAATAAAAAAAGTAATGTTATATACAAAAATATAACTAAAAAACTTTGCAAAATTTGACGATATCTGTAATTTACTAATTAATCAATCTGTTAAATATGATATAATAGTTAAATGAAATTTTTAAAATTGAAAATTATAAGTATAAAACTATAAATTTGAACAACAAAACAAAGAAAGGAAGATAACTACAATATGAATTGGACAGAAGTAACTATAAAAACTACAACTGAAGCTGTAGAAGCTATAAGTAATATATTAATGGAAGAAAGATGTGGAGGGGTTATGATAGAAGACCCTAAAGATTTCTTATTCCAAAAGAAAAACGAACTTGATTGGGACTATGTTGAAGAGGAAGTATTCAACAAAAGCGGTCAAGATGGAGTACTTATAAAAACTTACATACCAGAAGAAAGAAATGTATTAGAACTTATCGAAACAGTAAAAGCTAGAATATCTCTATTACCATCATTCGGATTAGATATAGGAGAAGGTTCTGTATCATTAAGTAACGTTAATGAATCAGACTGGGCAAATGAATGGAAAAAATACTACAAACCAACAAAAGTAGGTAAAAAAATAGTAGTAAAACCAAGCTGGGAAGATTACGAAAAACAAGAAGGTGACTTAATAATAGAATTAGATCCAGGGATGGCATTCGGGACAGGAACTCACGAGACTACTTCTATGTGTATAAGAGAATTAGAAAACTATGTAGATGAAACAAAAACTGTATTTGATATAGGATGCGGTAGTGGTATACTTGCAATAGCAGCGGCTGAGTTAGGTGCTAAAGAAGTAGTAGCAGGTGATTTAGATGAAGTAGCGGTAAAAGTATCAAAAGAAAACTGTGAAATAAACCATGTATCAGATAAAGTAGTAGTTAAACACGGTTCATTATTCGAAGTTGTTGACTCTAAGGCTGATGTAATAGTTGCAAATATAATAGCAGATATAATAAAAATACTTGCTAAAGACGTAAGTAAATTCTTAAAAGAAGATGGTGTATTTATATCTTCTGGTATAATACTTGCTAAAATAGATGAAGTTTGTGAAGCATTAGAAGAAAACGGATTTGAAATAGTTAAAGTTGAAAGATTAGGTGAATGGTCAGCTATAGTTTCTAAACTTAAGTAGGTGAAATAATGGATAGATTTTTTGTAGACAAAAATAACATTAATTTAGAAAACAACACATGTGTAATAGTAGGAGAAGATGTAAAACATATATCTAAAGTTTTAAGATGTAAAATCGGTGAAAAATTAGAAATATGCGATAAAGACAACTCTGAATACATTTGTGAAATAACTGATATAAATAAAGAACAAGTTGACTTAGACATAATAGAAAAAAGAGAAATAAAAAGAGAATCAGATTTAAAAGTAAAACTATATCAAGGTCTGCCTAAAAGTACTAAGATGGAGTTAATACTTCAAAAACTTACAGAAGTTGGCGTTGACGAAATAATTTTAGTATCTACAAAGAGAAGTGTAGTAAAAGTTGACGACAAAAAAGAAGGCAAAAAGATAGAGCGTTGGGAAAGAATAATGTATGAAGCGGCAAAACAAAGCAAAAGAGGTAAAATACCTAAATTAAGAGGTATATTATCATTTAAAGAAGCTTTAGAAGACATGAAAAACAACGATATGAATATATGCCCTTATGAAAATGAAAGAACTGTATCTATAAAAAGTGCTATAGAAGGTGCTGACATAAATTCAATTGGGATTTTTGTAGGACCAGAGGGTGGCTTTGAAGAAGAAGAAATAGAAAATATCCAAGATATAAACTCTAAAGTTGTATCATTAGGACCTAGAATACTAAGAACTGAAACGGCATCAGTAGTCGCTTCTTCAATAGTTTTATATGAACTGAGTGACTTAGGAGGAAATATTTAATGAAAAAAGTGGCATTTTATACTTTAGGGTGTAAAGTAAACCAATACGAAACAGAGGCAATGCTTGAGTTATTCGAAAAAGAAGGATATGAAAAAGCAGAGACAGAAGATTATGCAGACGTGTATGTTATAAATACTTGTACTGTAACTCATATGAGTGATAGAAAATCAAGACAATATATAAGAAGAATGAAAAAGAAAAATCCAGATGCAATAATAGCAGTTGTTGGATGTTATTCACAAGTATCACCAGAAGAAATACTTTCAATAGATGAAGTAAATCTTGTTATGGGTACAAATGATAGAAAGAAAATAGTAGAAGAAGTTAAAAAAATCGATGCAAGCAGAAAAGTTAGTACAGTTGACGATATAATGAAAGTTAAAGCTTTCGAAGAAATCGAAATAAACAAAACTAATGGTAAAACAAGAGCATTTATGAAAATACAAGATGGATGTGATAGATATTGCTCATACTGCATAATACCATATGCAAGAGGTAGAGTTAGAAGTAGAGATTTAGAAAGCATAGTTAAAGAAGTAGAAAATCTTGCATCTAACGGATATAAAGAAGTAGTTTTAACAGGAATACACGTTGCATCTTATGGAAAAGACATAAAAGACAGCGATATAAAACTTCTAGATGTAATAAAACAAATAAATGATATAGAAGGAATAGAAAGAATAAGACTTAGCTCTGTTGAACCAATATTATTCACAGATGAGTTTGTAGAGGCTGTTTCAACTATGGATAAAGTTTGTCCACACTACCACTTATCATTACAAAGTGGATGTGATGAAACTTTAAAAAGAATGAAACGTAGATATACTACAGAAGAATATAAAGCAATAGTAGACAGACTTAGAGCTGCTATACCAAATGTATCTATAACTACAGACGTTATAGTTGGATTCCCAGGTGAAACAAATGAAGAATTCGACAAAACATATGAGTTCTTAAAAGATATAGAACTTACTCATATGCATGTGTTTAAATATTCGCCAAGAAAAGGAACACCAGCTGCTACTATGGAAAACCAAGTTGATCCAAGTACAAAACATGATAGAAGTGAAAAATTACTTCAATTAAATGAAGAAAACTTCAATAAATTTGGACAAAAAATGTTAGATAAAGAATTTAATGTATTATTCGAACAAAAAGTTGGAGATAATAAATATGAAGGCCTAACAGAAAATTATGTAAAAGTTATAGTAGAAAGTGATAATGACATATCAGAACAAATTTTAAAAGTTAAAATAAAAGATGTAAAAAATGAATTCTTAGAAGGAATTTTAGTATAGTATGTAGAAATACATATAATTAGATAGGAGGTGTATAGGAGATGGACTGTTTATTTTGTAAAATAATAGCAGGAGAGATACCGGGAGATATAGTATATGAAGATGACAAGGTTTTAGCATTTAATGATATAAATCCTGTTGCACCATATCATATTCTAGTAGTACCTAAAAAACATTATGAAAGTATACTAGATGTAAATGCAGAGGATATGGATATTATTGCACATATTCATAAGGTAATTAATATAATAGCAAATGAAAAAGGTTTTGCTCAAAATGGATTTAGAATAATAAATAACTGTGGTGCAGATGGCGGCCAAGAAGTAAAACACATTCATTTTCATGTGCTAGCTGGTAAAAAACTTCCAATGTATGAAAAAAATCCCAAATAATTTGAATGTTTTTGGCTAAAAAAGTAAAATTGTTCTTGTATATTAATAAATTTCATTTTATATTTAATTAAAATACTTGATAAATATAAAAATATAGTTTATAATATACAAGTATGAAATCGGAGAGGTTTGTAAGGACTCATACGATTTTATACATAATTCGCGAAATCGGAGGGAGGGAAAAAGAATGTCAGAAGTAAGAGTAAGAGAAAATGAATCATTAGATAGTGCTTTAAGAAGATTTAAACGTCAATGCGCTATGTCTGGCATAATGTCAGAAGTAAGAAAAAGAGAACACTATGATAAACCAAGTGTTAAACGTAAGAAAAAAGCTGAAGCAGCTAGAAGAAAAAATGCTAAAAGATAGTAATATCTAAAAGTAGTAAAATGAAATAAAGAGGTGAAGGGAATGTCCCTTAAACAAAAGTTACAAGAAGATCTAAAGTCTTCTATGAAAAACAAAGATAATACTAAAAAATCAGTAGTAACTTTAATTAGGGCTTCAATTAAGCAATTTGAAGTTGATAATAGGGTTGAGCTAGACGATTCTCAAGTAATCGACATAATAGCTAAACTACTAAAACAAACAAAAGATTCTCTAAACGAATTTAAGAAAGCGGGTAGAGAAGATTTAGCGACTCAAGCAGAAGCTGAAATAGAAGTTTTAAAAGAGTACCTACCTCAACAATTAAGCGAAGAAGAACTAAACGAAATCGTGATTGCAACTATATCAGAAGTTGGAGCTACTTCAATGAAAGATATGAAGCAAATTATGTCATCAATCATGCCTAAAGTAAAAGGTCGTGCTGATGGAAAGCTAATAAATGAATTAGTTAGAAAAAACTTACAATAGATTAAAAGGTCTAGAATAAAATTCTAGGCCTTTTTACGTTTTAAAATAAAAATAGTAGTGTAATATATTATAAGCCTTGCACATAATTATTATAAAAGCATTTACAATTAATAATTATAGGAAGGTGAAATAGTTGATTATATCTGTTAAGGAAATAAAAAAATTTCTTATTTGTGTTGCAATTCCTTTATTAACAGGATTTTTAAGCAGTATGATAGCTGTTTTATTATCCCAGACATCTTTTCAAATTCAGTATGCACAATTAATTAAACCAGATTTTGCCCCAAGTGCAGGTCTATTTTCTATTATATGGCCTATATTATATATTTTAATGGGGATATCAGCGTACATAATTAGAAGCTCAAATAAGAGCACTCAAAAGATAAACGATGCAATATTTTTATATTATCTTCAATTAGCACTGAATTTTTTATGGAGTATATTATTC
>SKEM01000790.1_pt1 | contig 18051 bp, 13 predicted proteins | sample 4826731 | NCBI WGS metagenome assembly SKEM01 (sample SAMN11008809, study PRJNA524170) | human gut metagenome | biome: Human fecal sample; material: Feces; isolation source: fecal sample from pouch patient p37 | host: Homo sapiens | place: Israel: Tel-Aviv | collected 2015-07-27
GGGGTGACGACGTCGCCCTCAGTGACTCCGGACTCGATGCGGATACCGGGACCGGCCGGCCAGCGCAGGCGGGTGATGGTACCGGTGGAGGGGGCCAGACCTCGGGCGGGATCCTCACAGGTGATGCGCAGCTCGAGGCTGTGACCGCGGGGCTCGTTGACCTGTCCGAGGTGACCGCCCTCGGCGATGCGCAGCTGGATTTCGACCAGATCGGTGCCGGCGACCTCCTCGGTGACGCAGTGCTCCACCTGCAGACGGGGGTTGACCTCCAGGAACCAGATATCGCCCTCGGGGGTCAGGAGGAACTCGCAGGTGGCCACCCCGACGTAGTCGACCGTCTCCAGGAGGCGACGGGAGGCCTCGACCAGACGCCCGTGGACGCCCTCGGGCAGGAAGGGCGCGGGAGCCTCCTCGAGGAGCTTCTGGTTGCGTCGCTGCAGGGAGCAGTCGCGGGTGGAGACCACGGCGAAGCCGCCGTGGGCGTCGCGGGCGCACTGGGTCTCCACGTGGCGGGCGGCGGTGACGAACCGCTCCAGCAGCAGGGTGGCCCCGGCGGCCTGGGCGCCGACCAGGGCGTCGGTGGCCCGGGCCTGCGCCTCGTCGTGGAGCACGGTGATGCCGCGCCCGCCCCCGCCGTCGGTGCGCTTGAGGGCGACGGGGTAGCCGTGCTCGGCGGCGAAGGCGATGACGGTCTCGGGGGCGGTGACCGAGTCGGTGATGCCGGGGACGGGGGCGACGCCGGCGCGCTCGGCGGTGGCTCGGGCGCTCATCTTGTCGCCAAGGGCCTTCATGGCCGACGGGCTGGGACCGACCCAGGCGATGCCGGCGTCGGTGACGGCCTGGGCGAACTCGTCGTGCTCGGAGAGGAAGCCGTAGCCGGGGTGGACGGCGTCGGCGCCGTGCTCGACGGCCATGGCGAGGACGGCCTCGGCGTCGGTGTAGGAGGAGCCCTCGGGCAGGGCGTAGGCCTCGGCGGCGAGCTCGGCGGCGGGGCTGAGGAGGTCCTCGGGCGTGTACGGGAGGATGGACGTGCCTCCCAGGTCCCTCACCGTGCGCACGACGCGCAGCGCGATCTCACCTCTGTTGGCGATGAGGATGCGGTTCAGGGTCCTGGTGGTCACCGATGTGCTCCTGCGGGTCGGGCGGAACGGTCCGTGCGGCCGGTGGACTCCCACAAGGGCAGGGGCCGACGGGTGCCGCGACGGGTGCGTCGCCGTGTGCGGCGGTCGGCGCCGGAGCACCGCCCGCGTGCAAGCCGGTTCCGCCTATGTCTACAAGCAGCCAGACGGATGCCGACTGACGGTTCACAGTACGGGCGGGACTACGACGCTTCCCATTGTGGATTCCTCACAAAGGCGCATGGTCACGTTGTCGTCACGACGGCGAGGGCGACTCGACGGCGGGAAACCGCGGCGCTCGCGGTCCCGACCCGAACGGGACGGGGAGGTTTGTGCATTTCGTGCAGTCAGGGTCGGGGTCTCGGAGCGGCGTTTTCACACGAGTCACACCCATCCCATCAGTCCCCTCCGTAGCGCACCGCGAGCCCCATCCACCGAGATCGGGACATCCTCACCTCGAGATCGGGACATCCTGAGGCCCCGCCCGCCTCACTCCCTGAGCTCGGTCAGTCCGCGCCGTCAGTTCGGTCGATCCGCGCGCTGAGCTCGGTCGGGCGCCACGGCGCCCACCACCCGACGTACCGTGAGAGCCTCCGCCCGGAAGGACTGGCATGACTCCCCCGCCCCGTACCCCGTGGTCCCTCTACGACGAGCTCATCGACGCCATCCCGTCGGGACCCCGCGTGCGCCGCGCCGCGGTCCACGGGTCCTGGGCGCTCGTGGAGACCGACGACGGCGCCGTCGGGGTGACGAGCCAGTACGGCGGCGAGACCCGGCCCCGCGAGCACGACGGAGACCTCATCGGGATGCCGCTGCGCGACGCCGCCGCGCTCATCCGCTCCTGGAACCTCGTCGAGGCGGCGATCGGGGGCGCTGCCCTGTGCGCGTGGACGAACACACCCGAGCGCGCGGCCGCCGTCGGCGTCGACGACCCCGTGCTCGCCGGCCCGGACACCGCCTTCGGGTGCCGGATCGAAGACCTCGCCGGGAAGCGGGTCGCCGTCGTCGGCCACTTCCGCGGAATCGAGGAGGCGCTCGGGGGCGCCTGCGAGCTCGCCGTCCTCGAACGGGCCCCGCGCGACGGCGACTACCCGGCCACCGCCGCCGAGTACCTCCTGCCGGACTCCGACGTCGTCCTCATGACGGCGGCGACCCTCGCCAACAAGACGATGCCGCGGCTGCTGGCGCTGTCCACCGGGGCGCGCACCGTCGTCCTCGGGCCCTCGACGCCGCTCTCCTCCATCCTCCTGGACCGTGGCGTCGACTGCCTGTCAGGGACGGTCATGGCGGACCCGGGCGGGATCATCGTCGGGCTGGAACGTGGAGGGAAGGGGAAGTTCCGCTCGGGACGCCATGTCAACCTCGTGCCCGCCCCGTAGCATCGCGAAACAGCACCGATCGAGGAGGCACCGTGAGCACTGAACCGACTGCCTGCAACGACGAGGACCCGGGCGGCACCGAGGACGTGCCCCGGCCGCGCGACTACGTCGCCTGGCACGCCGCCTACCGGGACCCGACGTCGGCCCTGTCGTTCCGGCTGCGCCACGTCCAGCAGGTGATCTCCGAGTTCTACGACCGTACGCCCGGCCCCGTCCGCGTCCTGTCCTTCTGCGCCGGGCAGGGTGCGGACCTCCTCGGGGTCCTCGAGGCGCGCCCGGAGCTGCGGGCACGGACGAGCGGCGCGCTCATCGAGCTGCTCCCCGAGAACTTCGCCGTTGCGCGTCAGCGGGTCGCCACGCTCGGCGTCGACCTCGAGGTGGTGGAGGCGGACGCCTCCGTCTCGGAGGCCTACGCGGCGCACGCCCCGGCCGACCTCGTGCTGCTCTCCGGGTGCATGGGGAACATCTCGGCGTCGGACAGCGAGCGCCTCGTGCGCTTCTCCCCCGCTCTGTGCCGCCCGGGTGCGACGGTCGTCTGGACGCGTGGCGCCCAGGAGCCGGACCTCGGCCCGGACATCTCGCGCTGGTTCGCCGACGCCGGCTTCACCGAGCTCGCCTACCTCGACTGGCTCGAGGGCACAAGCATGCGGGTCGGCGTGGAGCGCTATGACGGCGAGCCAGTCTCCCTCGAGCCTGGACTGAGGCTCTTCACGTTCTTCCGCTGAGCGCCGTCGGTGCCCCTCACAACTCAGACGACGCTCAGAGCAGCACGGTCCCGGCGGGCACCTCGGGGTCGTGGTTGGCGATGAGGCCGAGGCAGCGCGGGTCGTGCTCGACCTCGCGCACCCACGCCAGGGACCGCTCGGCCCAGCCGGCGTTGATGACGACGCCGGGGCGCAGGCCCTCCTCGAAGGACGGGCGGCCGTAGCCGACGTCGGAGGTGAGCAGGACGAAGCGGCGCTCGTCCCCGATCCAGGGATCGTCGACGCCCTCCACCCAGGTGCTGCGCCCGCCGAGCTCGTCGGGGGCGTCGGGGTCGACGGCGTCCGAGGAGCGCACGATGGTCGCGCACAGCCCGCGCGAGTGACCGGGGACGGCGACCATGACGAGGCTGCCGTCACCGAAGACGTCGTAACCGGCGTCGAAGGGGCCCACCATCGTGTTCCAGGCGAAGGTCTCGAGCTCGACGCTGTCCAGCTCGTGCGGGAGGTACCGCAGCCTGTCGGTGCGGGCCGCCTCGAGCTCGGGCGCGGAGACCCGGATCCGGGGCGCCTCGGCGATGGTCCGCAGGCCGTCTGCGTGGTCGCAGTGGAGGTGGCTCATGAGGACGAGGTCGAGGTCCCGGGGCCGGATGCCGCGGTCCTCGAGCTGCTCGACGAGTGCCTGGCCGTCGGGCAGGACCGCCTTGTTGACGGGGTACTGCTGGCGGAGGTTCGCGACCTGGCCCGCCCGGGTGCGGTTGACGGGGTGCCAGCCGGTGTCGATGAGGGTGAGCCCGTGCGCGTTCTCGATGAGGTAGGCGGACACGGGGGCGGTGACGAGGTGATCGGGGCCGCGCAGGGCGTTGGTCCAGGCCAGCGGGGCGTCGTCGTCACGGTGGTAGGGCAGGGCCTCGTCGATGACGACGGTGCCGGTGTGGAGGACGGTGAGGCTCGTGGTGCTCGACTGCTGGACGGGGACATGGGCGCCAGCCTAGGACGCACGCGGCCGAGGCTCCCGCCGGGGGCCTCCGCCGGGACCAGGATGTCCCGATCTCGAGGTCAGGATGTCCCGATCTCGGCGGGGTCAGCCCAGGTGGAGGTGGGCGGCGGCGCGCTCGCGCAGGTCCGTGATGGCCGTGAGGGCGTCGTCGGCCTTGTAGACGGCGGAGCCGGCGACGAAGACGTTGGCGCCGGCCTCCGCGGCCCGCTCGATGGTCTGGGCGGTGACGCCGCCGTCGATCTGGATGCGCAGCTCGAGGCCCTGCTCGCTCACGAGGCGGCGGGCGGCAGCGATCTTGGGGAGCATCGCCTCGATGAAGGACTGACCGCCGAAGCCCGGCTCGACGGTCATGAGGAGGAGCAGGTCGAGCTCGCCGAGGACGTGCTCGACGGCGGAGAGCGGCGTGGTCGGGCGCAGCGCGATGCCGGCGCCGGCTCCGAGGCGGTGGAGCTCCTTGGCGAGGCGAAAGGGCGCGGCTGTCGCCTCGACGTGACTCGTGACGATGGCGGCTCCGGCCTCGGCGTAGGCGGGGGCCCAGCGGTCGGCGTCCTCGATCATGAGGTGGGCGTCCACCGGGAGCTCGCTGTTGGCGAGGACGGTCTCGAGGAAGGACGGCCCGCCGAACTGGTTGGGGACGAAGTGGTTGTCCATGATGTCGACGTGCAGCCCGTCGGCGGCGGAGATGCGGTCGAGCTCGTCGGCGAGGTGCGCCTGGTCGGCATTGAGGATGGAGGGGTGGATCGCGGCGGCGGTGAGGGACCCGGCGGGCTGCGTTGCGGTCATGGTGTTCTCCTGGTGCAGGCGGTGTCGGAGCTGGGCTGGTGGGTGCTGTCCGTTCTGCGAGGTGGGCGCCGGGACTGCCCGGACGCCGGCCCCTCAGTGCAGGCGGCGGATGAGGGCGCAGTACATGGCGTCGGTGCCCTCGGTGTGGGGCCAGAGCTGGAGCGTCTCACGGTCCGCGCCGGCGGGCGGGACCGGAGCGACGCGCGTGGCGACGTCGCCGGCGTGGAGGAGCTCGACGCTCACGCGCTCCTTGTTGAGCGCCTTCATGACGTCGCGGACGACGAGCTCGGTCTCCAGCACGTGCGGGGAGCAGGTCACGTAGGCGACCACTCCCCCGCGGCGCACGGCGGACAGGGCGGAGGTGAGGAGCTCGCGCTGGAGGGCGGCGAGCTCGGTGACGTCCTTGGGGTCCCGTCGCCAGCGGGCCTCGGGACGACGGCGCAGGGAGCCGAGCCCGGAGCACGGAGCGTCGACGAGGACGCGGTCGTAGGACTTCGGCTCGGTCTCGCCGAACTCGCGGCCGTCGCCGCAACGGACGTCGACGACGCCGTCGGGCACGGCCCGGACGGCGGCCTCGACGAGGCGGGCGCGGTGGGGGGTCACCTCGTTGGCAGTGAGGTGGGCGCAGCGCTGGGCGGCACGGGCGGCGAGGAGGGCGGCCTTGCCGCCGGGGCCGGCGCACAGGTCGAGCCAGCGGTCGTCGCGTCCCTCGAGCGGCGCGTCGGCGAGCATGAGGGCAACGAGCTGGCTGCCCTCGTCCTCGACGCCGGCACGCGAGGTGCGCACGGCCTCGATCCGACCGGGGTCGGAGCCGGGGAGGACGAGCGCGTAGGGGCTCGTCTCACCGGGACGGGGTTCGGCGTGGGCGGCCTCGGCGGCCTCCTTGGCGAGGTGCTCGGGGCTGATGAGACCCGGGCGGGCGCACAGGACGACCTCGGGGTCGGCGTTGTCTGCGGTCAGGAGGGCCTCCAGCTCGCCGGCGTCCCGGCCGTTGGCGATGAGGCTCTGCCGCAGCGCCTTGACGATCCACCGGGGGTGGGACTGGGTGCGGGCGAGGGCCTCGAGCTCGTCGGGGGCGTCGCCGGCGATCTCGGTGAGCCAGGCGTCGAGGTCGCGGTCGGCGACCTTGCGCAGGACGGCGTTGACGAGGCCGGAGGCGCCGCGGCTGGCGGCGTAGGAGGCGAGGTCGACGGTGGCGGAGACGGCGCCGTGGGTGGCGACGCGCATCCCGAGGAGCTGGTGGGCGCCCAGGCGCAGGCAGTCCAGGACGACGGGGTCGAGGCCGTCCAGCGGGCGGTCGACGCAGCGGGCGAGGACGGCGTCGTAGCGGCCCTGGAGCCGGAGCGTGCCGTAGGTGAGGGCGGTGGCGAAGCCGGAGTCGCGACGGCCGAGGCGGGCCTCATCGAGCAGGGGCGGCAGGACGAGGTTGGCGAAGGCGCCGTCCTCACGGACCTTGGTGAGGACCTCGAGGGCGACAAGGCGGGCCTCGTCCACGCGGGCGGTGCCGTGGGCATCCGTGCGGCGCGAGCGCTGGTCGCGGTCGTGACGACGTCGGTCGTCGCGTTGCGGCTCGTCGTGCTGATAGCGCGATCCACGGCCTGCCTGGGACCGCTCGGCGACGTCGTCGCGGCGATCCCGGCGGGCGCGGTTGTTGCGGCCCTCCTCGTTGCCGCGGCCGCGCTCGCGCCCCTGGCCGCGGCGCTGCGCCCCGGCCTGCGAGCGCCGCTGGCCGCCGTTCCCGTTGCCCCTGCCGCCGCTGCGTCCGCCGTTGTAGCCCGCCATCAGGCCTCCTCCCCCGCGGTCGTCGCCGAGGCGTCCGTCGTGTCGGCGCCGAGGCGCGCCCCGGGCTCGAGGTGGGCGCCGCGCGCCCAGGCGTCGGCGGGCATCCAGGACTTGCCGGCGGGGGCGACCTCGCCGAGCCGCACGGCGCCGTCGCCGGTGCCGACGAATACCTCGTGCTTGGACGCCCGGATCTCACCCGGGGCGAGGTCGGTGACGCCGTCGACCGGGGTGACGGGCCCGAGGCGGAAGCGGGCCTCGCCGTACACGGTGCGGGCGCCCGGCGCGGGGGTCACGCCGCGCACGAGGCGGTCGATGACGGCGGTGGGCGCCGTCCAGTCGACCTCACCGTCGGCGGTGGCGAGCATGGGCGCGAGGGTGACGCGGTCCTCGGCCTGGGGCGTGGCGGTCGCGGTACCGGCGTCGAGCCGGGAGAGCACGTCGAGGACGAGCGGCCCGCCGGCCCGGGCGAGGCGGTCGAGGAGGTCCCCGGAGGTGTCGTCGGGCAGGATCGTCTCCTCCATGCGGGCGAGGACGGGGCCGGTGTCGAGGCCCTCCTCGAGCTCGAAGACGCAGGCGCCGGTGACGTCGTCGCCGGCGATGACGGCGCGCTGGACGGGGGCGGCGCCGCGCCAGCGCGGCAGGAGGGAGAAGTGGAGGTTGAGCCAGCCGTGCCCGGGCACGTCGAGGAGCTCGGCGGGTACGAGGCGCCCGTAGGCGACGACGACGGCGACGTCGGCTTCCAGGGAGCGGACCCAGTCCTGGGTCTCCTCGTCGCGCAGGGTGCGCGGGGTGCGGACGTCGAGCCCGGCCGCGCGGGCGGCGGCGGCGACGGGCGAGGGATGAAGCGTACGGCCGCGGCCCTTGCGCGCGTCGGCGCGGGTGAGCACGCCGACGACCTCGTGCTCGGGCGAGTCGAGGAGGGCGTGCAGGACGGGCAGGGCCACCTCGGGGGTGCCGGCGAAGAGGACGCGCATGGGTCCCAGTTTAGGGGCGCGGTCCGGCTGAGCCCGCCGGGCGCCCTCGGAGTCGGCTGCGCTCAGCCGCCCGCGTCCCCGGCCCGTGGTCGTACGGATGCCCCATGGCACTGTCGACCGACCAGGGCGTCCGCCGTCGTCAGCCCCGCGGCGGCAGCAGACCGCGCTCCGTGAGCTCGGCCCGGAGGCGCCCGGCGCCGACGAAGAGGTGCGCCCGCATGCCGACGGCGCGGGCCCCCTCGAGGTTGGCGGGCGAGTCGTCGACGAAGAGCGTGCGGCCGGCGTCCAGGCCGTAGCGCTCGAGGAGGACCCGGTAGATCGCCGGGTCGGGCTTGGCGAGGTGCTCCTCGCCGGAGACGACGATCCCGGTGAAGCGGGTCAGCTGCGGCACCATGTGCCGGGTGCGCTCGAAGAGCACGTCGTGGAAGTTCGTGAGGGCGTAGAGCGGGACCGCGGCGTCGAGGAGCTCGTCGACGATCGCGCCGGTGCCAGGCACGGGCCCGGTCTTCGTGTCCGCGAAGTGCTCCCAGTAGAGCCGCTGGAGGTGCTCCCAGTCAGGGCGCTCCGGGTGGGCGTCGCGCAGCTCGCCGAGGATCTCCTCGAAGGAGGTGCCTCGGTCGGCCATGGCGTTGAGGCGGTCGAACTCGCCGCTCGCGACGTACTCGTCCCACTGGGCCACGGGCACGCGCCCGGCGACGGCGGCGACGGCGTCCCAGGTGTAGAGGACGTTGCCGTAGTCGAGGACGACGGCGTCGACCGGCCCCGCCGACTCCCCTCGGTCGGTCCCGACCGCGCAGGGACCGGCCGAGGGGTTGACGGGCGCCTGGGCGCTCGCGAGGTTCGTCGGCGCGGTCGCGCCGGTGGACTGCGTCTGCTCGCTCATGCCCTCATGCTGTCACGGCAGGATGTCCTCGTAGTAGGTGCCCTTGAGCATCCGGGTGATGACCTTCCCGCCGGGGAGCTTGCCGTCGTTCATGGTCTTGGCGGCCGCGAGGAGCGCGCGCACGTCGTACTGGGCGGGCCAGATCGGAGGGACGTCGCGGTCCAGGTCGAGGAGCTGGTACACGGCCATCATGGCGGTGCGGGCGCTGCCCTCGGTGGTGAAGATGCAGTCGTCGGGGGTCTCGACGAACTGGCCGAGGAGGCCGAGGTTGGTGCAGCCCTCGGGGACGACGTCGGGGCGGTCGCCCTTGCCGCGCGGCCAGAAGAAGGACGTGATGTAGGGCATCGTGGCGAGGCGGACCTTGGTGCGGGCCTTGATCTCCTCGAACTGGTCGAGGAGCCCGAAGTGGTAGCAGTACTCCTTGAGGATCTCCTCGCCGGTGCACTCGATCATCGGCTTGCGCACGCAGTCGCCCTTCGCGTGCGGGTAGAGGCCGTAGGCCCAGGCGACGCCCCAGTCCTTGGGCTGGGCGCGGAACTGCGGCTGGCGGTTCATCGTGAGGCTCAGGCACCAGCCGGAGTCCTCGGCGGTGATGATGCCGCCGGTGACGGTGCGACCGGAGAGCGGGTCGTTGCCGGTGAGCTCGCGGATCTTGCGCAGGAAGGGGTGGTCCTCGCCGATGAAGCTGAAGGAGACGGACTCCCAGACGGTCTCGTGCGGGTGGGAGCAGAAGACGTCGGGGCGGCCGAAGACGGAGGACTTCTTGGCGAGGTTGCGCCACAGGGTCCAGGCACCGCCGGGGCGGTCGGTGTAGAAGGGCGGGACGGTGTCCATGTCGCCGTAGCCGGTGGACTCGGTGCAGGAGCCGATGGTGGCCAGGACGAGGTCCTTGGGGGCCACGTCGATGGTCTCCTGCGTGCCGTCGGCGCGGTGGTAGCGGATGGCGGTGACGGTCTTGCGGCCGGCGGTGATGTCCATGTCGAGGTCGTCGACGCAGGTGTCGTACTGGAAGCGCACGCCCTTGTCCTCGAGCCAGCTGGTCAGCGGCAGGACGAAGGACTCGAACTGGTTGTAGCGGCTGAAGCGCAGGCAGGACAGGTCGGAGAAGCCGGGGAAGTACTGGAGGAAGCGGTGCATGTAGCGCTTCATCTCGGTGAGGGACTCGTACTGCTCGAAGGCGAACATCGTCTTGAACAGCGTGTAGAAGTTCGAGGCCAGGAAGTCGGCGTCGAACCAGTCCTCGATGGTCTTGTAGTAGGTGTCCTCCTCCTTGGCGAGGAGGAGGCGGACCATGGCGAGCTGCCCCTTCTTGTTGAGCCCCATCTTGTAGGTGTCGCGGCGCTTGCCCTGGTGGTGGATGACGCGGCAGGGGTCGATGTTGGGGTCGTTCTCGTTGACGGTGCGGAACTCGTCGAGGACGGTGTAGGGCTCGGGCATCTCCAGGGCGGGGATCTCGCGCATGATGTCCCAGAAGCACTCGAAGTGCTGGCCCATCTCACGGCCTCCGCGGGCGATGAAGCCGCGCTCGGTGTCGCCTGCGCCGTCGAAGGAGCCGCCGGGGACGGCGAGCTGCTCGAGGATGGTGATGTTCTCGCCCGGCATGCGGCCGTCGCGCACGAGGTAGGCGGCGGCGAGGAGGGAGCCGATGCCGGAGCCGACGAGCCAGGCGTGCCGCTCGGCGACGTCGGCGGGCGGGGTCGGGTGGTTGTGCGTGTAGAGGCCGAGGTCGTTGTGCACGTAGGGCTTGCCGTCTGGGTTGACGGGGTAGGTGCGCTGGTAGACGTGCTGCGTGTTGGTCATGGTCGCCTCGCTGGTCCCGCCGGCCGTGGCCGGCACTGGCGTCACGTGCCGGTCCTCACCGGTCGTGGAGCAGCCCTGTGCTGCAGCCGGGCGGGCGCGGGCTGCGGTGCCCGTCCAACGAGGACGAGTCTAGGAATACGAACCTGTATCTGTCCTGCGTTCGCGCTGGTCAGCCGCCGTGAGCGTGCCGGGGTACGGGCAGCGCCGCCTGGCCTGCTCACCACCTCCCGGGGGCCTCCCGACGACGGTGCCGCGCCTCACCACAGGACGGTCGGATCGAGCTCGACGCGCAGCGGCTCCTCGCGCCGCGCGGACCGCTCGCGCGACCGCACCCGTAGGAGGGCTGCGAGCTCGCGCCCGCGGCTCACGGGTGCGCGCACGAGCCCGCGGACCTCGCCCGCGCGAGCGGTCTGCCCGCGCACCGGCGGCGCCTCGACGGGGCCGAGTACCTCATAGCCTGCCGCGGCGGCCTCCGCGAGGACGGCGTCGACGGCACGGCGGGGCCCGTCGAGCCTCGCGGTGCGCCAGGCAGGCGGGAGGTGGAGCTCGGCGCGCTCGGCGAGCTCGCGCCGGGCGAGGCCGGGCTGGTCCCAGCGCACGAGGGCCTGGGCGGCGGTCGGCTCGGCGCCGCCGAGGAGGATGACGCGGGCGCCCGGCTGGACGAGGACGACGGCGTTGGACCAGCGGCGCATCGCCTCGCCGACGGCCCCGAGATCGGGCCGGGCGGACAGGGCGGCGCCGTCGAGGAGGAGGGCGGCGCGATAGCCGCCGAGGGCGGTGGGCTCGGCTCCGGGGGTGGCGACGACGAGGCGCGGTGCGTCGTCGACCTCGTCGATGATCCCGTGGCTCTCGCGGGCGCCGGAGACGACGACGGGGACGCCGGGGAAGGCGCGCCCGAGCTCCTCCGCGGTGCGCGCGGAGCCGACGCTCACCATGCGCAGGGCGTGGTTACCACAGCTCGCGCAGGCGAAGGCCCCGAGGAGGCGCCCGCACCAGCGGCAGGTGACGCGCCCCTCGCGGTCCATGGACAGCGGGCCGGCGCAGGAGGGGCAGCGGGCGGCGGTGCGGCAGCGGGCGCAGGCGACGACGGGCGCGTAGCCGCCGCGCGGCACCTGGACGAGGACGGGGCCGTCGGCGAGGGCCTCGCGCACGGCGCGGTGCGCGAGGGAGGGGATGCGTGCCCGTCCGGAGGCGCCCTCGGCGCCGAGCTCGATCTCCCCGGGCACCTCGACGCGGGGCAGGGCGCGGCGCACGAGCGCGCGCGGGGCCCGCAGGTCCCCCGCCCAGCCGGCCTCGACGTAGGACTGGGCCTCGACGGAGCGGGAGTGCGCCGCCAGGAGCAGGCCGGCGCCCTCGAGGCCGGAGCGCAGGGCGAGGACGGTGCGGGCGTGGACGTAGGGGGCGTGGCGCTCATCGAGGCGGTCGTCGCCGTCGTCCCACAGGACCATGAGCCCGAGGTCCCTCACGGGCGCGAAGGCGGCGGCTCGGGTACCGACGGCGACGCGCGTGTGCCCGAGCAGGAGGCGGAGGAAGGCGCGGTAGCGGCGGGCCGGGCCGTGCTCCGCGGCGAGGGTGACGACGGGCTCTCCGTCGAGCTCGGCGGCCAGTGCCGCGGCGACCGCCTCGGCCTGGTCCGTCGTGGCGACGATGACGAGCACCCCGCGGCCGGAGGCGAGGCTCGCGGCGGCGGCCTCGGCCACGAGCGCCACCCAGCCGCGCACGAGCCCCTCCCGCTCGGGGAGGACGGACCAGGCGGCCCGAGGCGCCCCGCCCCCGGCGAGGGCGGTGAGCAGCCCGGCACCGCCCTCGTAGGCGCCCCAGCCCTGGGCGTCAGCCTCCGGCGCGGTCCAGGTGGGCGGCTCCGGTTCGGCCTTGCCACGCTCGGAGCGCTCGGTCGTCGCGTGCCGGGCGGGGACGGCGAGGCGGATGACGTCGGAGCGCACGCCTGCGGCGCGCACGGCGACGGCGTCGACGAGGCGGCGCGTCGCCTCGGGGAGGACGGGGAGGTCGGAGACGACGCGGCGCAGGGCGGTGAGGCGGCCGGGGTGGGTCGTCGTGCGGGAGCGCTCCCAGACCCAGCCGTGCATCTCCTGGCCGCCGAAGCGGACGGTGACGCGCGTGCCGACGCCGGCGGCGACGTCGAGCTCGGGCGGGACGAGGTAGTCGAAGGGCCGGTCCAGGTGCGGGACGGGAGTGTCGAGGAGGACGCGCGCGACGGGCAGGTCGACGCCGGTGCCGGTCACCTCGCGCTCGGCGGGCGCAGGGGAGGCGAGCAGCGCGCCCTGACCGGTCGGCCCCTGACCGGGCACGCCCTGCCCCGGTCCCGCAGGGCCGATCCCGAGCGGGGCCGCGACGGCGGTCTCCCCCATGGCCCCTCCTCACGGTCGTCCTGCGGTCCGGGCCCAGGGTAGCCCGGGCCCACGACGCGAACGGGGCCGCCCGACCGGGACCGTGACGGTCCGGGTGGGGTGGCCCCGTTCGGGCGCGGCGCTCTCGACGGGCGGCGGGCTCGTGGGTCGGGCGGTCAGACGTTCCTCACGCGACGGCGGCGCGGAGAGCCTCGACGCGGTTCGTCTCCTCCCAGGTGAAGCCCGGGCGGCCGAAGTGGCCGTAGGCGCTCGTCGCCCGGTAGATCGGGTGGAGCAGGTCCAGGTCGCGGATGATCGCGGCCGGGCGCAGGTCGAAGACCTCGTCGACGGCGGCCTGGATCGAGGCGACCGGCACCTTCTCGGTGCCGAAGGTCTCGACGTAGACGCCGCCGGGGCGCGCGGAGCCGATCGCGTAGGCGACCTGGATCTCGCAGCGCTCGGCGAGGCCGGCGGCGACGACGTTCTTGGCGACCCAGCGCATCGCGTAGGCGGCGGAGCGGTCGACCTTCGACGGGTCCTTCCCGGAGAAGGCGCCGCCGCCGTGGCGGGCCATGCCGCCGTAGGTGTCGACGATGATCTTGCGGCCGGTGAGGCCGGCGTCGCCGGCGGGGCCGCCGATGACGAACTGGCCCGACGGGTTGACGAGGACCTCGGCGTCGGCGGTGGCCAGCGTGAGTCCCTTGGCCTCCTCGGCCTCGAGGACGGGGCGGATGACCTCGCGGGTGAGGGCCTCAGTGAGCCAGGCCCGGCTGCGGTCGGCGTCGTGCTGGGTGGAGACGACGACGTTCTCGAGCGTGACGGCGTCGTTCCCGTCGTAGCCGATGGTGACCTGGGTCTTGCCGTCGGGGCGCAGGCCCTCGACGATCCCCTGCTTGCGCACGGCGGTGAGGCGCTCGGCGAGACGGTGGGCGAGGTGGATCGGCAGCGGCATGAGCTCGGCGGTGTCCGTGCACGCGTAGCCGAACATGAGGCCCTGGTCGCCGGCGCCCTGGAAGTCGAGGGGGTCGATGTCGCCGGAGTCGTCGCGGACCTCGAGAGCCTTGTCGACGCCGGCGGCGATGTCGGGCGACTGCTGGCCGATGGAGACGGAGACGCCGCAGGAGGTGCCGTCGAAGCACACGTCGGAGGAGTCGTACCCGATGGCGACGATCTCGGATCGGACGATCTCGGGGATCTCGACGTAGGCGGAGGTGGTGACCTCGCCGGCGACGTGGACGAGGCCGGTGGTCACCATGGTCTCGACGGCGACGTGCGCGTGGGGGTCCTGCTCAAGGATCGCGTCGAGGATCGAGTCCGAGACGCGGTCGCAGACCTTGTCGGGGTGTCCCTCGGTGACGGACTCGGAGGTGAAGAGGCGGAGAGAGCTGGATGCCATGTCGGTGTCGGTCCTCGGTGCGGTAGTGGGCTCAGTGGAGTCTAAGGGGTGCGGCGGGCGGCGCGGCTGTCAGGCCCGCCACCAGGGACGCTGGGGGTAGTAGTGGCCCTTGGGGTCGTCGGTGGGGCGGACGGCGAGGAACTGGTGGATCTGGATGTTGTTGCGCTCGAAGTTCCACCGTGAGCCCGCCATGTACAGGCCCCACAGGAGGGGCGTCTGCGGTCCGACGGCCTCGACGGCCTCGTCCCAGTGCTCCTGGAGGTTCTCGCACCAGTGCTGCAGGGTCCAGGCGTAGTGCTGGCGGAGGTTCTCCTCGTGGACGACCTCGAGCCCGGAGTCCTCGAGGTGGCGGTGCACGACGCCGGGCGAGGCGAGCTCGCCGTCGGGGAAGACGTACCGGTCGATGAAGGCGCCGGCGCGGTTGCCCTGACGGGCGTCGCGGCGGGTGATCTGGTGGTTGAGGAGGCGGCCGCCGGGGCGGAGCATCGCGAACATCTTGGCGAAGTACTCGTCGTAGTGCCGCACCCCGACGTGCTCCATCATGCCGAGCGAGCAGATCCCGTCGAAGTCCCTCTCGGGGATCTCCCGGTAGTCCATGACGCGGGCCTCGGCGAGGTGGTCGAGGCCCTCCCGCTGGAGCCACGCGTTGGCGTAGGAGGCCTGGGCGGCCGACAGGGTGACGCCGATGCCCTTGATCCCCCTGCGCGCCGCTGCGACGAGGACGCTGCCCCAGCCGCAGCCGATGTCGAGGAGCCGCTGACCGGGCTGGAGGTCGAGCTTGTCGAGGACGAGCCGGATCTTGTTCCACTCGGCGTCCTCGAGCGAGTCGGAGGAGTCCTCGAAGCAGGCGCAGGTGTAGGTCATCGAGGGACCGAGCACGAGCCGGTAGTAGGCGTTGGAGCGGTCGTAGTGGGAGGAGACGGTCTCGGAGTCGGCCCTCTCGGAGTGGGGGCGCAGTCCCTTGAGGGTGCGCTTCCACATGGGGTCGGCCTCGGTCTCGGGGATCTCGGGGGTGCGCAGGTTGCGCACGCCGACGGTGGCGAGCATCCGGCGGGCCTGGGAGGCCGAGGGGCGGCGCAGGCAGTGCTTGAGCTTCTCGAGGTCGCCGAAGGCCTCGTAGGGGTTGCCTGGCTCGACGCCCTCAGTGGTGATGTCGCCCATGAGGTAGGCGCGGGCGAGGCCGAGGTCGCCGGGGGCGGTGAGGGCGTAGCGGATGGCGCGGGGGCGGACGACGTGGAAGGTGACGGTCGCGTCCTCGGGTCCCGTCGAGCTGCCGTCGTAGCCGGTGAAGCGCACCGGCAGGGGCGGGCGCAGCACCGCCTCGATCATCTCGGCGACGGTCATCTCTCTGGTGGACGCTCGGGTCATGCAGGTCACTTCCGCGCGCGGTGCCGGTTTCCGAGGGCCGCCGCGCGGTCGGCCCTCACGGCCACCATAGGCACGGGTCTCACCTCCCGGACCGGGTGGTCCCGGGTGAGAAGATAGTCAGGCCAGACGCGCCGCGATCAGGTTGACGAGGCCAGCGGCGATGTGGCCCTTGGAGCCGGCCGCCCGAGCCACCTCCGCGCCGTCGCGGTCGAGCACGACGACGGCGGAGTCGACGTCACCGAAGCCGACGCCGTCGCCGACGGCGTTGACGGCGAGCAGGTCGGCGCCCTTGCGGCGGGCCTTGGCGGCGCCGTGGGCGAGGACGTCACCGGTGGCGTCGCCGGTCTCCGCGGCGAAGCCGACGACGAGGGTGCGCCCGCCGTCGGTGCGCGGCGGGCGGGTAACGAGGCCGGCGAGCACGTCGGGGTTCTCGACGAGCTCGATGGGCGCCGGGCGCGCGTCTCCCTTCGCAGCGCCCGACGCTCCGCCATGCCCTGCGCCGTCCCCGTCGAGGCCGTGCTTCTTGATCTTGGTGCCGGAGACGACGGCGGGGCGGAAGTCGGCGACGGCGGCGGTCATGACGACGGCGGCGGCGTCCGCGCATGCGGTGCGGACGGCGGCCTCGAGCTCGAGGGCGGTGCCGACGGGAACGACCTCGACGCCTGCGGGCAGCAGGGCGAGCACGTCGGAGCCGACGTTGGCGGCGACGAGGGTGGCGCGGGCGCCGTGCCGCGCGGCCTCGGCGGCGATGAGGGTGCCGAGGCGCCCCGAGGAGCGGTTGCCGAGGAAGCGGACCGGGTCGAGGGGCTCGCGGGTGCCGCCCGCCGAGACGACGACGTGCCGTCCAGCGAGGTCCTGGTCCGTGAGCGCCGCCGGAGCGCCGGCACGCGGGGCGCCGTCGCCCCCGAGCACGGCGAGTGCCTCGGCGACCACGCGCTCGGGCTCGGGGAAGCGGCCGACGCCGGAGTCGGCCCCGGTGAGGCGGCCGGAGTCCGGCTCGATGACGGTGACCCCGCGACGGCGCAGCGTGGCGACGTTCTCGACGGTGGCGGGGTTGAGCCACATCTGGGTGTGCATGGCCGGGGCGACGACGACGGGCGCCGTCGTCGTGAGGACCGTGGCGGTGAGGAGGTCGTCGGCGCGGCCGGCGGCCAGGCGCGCGAGGAGGGCCGCGCTGGCGGGTGCGATGAGGACGAGCTCGGCCCACTCCCCCACGGCGACGTGCTCGACGGCGGCCGGGTCGTCGAAGACGCCCGTGTCGACCGGGTGCCCGGAGACGGCGGCGAGCGCCGGGGCGCCGATGAAGCGCAGGGCGGCCTCGGTCGGAACGACGCGGACCTCGTGGCCGGCGGCCCGCAGCAGGCGGACGACGAAGGGCGCCTTGTAGGCCGCGATGGACCCGGAGACGCCGACGACGACGCGCCGCGTCCCCGGGGGGGTCGCGGCGCGCTGGGGCGAGCTGCTCATGGCTCGGTCGCTCCTCGTTCCGGTGGGCTGGGCCCGGCCGGGTGTCAGAACTGGATGTCGTCCAGGGACGTGGCGGTGCCGCCGTCCTGGCCCTCGTCGCCCAGCGTGATCGGGGAGTCGAGGGAGATGTCGGCGAACATGTCCTCCTCGGCGGCCTGGCGGGCGGCCTCGGCCTCGGCGCGGCGGGCGCGGGCCTCGTCGCCGGGGATGACCTCGAGCTTGTCGCCGGCGATCTCGCGCAGGGCGATGCCGAGCGGCTTCTCCTCGGCCTCGGTCTCGACGAGGGGGCCGAAGTAGTCGAACTGGTTGTCCTCGAGCTGCTGGGTGTAGCTGTTGATCTGGCGGGCGCGCTTGGCGGCCTCCACCACGAGCGCGTACTTGGAGTCGACCTTCTCGAGCAGCTCGTCGATGGGCGGGTTGGTGATGCCCTCGGGCTGAGCGGAGGTTCCGAGCATGTGCTTCTCCTGCTTTCGTGGACGCGGTTGCAACCGTGACAGTCTAGCCCGCCAGGCCGAGGAGCTCCTCGAGCTCGTCCGTGGCACGCGCCACGGTGTCGTTGACGATGACCCGGTCGAACTCATCGGCCGCGTCCATCTCGACCCGGGCGGTGGCCAGTCGCCGCTCCCGCTCGGCCTCGCCCTCGGTGCCGCGCCCGACGAGCCGGGAGACGAGCTCGTCCCAGGAGGGCGGCGCGATGAACACGAGCTGCGCCTCCGGCATGGAGTGGCGGACCTGACGGGCGCCGGCGAGGTCGATCTCGAGGAGGGCCGGGCGCCCGGCGTCGAGCTCGCCCTGGACCGGGCCGCGGGGCGTCCCGTAGCGGTTCTGGCCGTGGACGAGGGCCCACTCGAGCATCTGGCCGTCGGCGACGAGGCGGTCGAACTGCTCGTCGGAGACGAAGTGGTAGTGCACCCCGTCGACCTCGCCGGGGCGGGGCAAGCGGGTGGTCGCGGAGACGGAGATGAAGAGCTCGGGGTGGCGGCGGCGCAGCTCGGCCACGATCGTCCCCTTGCCGACGGCGGTGGGACCGGCGACGACGGTGAGGCGGGGGG
>SKEM01000791.1_pt1 | contig 18021 bp, 17 predicted proteins | sample 4826731 | NCBI WGS metagenome assembly SKEM01 (sample SAMN11008809, study PRJNA524170) | human gut metagenome | biome: Human fecal sample; material: Feces; isolation source: fecal sample from pouch patient p37 | host: Homo sapiens | place: Israel: Tel-Aviv | collected 2015-07-27
CCCTATATGTTATTAATATCATAATTATATTAACAATTGGTAATTTAGTCAAGAGATGATTTAAAAAACGTAGATATCAAAATCTACGTTTTTACTTATTTCTTCAAATGATAAGAATAACTTGATACCACTACATTATCACGCCAACTGAGGTAGTAACGCATGCGGACAGACATTTGATTGTGAAGGATGTTTTGCCAAGAGTGTTTTGGCACAAACTGAGGAACGATAACCGTCACCGTATGATTCTTCTTCTCCGCTGATTTTGATACTAAATCAACGTAGCGAACAACCGGTTTAACAATATCACGATAGCTTGATTCCACTATCGAAAAACGGACATTCGGATATAAAGCCTTAAATTCTGTCTCAACCTCTTTATCTTTGCGATAAGTTTCTTTAGTTGATACATGAACAGCTAAAACTTCCGAGCCTATAGATTGGGCATAGCTCATGGCACCCACTGCAACATTGGTCACATTGCCGACAAGCACAATAACAACATTACCTGAATAAACATGGCCAACTACCTTATCTTCAAGTCGCAGTTGATGTGCAACTTCTGTATAATGTCGTTTAATCGCATAGAAAATCCCAATCAAAATCGGCATGACAATAAAGAAAGGCCAGATATCAGCTAAACGGAAAACTAATAAAATCAAAACGATAATTGCAGAAATCGCAGCACCAATTATATTTGACATGGCACGACGCCAGAATTTATTGCCCATTTCACGGCGCCACTTGACCACCATCCCAGTTTGAGAAAGAGCAAACGGCACAAAAACACCAATTGAATAAAGCGGAATCAAACGTTCAGTCGAACCATTAAAAATTGCAAGTAGAATCACTGCTCCCGCAGCAAGACTAATGATACCATTTGAGTAGCCTAATCTGTCGCCTTTTTCCATGTACATGTGAGGCATATATTTATTTTTGGCTAGGTTATAACTGAGCATCGGGAAAGCTGAAAACCCTGTATTTGCAGCTACGGCTAAAATCATAGCAGTCGAGAACTGAAAAACATAATAGAAAATGCGACCGACACCATTAAAATCAAAAATTGTATGTGCAACTTGCGATAGTACGGTTGAATGCGCATTAGGTACCACACCTAGATAATAGTTTAGGAAGGTAATACCCGTGAAAAATAAACCAAGAATCATGGCCATTAATGCAAGCGTCCCTGCCGCATTGCGTGCCTTAGGTTTTTTAAAAAATGGTACGGCATTTGAAATTGCTTCAACACCAGTCAGACTAGCTGAACCACTAGAAAAGGCTTTGAGTAAAAGAATGATTGATATACCTGGAACAACACTTCCGATATGACTCGTGGCATTATAAGATAAATCACCGGTCATCACTCTGAACAAACCAACGATTAGCAACAAAACTGTCGCTGCTACAAAAGTATAGACTGGCACTAACAAGAAACCTGCTGATTCACGAAGGCCACGGAGGTTCATCAACATTAATAATAAGACCAAGATAATCGAAATCAGAAGATTATAAGGGTGCAAGGCTGGGAGTGCTGAAGTTATCGCATCAGCACCCGCTGAAACTGAAACTGCTACCGTTAGCATATAGTCAACAAGAAGGCTACCACCTGCTATCAAGCCAGCATTAGCCCCCAAGTTTTCCGTCGAAACGACATAAGCACCACCGCCATGTGGATAAGCGTGGATAATCTGTCGATAACTCAACGTCAAGGCAACTAGTAAGACAAGTACAAGTGCCGCAATCGGCAAGCTATACCAAATAGCTGCCGCAGACAAAGTCAAAAGCACTGTGACAATTTGCTCCGTCCCGTAAGCAATTGACGATAGGGCATCACTAGATAACATTGCTAAAGCTTGGAATTTTGTGAGCAGATGACTATCATCATCTGTTGATTTTAATGGCTTCCCAACCAAAATCTGTTTCACATTTACTTTTTTCAAAATTACTCCGTTAAGTCTGTTCTATATTTTAAAAGACAAGTTAAAAATTTATAGCTATTTTATTAAAATAACCTAGTCCTAAGTTAAATTTTGCACCGCTTTTAATTACACTGACTCATTCCACCATTATAACACCAAAGGAAATGAAATCAAAGTATTTTCCTGTATTTTTTTATCAAAAAACACCTGCCATATGGTGGTGTTAATTTGATTGCTTGGCTTGATAAAATTTAGCCAATAGTTGATTAAAACGCTCTTGAACAAAGTCGCAGTCACTTTCTGATTCTGGTTTGAAAAACTGGATAGGTCTTGCGACCATATCTCGATACAGTAAGAAAGTAATGGTTTTGGTTTCAGGAACAATCCGAAATTTAATGGCTGGATGACTATCAAAAGTCCCACAATATCCTGCTGTTGAAAATTCAAGTTCGTAGGTACCGTCACCAAAGTCCTGCACACGGTAATAACCATCCTTGAGATATTCCCTGCTATCACTAAAATGTGCTAGAACAAATTCAAGTTGTTTCATTTGATTATTTAGTACCGAATAAACGGTCGCCAGCATCACCCAAACCTGGGACGATATAGCCATGGTCGTTTAATTTTTCATCCAAGGCAGCGGTAAAGACATCAATATCAGGATGTGCTTCTTGTAAAGCTTTAACACCTTCTGGTGCGGCAACAAGACAGACAAATTTAATATTTGCGGCACCTGCACCACGTTTTTTAAGTGAGTCAATTGCTAAAATAGCAGAGCCACCTGTCGCCAACATAGGATCAACAACAAAAATTTGGCGTTGGTCAATGTCTTCTGGTAATTTAACAAGGTATTCTACCGGCTGTAAAGTTTCTTCATCGCGGTACATACCAATGTGTCCAACTTTTGCTGCTGGAACTAAAGATAGAATCCCATCAACCATACCAATACCAGCACGCAAAATCGGCACAATTGCTAATTTTTTCCCTGACAATGTTTTTTGGATTGATTTTGTGATTGGTGTTTCAATTTCAACATCTTCCAGTGGTAATTCACGTGAAATTTCATAGCCCAAAAGCATGGCAATTTCATTCACAAGTTCACGGAAATCTTTTGTCCCTGTTGATGTTTGACGTAAAATAGTGAGTTTATGCTGAATTAGCGGATGCGTCACAACTTGAAATTTTCCCATTATTATAAACCAACTTTCTGATATTTTCTTTCCTAAACATTATATCAAAAAACTATCGTATTTGCCATGATGCTTTATGATTTCCCTACGCTTTATTTTTATTCTAATCATCACTTGTAAGCCAACATTTGACAAAACATAAGTACGTTATACACAATATCACAAAAGGCTTAGATATGTTCGTATCTAAGCCTTTTTTTATCACTAATAACAAATAACTCATGTGTCAAAGATTATTATATCAACAAAGATAGTACTTTATTTAGGGGGTACAGCAGCGATACGTTGTGCTGCTAATTTCACATGGTCAATTGGTGCTGCAACATTAAATCGAGCATGATTTTTACCTTCAATACCAAAGCTTGTCCCGTCATTCAAGATGACTTTGGCTTGGTCACGCAAACGTTGCTGTAAGGTGTCATGAGATAATTCATAAGCACTGAAATCTAACCAGACTAGATAACTGCCTTCTGGTTTCATGACTTTAATTCCTGGTGCGTGTTCAGCGAAATAATCTACTAAACAAGTAATATTCTCTTCTAGTACTTGCTTGAGTTCCTCCAACCATGGCTGACCGTAGGTCAGCGCTGTTTCTGTCGCAATGAGACCTAAAGTAGAAATTTCATGTTGATTGTTAGCTAACTGGCGGTCTCTAAATTGCTTTTTTAGGGTTGGATTTTCAATGATTACGAAGGCATTTTTGGTACCAGCGATATTAAACGTTTTTGTGGCACTAGTTAAGATGACGGTAAAATCGCTATAATCACCAACGGTATTGATACTATGGTGCTGATGCCCAAACAGCGCCAAATCTTGATGAATTTCATCTGATACGAGGATAACGTGATGCTTGCGACAAAGTTCTGCCACGCGCGACAACTCTTCCTTGGTCCAAACACGACCACCAGGATTATGCGGACTACAAAACGCATAGAGTTTGACGTCGTTATCAATCATATCTTGCTCCAACTGCTCAAAATCAATGGTATAACGACCATTCTGTTCAACAAGGGGACTTGTCACGACTTTGCGTTTATTGAGCTTAATTGAGCGCGTAAAAGGTGGGTAGAGTGGTGTATTAATCAAAATAGCATCACCTTCCTGAGTGAAAGCTTGTATGCTAACAGACAATGCTGGTACGACACCTTCAATCAAAGTAATATCATCTGGCTGAATTTCATAACCATGTTTATTTTTTTCCCAAGCCACAATTGCTTCAAAAAGTGAGGGCGCTGGATAGGCATAGCCGTAAACACCAAAATCTGCGAATCTTCGAATGGCAGCACTCATCTCAGGAAAAGTTCTAAAATCCATGTCGGCAATCCACATAGGTAGAATCTCCGAATCTTTTTCCGTTTCTCGCCATTTCACTGAATGATTCCCTAATCTTTTTGGTGCAGTTGTAAAGTCATATTTTCTTACCATTTATCATCACACTTTCAAGGCATTCGCCAAATCATCAATCAAATCAGTCACATCTTCAATACCAATCGATAAACGCAGTAAGTCATCCGTCAAGCCGTAACTCGCTCTGACTTCCGCTGGAATATCTGCATGAGTTTGAGTCGTCGGATAAGTAATCAAAGACTCTACGCTACCTAAGCTTTCAGCAAAAGTAATCACTTTGAGCGTATTAATCAAAGTTGGGATTTTATCTTGCTCATGGACTTTAAAAGCAATCATACCACCCAGTCCTGTATAAAGCACTTCTTTGACTGCTGAGTGCTGTCTTAAAAAATCAGCCACTTGATTGGCATTAACCGTTGCTTGGCGCATCCGTAAAGCAAGCGTTTTTAAACCACGCATGACCAAATAACTATCAAAAGGTGATAGCACTGGACCTGTTGTGTTGAGGTTGTAAATCAACTGCTCATATAAGTCCTGATCCTTAACAATCACAGCACCTGCCAACACATCATTATGGCCTGCCAAGTATTTAGTTGCTGAATGAACAACGATGTCCGCGCCCAACACTAATGGTTGCTGATAAATCGGGGTATAAAAGGTATTATCAACGATTACTTTAGCGCCATTCTCATGTGCTTTTTCAGCGACCTTGGCAATATCGACTTCAATCATGAGCGGGTTAGTCGGCGTTTCGATGTAGACAATGTCCGTTTCTGGCGTGATAGCAGCCAGCATATCGGCTTCCGTCACCACATAAGTGAAGTCGAAAATCCCACGTTTTTGCTGGTCATTAAACCAACGAAAAGAACCGCCATATAAATCACGGGATGCCACAATTTTCGAACCGACTGGAAAGATATCTAGCGCCAACACGATCGCTGCCATGCCTGAACTAGTCGCAATCGCAAACTGTCCCGCTTCAATCGCTGCCAAAGCTTCTTCCAAATTAGCGCGCGTTGGGTTTTTCGTACGCGTATAATCAAACCCTGTTGACTTACCAAACTCAGGATGCTGATAAGTCGTTGAGAAATGAATAGGTGAAATCAAAGACCCTGTTGCCTCATCTTGATTGATACCAATATGAGATAAAATCGTATCCATTTTTGCTGTATTCTGTTCCGCTTGCTTAGTCATCTTTCACCTCACCGTATTTTATAGTTGCTATTATTTTAGCACGTTTAAGCAACAAAAAATGGAGACTAGTCATAAAAATTTTAAATGACCAACATCCAAATTTTAAATGTCTACCTCAACTTGAGACAAGTCCTATTTCAGTAACTTTTCCAAAGCTGATTTGTCAAATGGGTGATATTGATTGAAAAACATTGCTAATTTTTTAAAGACGAGATGATTTTTGCCGAGCACATCATTTTCGACCTGTAAGACAAGCAAAGGTTCATGAAGGCTCATGCGTAGCAAGAACCATCCCTGACCATAATCACCTGTCAGGTTTACCCGAATGCCCTCTTCGTTATCCGTGTCAGTGTCAAAATCTGCTGTTGCTGTCACAAATTCACCGAGATCCGTAATCACCTGTTCACCATAAGGCCGATAATCGGCCAGATTGATTTTAAAGCGAATTTCCTGAGTTTCGACGGGTTGTTGCAAGTCTGAAATTAGGTCACTCAACTGACGATTTTCTGCTTTTAGTTGCGGTAATAGCATTAAAATCTTGGCAATAACGTAGGCACCATCATCGAGAAAATCATTTTCCCTGAAAGCAGCGTGCCCACTTGTTTCAATGGCAAGAGGCGTATCAATCCCTTCTTGATTGAGTTTAATGGCTTTGTTGATGACATTGCGATAGCCACATAAATAGCGGACTTGTTTACCACCAAGTTGCGTGATGAATTTTTTCAAATGCGTTGATGTCGGCGAATTTGTGACAATGGTACTGCCTGGCGTTTTTTCCAAAACAATTTTTGACAAAACGGCAATCAGATTATTACGATTCAAGGTATTGCCAAATTGATCAACGACTGCACTACGGTCAACGTCTGTATCAAAAATAACGCCGAGAGATCAGCTTGATGATTCAGAACTGCTTGACGAATACTTGCCATGGCTTCAGGATTATCAGGATTTGGAATATGGTTTGGAAAATGACCATCAGGCTCTAAAAATTGACTGCCAGTAGTATCCGCACCTAAGACTGCTAAGACCTTTTCAGCAAAGTAGCCACCTGCACCATTACCGGCATCTACAATGATATGATAACCTGTGAGTGGCTGCGAATCCGCAAGACCTGTTCCCTCAATAATTTGATTCACCAAGTCTTGCGCGTAGGGTGTGAGTAAATCTTTTTTTGAGGTAGTACCAAGACTTGTTTGTGCATTTTTAGCCGTATGTGTCAGAATATAGTGGATGTCTTCATGCTCAGCACCGCCATCACGGCTGAAAATTTTAATACCATTGAAGTAATAAGGCAAGTGACTTGCCGTTAGCATCACTGCAGCATCACAATCAAAGTCAGGAAATTGCGTTGACTTAAACATCGCAGGCGTCGTTGACAGTGCTGTATCAATGACATGCGCACCTTGTGAGGTGATACCTGCTATCAAGGCAGCTTTTAGCTCATCCCCCGACAGACGACTATCTTGCCCTACTGCTATTGTTAACTTTTCTTGTTTAAGTTGACTGTCTAACTGCTTTTCAGCAACCAACCAGTTCACGAGACCTCGACCAACTGTTTCTGCAACTTCTGGTGTTAAGGTAATTAGGTTCTCAGGTGTCGCAATCGCAATTCCCCGAATATCCGAGCCATTTTGTAAGTCTGTTATCCGCATGTTTACTCCCTCAATCTCGTTTATTATCCGCAACACCTAAAGTGCACGGTTTAACATTTTTTATCTAGTCACCTCACACCCGATTTCTTATGAGAAACTATCTTTTACCATGACTCATACGACTAGGTATCAAACCTAGTTAATCGTGATCGTATAACTAGCTTTGAATTTTTTGCCATGAGCAAGTGCATTGATGCCAAACTTAGTTGTCAAATCACCATCTGTATTTTGATCATCCGCAATGCCACACCATGGCTCGATACAAACAAAAGGCGCTTCAGCAGGATAAGGACTCCATAGTCCGACGAATGGCATATTTTCCCAAGAAATTTTAACTGAACGGTCATTGACTGTGCTAGACAGGCATACTTCAGTTGCTTCTGGTGTTTCAAATACTAAGGCATCATCTTTAAACAGCTCACGAGTCAAAGCAAACTCCGTTTGATCGACTACGTGTTTTTGAGATAAATCAAGGACACCAGTTGCAGGATTTAGTGGGATATATTGGCGAGGATGTGCTGGCGTGATAGTTAAACGGTAATCCTCAAATTTGCCATTTTCTAATGGCACATTGAAAGCTGGATGCGCCCCAATGCCAAAGTACATCTCTTGATCATCAAGATTTTTAACCTCCCACTGTACCGTCAATTGATTACCAACTAACTTGTAGGTAATCCGAAGGCAAAACTCAAAGGGATAAACCTCTCGCGTTTCTCTGTTAGCTCTTAATTCAAAAACGACTGCATCTTCTTCACTTTCGAGTAATTCAAAGACTTGATCGCGTGCAAAACCATGGCCACCGAGTTTGAATGTTTCGTTATCATAAGTGTAACTACCATTTTTTAATTTACCGACAATCGGGAATAGCACGGGTGCTTGTCGTGCCTAAAAATCAGGGTCACCTTGCCAAAGGTACTCTACGTTGTCTTTTTGGATTGAGTGCAATTCAGCACCAAAATCTTGAATTGCGATGCTTAATACATCATTTGAAATTTTTGTCGTTGTCATTCTTGCTCCTTTCTGCGATTTCATATCATGAAATCTTGAAACTTGACCTATGCTAATGCTCCGGCCAAGCGGGGTCATTCGTGAACTTCGTCCACTCAAAGTCTTGCTCACTTCTGGTTCGTCTTAAATGAATCGTCGGCGTGCAGTAATCGTTCTAAAGTTAGGTCTCCTGGTTAGTCACTGAATGGCTTTGAAACGATTAAACCTGTCATTCTTTATTATACCATGATTACAATTTTCATATAACTTGTAAATTGGGCATTTATATTATATAATAAATAACTAAGAAAGGTGAAATAACATGGCTAGAAATAAGACTATCTTTAAAGAAGACATTTTACGAGCAGCTGAACAGTTCATTACGGAAAAAAGTCCAAGTGAACTAACTGCTCGTGGACTGTCTAAATATATGAACATATCGACACAACCTCTTTACGCAGAATTTGAAAATATGGCAGCACTTAAACGTGAGCTTTTCTCTCAGATTTATTACAAGCTTCAGAATGATGTTTTTAATAAAAAAACACATGAGGACGCTGTCATCAATCTCAGTCTGAATTATATTAATTTTGCTTGTCAAAATCCTAAGCTTTTCAAGACAATCTACTTAGAAAAACATGGGGAAGATAATCATTCTGTCAATGAATTTTCTTACAATATTTTCCGGACGCTCATTCAGGATGATCCGACTTATTCTAAATTGACTGAAAAACAAATTAATGCACTTCTAACTGGTACATGGGTTATCTCAACTGGATTTGCCAATCTCATTGCGAGTAGTACAATCCATCCAAGTCAATTTGAAATCATTTCATTCTTAAAGGATGCTATTAATGATGTCCTCCAAATGGAAATTTCTAAATCTTAATCAATTTTAATCCAAATAAAAATCCTTCAAAAATAGTATTTGAGGGATTTTTTTGATAGTATTTTTTAGTTTGATTTAAAATCTGGTTTGTAGAAATTTCGATTATCTAACGGGAAAATACGTGGTGTCATCTCGCCTGGAGCGATTTGATTAAGTGCTGTCTGCATCATCATAATGCTAGCATCCATCATATCGATTTGATGAATCACTTCTGCTTCCATGATTTGCGGTCTAACTGGACTACCATACTCTTGAAGACCATGATGAGATAGGAGTACATGACGCAAAATCGTCACATCTTCCTTGTCATTATCAATTTCAAGTTCACGTATCGCTTCTGAAACTTCTTCATCAATTAAGACAATATGTCCAATTAAATTTCCTTTTAAAGTATAAGTCGTATTTTCAGCACCCGAAAACTCGATCACTTTGGCCATATCATGCAACAAGATACCAGCCAATATCAAACTTTCATTTAAAACAGGATAGACTTCGCACATTTTTTCAGCAAGCTGCGCCATAGTTGCCGTATGGAAACTCAATCCCCCTTCAAAAGCATGGTGGTTAGTCTTAGCAGCTGGATATTCGAAAAATTCTTTATCGTATTTCTTAAAAATATGACGCACAATACGATTCCAAGTGGCATTTTCAATTTTAAAAATGGTTTTAGAAATATATTCCCTTAATTCCTGTTCATTTACAGGTGATTTAGGCTTAAAATCCTTGGGATTATTAGGCTCTGTATTTTCAGGCAAGCGTAAAAAAATCTTATTGACTTGTGGTGAACCTTGATAAAGCTCTTTAACTGCACGCATATAGACGACTTTACCTTTGGTAAAAGTTTCAACCATATGATCATCAGCATCCCACAAGTTACCACCAATCTGTCCTGTTCTATCTTGAAAAATCATAGCCAAAAATGGCTTACCTGCTCGTGTTTGACGTAAGTCAGCTTGTTTAATTAGGTATAAACCTTCAAAAGCATCGCCAACCTGTAAATCTTTTAGCTGTGTCATAGTTTAATCGTTCCTTTCGTTTCAGGTACTAAAGTTTGATCACTCGTTAATAAAATGACTTGCCGTTCTTTGGCAATTTCAGCAAGCATATTTGAAAAGTTAAGGCGGCGGTTTTGGTCAAATCTTAAGAAATTGTCATCCAAGAAAATCGGGAAATCAAGATTTTTAGACTGAATAAAAGCTAATCTCAATGCCAATTGGAGCTGATCTCTTGTCCCGGTTGATAAATCAATCAAACGTAAACTTTGAGCTTGAGCATTCTTGACCCACAAAATCTCTTTATCCAAATAGATTTCTTGCCAAGCATTATCAGTCAATTGAGCCAACATACCGCTTGCTCTATTCAAAATATCAGGAAGTGTTTCCGAAGATAAATCAGCCATAACTTGCTCAGTCAAAGCGATTTCAGTTGTTTTCGTCGCAAAATCAATTAGATAGTCACGAAGTTCTTCTTTTTTACGAGCTAATTTAGCCTCTAAAATTGCTAACGTATTATCTGTTTTTTGCTGATTAATTTCTGCTGTGTTTTTAGAATGTTTATCAATCAAACGATTTAATTCATCAGCTTTTTGAATCTTTTCAGATGTTTTTTGGTTAAGCAACTGTTGCTCTGCATTCCCATTAAAAGGTTTCGTGAGATCGATGATACCAGATAACTGTTCTTTCAGACGTGTCAAACGTACCAAATCACGTGATTGTTGCGCCCACTGCTCTAATAATTTTGGTACTGTATCAATATCTGGTAACTCTGCAAAAATCGCCTCATCTAGCTCTTGTAATCCACTAAGTTTAGCTGTATCTGCTACCTGATCATAACGACTTAAAGTCAAATGTAAACTCTGAGCTTCTTCGTCAAGTTGCGTTAAATCAGCAACTTTTCCGAAAACATCTCGACTTTCAGAAGGCAACCAGTCTTTAAAATAAGCCAGCTTATCATCGAATTGTGACAAAATAACTTGATTTTCATCTAATTTTTCACGATCCTGACGACTCGTTTTAACCTGCCAAATACCTAAGCCGACACTGATGACCAAAAAGACAAGTGCAAGGATTGGGCTAAACATAAAGCTGATACCCATAAAAACTAGACTGATAATAGCTAAAATGAGATAAATTTTTGTAAATTTCAACTCATCAATACGCTGTTCAGCAGCAATCGCTTGAGGGTAATCGGCTTTTAACCGTTTCAATAAATCAAGCGTTTTAGGTTCTTGCAAGAATTGATTTTTAGGCGTAGCCAATTTCTCTAATGCAATGGCATTTTCTGCAATTTTTTGATTTAAAGCACTGATTTCCTGACTATATTTTTCATGCAAGGCATGCTTACGGCGTAAATTTTTAGCTTCATCCGCAGATAAAATATTAGTTAAGTCTTGCTTTTCTAACTCTGCATATTCTTGATATTCCGCTAAAAAACTAAGTCTATGTCTGATTTGATTGATTTCAGCATCCAAGTTTTCTTGTGCTGCCCGCCGTGCTATAATCTCATCATGAAGTCGGTCATTTTCAGTCATCAAAGGTAGTAAAGCCTGTTCTTCAGACATTTTTTCTTGAATCTCGACTTGAACTGCTGCAATTTCAGCTAGGACCTGATTAAGCGGTTTTTTAGTCGCCCGCGTTGTCGTAAAAATTTCGTCTCTTGCTTTAGATAGCGTCTGAATTTTGTCAAACAAAGCTACGGAACCCGTTGTTGCAGACATCCGCCACTCTTCATCCAATCGCTCGGCGTTATAATCTCTAACCGTTGAAATTTGTAGATTTTCTTGCGTCACAGAATAAATTTCAGAAAATGTTTTAACTGTAATCGGTCTAATAAAATCACGCCATGACGATTCATCTAACATGATAACTTGATTGCCATCATCTATTTCACAGACAAAACTTTGCCTACCACTTCGTAAAATTTTCAGGCGCTCAATTCGAATTGTTTTTCCAGCATGCGTCAATAAAATCTGACCACCATAAGTTTTAAAATTTAAGGGGTTGAATTCTTGATTTGAAGTTGTCGCATTTTCAAAGCCGAACAACATATATTTGATAAAGGCAAGAATTGTAGATTTCCCTGCTTCATTCTCACCTAAAAAAGTGGTGAAATCTTCTAAATCATAGGTCTGATTGATAAGTTTGCCGAAACCTTCGATTCTGAGTTGCTTAATTTTCATCTAAAGTTCCTCCAAACTCAAAGTGTTGACTGGCAAATAAAGTTAAATTATCTTGTACCTCTTGTTGAAAATCAGCATCTTCAAATACTGAGCGAATTTCTTGCTTATGTGGCAAGAGGCTGTAAACTTGTTCCAAATCAATAGTTGGTAATGCCAAATCAGGTACAACAATCTTTGAAATCTCCCCATTTTCAGATGAAAGTGGCATTAATTTCAGTTTGACAATCACATGACCGTGACGTAATTCTTCTAACAGTTCGTCATTGTCTACTGCTTCTTGTAAATTATCAGAAATAGCTTCATAATTTTCTAGATTCAAGCTATAAAAAGTAGCCGTATCAATCAAGTTTGATTTGATAAAAGTCAAGGCTTGGACTAGGGTCTGGCAGGCTGACAAATCAAGGGTCAGTGTTTCAAAATGAACTTCTGCCAAATCACGGAAATATATTAAATTGCCTGTCGGTGCCATTTCACCAAGAACGACTAAATTAGTTGTTTCTTTTTTATTCCGACCTTGCGGTGTACCGGGATAAATGACATTATCCGCAACTTGATTGGCCAGATGAATATGTCCTAAAGCCCAATAATTATAGTCTTTAGCTAGCATATCTGTTAAGTTTGCTGGTGCAAAAGATTCACCTGAAAATTCACCGTGAAAGAGACCAATATGATAATCACATGCAACATCTCTTTCAGGATAATCAACAATTTTATTAACTGATAAATGCGGATGTTGATATGAAAAACCTGATACTGCAAGTGTTTCTCCTGTTTTCAAAGTCAATTTTTGTGTTGAAACAGACTCAGACTTGAAGACTGTCACATTATCAGGAAAATCAATCCAATAAACAGATTCTCTATAATAATCATGATTTCCGAAAATAATCACTGCTTGAATATCATAGGTTTGTAAACGCATCAATTGCTCAACAAAATAATTTTGAATCTTGATACTGGGTTGCGATTGGTGAAAGTTATCACCTGCAAAAAGCACCACTTCGACTGCTTCAGAAATGGCTAAATCAATAATTTTTTCCAATATATGATAGGGTTGAAAAGGCGTTTCTTGTACCAAGCCTTCAAATTCCCGATCCAAATGTAAATCTGCTGTATGTATAAATTTCATAACTGACTTTCTATTTTCTAGGTAAGTAAGCTAGTATCCCCTCTTAACCTCTGCTCATGCTAGCGCAAAATCAAAATACATGAAATTAGTTTCAAACACCATTTCACCAAATATCAACTTGTATGCACGCAAGTTGATATTTGATTTTTGTGATTTGTCTAAAGCTATAATCATGTCGTGCGTTTCGATTTCGTACTTACAAGAGTATACGTATTTAAAGCAACTTTGCTCGCAATTTTTCGATATTTTCTTCAATATTGCCATTGAAAATGAAAGAACCTGCCACAAAAACATCTGCACCAGCCTCGCGACAGGCAACAATCGTCTGATCATCTACACCACCATCAACTTCAATTTCAAAGTCAAGTCCTTGAAAGTCACGAATTTCTACTAGTTCACGTACTTTCTCAAGACACTCAGGCAAAAACTTTTGACCACCAAAACCTGGATTAACAGTCATCACTAAGACCATATCAACAAGATTCAGCACGTGCTTAATAGCTGAAATATCCGTTCCAGGATTAATAGCAATGGCAGCTCTCATACCAGCAGCCTTAATTTTTTGAAGTGCGCCATGACTATGGTGGGTTGCCTCAACATGAATGGTCATACTATCAGCTCCTGCTTGAGCAAAACTGTCCACATATTTTTCAGGATTTTCAACCATAAGATGACAATCCAAAAGACACTTGGTCACTGGACGAATTGCCTTGACAACGTCTGCGCCAAAGGTAATATTTTCCACGAAGTGACCGTCCATAATATCAATATGCAGATAATCTGCACCATCCACCTCAAGTCGTTTGGCATCACGCGCAAAATGTCCAAAATCTGCCGCTAAAATTGAAGGTGCTAGTTTCATTTTTTCACCACTTTCTTATAAGTTTCTCGTTTACCTTGTATTTCTGCTAGAAATAGCAAGTAATTATCATATCTTGATTGTAAAATATCGCCTGCTGCAACAGCAGGTTTGACCTGACATTTAGGTTCATGTGTATGCGTACATTCCCGGAATTTACAGCCAAAAGACTGGCGTAAAATCTCTGGAAAAGCAGCATTTAAATCTGGCTGATTATCAATCTCATAGTCCAAAGATGAAAAGCCTGGCGTATCTGCAATCAAGCCATCATATACCTCAAACAACTCCACATGTCGAGTTGTGTGACGACCGCGACCAAGCTTATCAGAAATTTCTTGAGTTGCAAGTAACATCTCGGGTGCTATTTTATTTAGCAAGGTTGATTTTCCAACACCTGTTTGACCCATAAAAACTGTGACCTTGCCAGAAAATTCTGGTAGAATTTTTCCCCAATCATTCATGAAAAACTGATAGCCATTTTTTTCATAATCTGCCTGTGTCTTTTCAAATGTTTTTAAATCTGTCACTAAATCTAGTTTAGACAAATAAATCAAGGGCTCAATCCCTTTATTGGTCAATAAAACCAAAAAACGGTCTAATAAATTCAATGAAAAATTGGGTTCAACTGCTGAAATTACAACCACTGCCTGATCAATATTGGCAATAGGTGGTCTCACTAGCATATTCTCACGCGCCTTTAAAGCCAAGACATAGCCTTCTGAATTGGCCTCAGCAGAAAACTCTGCAAAATCGCCAACAATCGGTTTTGTCCCTTTTTGACGAAAATTTCCTCTAGCCCGCGTTTGATAGACAATACCGTCTTTCTCGTCTTTAATATAGTAAAAGCCACTCAATGATTTTAATATTCTGCCAAATTTTATCATACCTCAATTATAGCACATTCCTTAAGGCGACAGTAGCCATAACTATCATTATCTACCATTAAAAACAGCTGACTTAATACCCAAGCCAAAACAGCCACTCAACACCTAAACACCTTATTAATTCAACTTCTTTAAAAGCAACAAAAAAAAACCGCAAATCACTTGCGGTTAGCCTAAAACTTTAATCGTTACCGTACGTCGGCCCCAATTAATAGCTTCCTTGGTCATTTTAAAATGCAAATCAACTTTATGTCCTTTGATAGCACCACCAGTATCGCCAGCAATCGCAATACCATAACCAGGTACTTCCACCATTGAGCCCAAAGGAATCACACTTGGATCAACAGCCACACACATTGGATTAACCCATAAGTCAATACCAGTTGCAGTAATATGACCAGGCGTCATACCATCAGCACCATCTGATGAATAGCCAGTTGTTGATACTGTCAAGCTATTGCCTGAGGGCGTATTCGGCGTAATCGGTGCAGGACTGCTACCACCGGTGTTACCTGTATCAGAAGGAGTACTTGATTGCTCTGATGATGTAGGTTGACTAGGTTTAGGTTCAGCCACTGCCTTAGCTTTTTCTCGTGCTACAGCATCAGCTTGACGTTTTTCTTCTGCAGCTTTTGAACTAGATAAATCAGAAATTTGCGCTTGATTCTCAGCTATCTGCGTCCTAAGGTTAGCCAATTTCGATTCTAATTGAGCATACTCTTCATCATAGGTTTGCACATCTGCTTGTAGCTGCGTTTGTTGACTTTCCAAATCAGATTTCAACTTGGTTGACGCTGTTTTTAACTGGTCTAGCTTTTCAACTTTCTCATTTTGCATTTGACGATAGGTACTTAAACTCACCATACGCGTAATCATATCAGCCAGATTATTTGACGACATAATCGTCGTAATAAAGCTAGATGCCACATTTTCTGTCTGTGCTTGACGCATTTGCTCCGCCATAACAGACTCACGCGCCTGTAACTCTTCATCAGTCTTAGTAATCTGACGAGTCAAATCCTCAATTTTGCTTTGTCCGTCCGCAACAGCCTGCTTACTTGCATAAGCTTTTTTATAAACCTCATTAACAGCCGCCAAAGAAGTCTCTAGTTCTGATTGAATCCCACTAGCCTTATTCTGTGCCGCCTTAATCTCGGCATCGTAATCCGTTTTTTTATCCTCAGCAAAAACCGTCCCAATAGACGGTGCTAAAAGTATCAGACACAGGGTCATTCCTAGTAATCGTTTTCTCATATCTTGTTATTTTACCACAAAAAAGACGCCCAAACATTGCATTTTGGCGTCAAATGTTGCTAAATTGTAACAACGTGGCGGCTACCGCCGTGAAACGTGACGAGTTGATGAACACCCTGTGCTTTAAGCCAAGTCTTTAATTCATCGAAAGCCAACTCATAGTGTTCGAGTTTATGACCATCTGACCCTAGTGTAAACAACGTCCCACCAAGCTCTAGCACCATTTTCAGGGCGTAAGTATAGAGGGGTAAATGATGATATAAATGAGTAGACTTGGCGTTAATTTCAAAAGCTAAGTCTGCAGCAATCATTTTCTGAAATATTTCGATTAATTTACTTTTATGTTTATCAAGTTCAGCTGGTGTGACATCAAATAAGCGGATACCATAATCAAAATGTGCTAATACGTGAGCTTGAATTTTATCGTTCTGATCAATGGCAACACTTAGTTCATCCAGATAGCGACTAAAAATGGTATCAAAATCCATCTCAGAGACGAAATCATCCAAATAATCAAATTCACCATTATGATGAACTGAAAGCAGTTTCAAATCATAGGTTTTATCTGCTAAGTAAGCTAAAATTTCTGCTTCTTTGGGTTGATAATAACCAATTTCAATACCTTTTAAAATCCGATTACCATACTTGAGATTCAAGCGGTCAATCTCAGCTGAATAAGTCTCATAATCTGGCGCATCCGTATGACCAGTGACTGGATTTGCGACATCAAAATGTTCTGTTGTCACGACAAAACCAGTCGAATTATCGAGATAATCTGTAAAATCTGCTTGTGAATCATAGGAATGGTGAGTATGCAAATGTTGGTCGTAATAAGTCATGTTAGGTCCTCATTTTCATGCTGTGTCATCATAATTTTGATAACTGCGAGTTTACTTATCGTCATGATAGCTCTATCATACCATATTTCTGTTGACTTAATTCAGGTATTATCAGTCTCATAGACCTTGAAATAGAGGTCCTCAGGATAATAAAAAGCAGACCTTACAGTAAAAACCGCTAAGTCACACCTTATTTTCCCCTACAACACAAATCAATACAATTTCAGTAAAACTAGCATTTTCAAAGTATCACCGTAATAGTTTTTTCCTACGATTGAATAATCAAAAATCCATCTTTGAGACGCATATAGATTAGAGAAATTTCTATGACCTTTTGCCGCATAAAGTAGCGGTGCTGAAAAACTATTAGATTGATTTTTTACTAAAGGCTTACCTTTTAGTGTATAACCACCATAGACAGTAGGTTGTTTTTCAAAAAAGAGGAGCATCTTATTTAACACTTTTTCCACTTTCGGATAGTCAGAATCTGCTAATCTTAAAGGAACTCTAGCAGAATTATAAGCATAGTCACCATCATTTTTTCCAGAAACTTCATATGGTTTAACAGGTGTAATGCTATGAATGTTGCATCAACAATCTGTCCTTTATGAGCGATCATCCCTTGTGATTCAAGTTTTTCTTGAAAGGCAGAAAAAAGCCAGTTGCCTCTATTAGATTTTGATAGCTGATTTCTAAAGTTCCA
>SKEM01000793.1_pt1 | contig 17985 bp, 10 predicted proteins | sample 4826731 | NCBI WGS metagenome assembly SKEM01 (sample SAMN11008809, study PRJNA524170) | human gut metagenome | biome: Human fecal sample; material: Feces; isolation source: fecal sample from pouch patient p37 | host: Homo sapiens | place: Israel: Tel-Aviv | collected 2015-07-27
TATTGGTAATCATAGTTTCCAATTCATATGAATCCGGCAAATCAGAATCGCGGTGATCTGGTGATCGCCATTGCATAAACCGATCAAACCCGGCTGAAAGGGAGCCTGTTCTCGCATTAACGCCATCAGAAGCAATTAGGACTTCGTTGTAAGCCATATAATCAGAAATATCTTGCTTATAGGTCTGCAATTGATTATAAGCATCTTCAATCCCAACATTCTCGTTGGCTTGGTTCTTAAGCTCAAAAGTCACTACAGGTAATCCATTAATAAAGATCGTAATGTCAGGTCTGCGATTATGGTCTCCTTGCTTCATTGTGAACTGGTTTGTCACCACGAAATCATTGACTGCAATATTGTTAAAATCAACTGCCTTTACAGAATAAGTGTGTGGTTGTCCATTTTTGTTTTCAGTTACTGATGCACCTTCAATCAGTAACTTGTGGAAATGGTGGTTATTTGCCATTAAATCTGGCCCGTCTGGAACACTTTTAAACTGACGCATTGCTTCTAAATAAACAAAGTTCGGCAGACCAGGATTTATCTGTTTGAGGGCAGCCATTAGTCTTGGCTCAAGTACAATTTTCTGATGATCATTATCGCGTTCGCTATCTACCTGAATATTGGGCCGGTTATACTCAGCACTGCGTAAATCTGTGTAGCCAAGAGAGACGATAAGGTCAATTGCCCCCTCCTCAACTTCTTGTTCATTAGTAAATGATTGTATTTTAGTCATTATTTATTGTCTCCTCAATACTGGATAGATCCATACTTCCTGATAGAAGTTTTGGGAGTAGAATATTACGTATGTCGATGAGATTTTTAGATTCTATACCACAATTTACCATCTGTTCAATAATTGGATTCAAAATTGTATCTAAATTTTTAAATTCTTCGGCATTTGGAATTAAGACCTTGGCATTTGTGAGATCTTTTCGCTTAATATGCCCCATTGTTGTCTTCTTATCTGCAGCAATGCCTCGAAATGTGTTCAGGTGATGCAATACCCACAAGTAGTAAAACCACTTAGGCCATCTATTAGAAGTTACTTTGAAAAGATGTTGATTTAAGGCTGCGTCACCGTCAGTCCATATTTTGGCGGAAAGCGTCCCCGACCAAGAAAACACTAAATCCCCATTATGAACTTTTACATCGTCATCAATAACACTCGTGACTGAGTCAGAGTTACTATCAATATACCCTTGATTTAACTCACGAATCTTTATAACTGGTAACACATGTATTTTATCTGTTGGTGAAAATTTCTGCATAGCAATTCCATTCTTAAAACTGGCAATTTTGTCTAACGATGTGTATTGATTGGATTGGGTGGAATCTAGCCACTTGTTGAATCCCAATACTGACAATTTCAGCAAGTTCTTGTTGATCTGCTGATTGAGTAATATTTTGTTTTCAATCATATCCAAAATAGCGACTACTTTTTGCTGATAAGCCTTTGGTGGTAGCACAACTGGTAAATTACCATAATCCCTAGCATTTAAATTTTTGCGAGTGCTTCCTGTGCTAAATCCTTCTATCCAATCATAATATTCAGTAGACTGTACATAATACTTCAAAAATCGTGGAACTAATTCTTCTGTTTCTTCAAAGTGAAATCGAATTAAAAAACCGGCGAACACGAAACTGCCGTCGTGAGAATCGTACCAGTAATTGCGTCCAGTACTATTTCCAGTTCGAGCAAATACTAAATCCCCCTCTCTTAAAGAATATTTGTTTAGTTCATCTGTCTCAACCGAACAAAGACCATCGTGCTTTATCCGCCCAAAATCATCAATATCAGTGATACGTAAATACGTTGGTAAGGTAGTCCTTAATGGAACTGCCGAAGCATTAATTCCATATTGTCCTTTTAGATCTGAGGACAAATCACCGAGCTTTACAGTTCTAGTCTCCATATCCAATACCTCTCAATGTTTCCATAATCTGGCTTTGTAACTGGCCACTCTTATCAAACTGTTCCTTCAATTCACCGCTTAACTTTGTCATTTCAGCATCAAACTCTTCTTCTGACATTTGCTTTTCTGCAGCTGATCCGACATACCGACCAGGTGTTAGAACATAATCATTAGCCTTAATATTTTCCAACTTTTCAGCTTTACAAAAGCCGGGGACATCTTGATACGCTTTTTTAGAGGTTCCTGTATAGGCGTGATAAGTATCGGCAATCTTATTAATGTCTGCACGAGTAAACTCACGATGGGTTCGGTCCGTCATCGACCCTAATTCGCGAGCATCAATAAACAAGGTTTCGCCTTGACGATCACGTTCATTAGGAGACGCTTGGTTCATATCAAATACCCATAGAGAAACAGGAATAGACACGGAATAGAACATTTGACTCGGCATTGCCACGATGGCATCAACCTTATGATCCTCGAGCAGTGCTTGACGAATAGCCTTCTCATCACTAGTCGATGTTGATAACGAGCCATTTGCTAAAACAATGCCAGCTTTACCATCGGGAGTCAATTTACTCAAGATGTGTTCAATCCAAGCATAGTTGGCATTTCCATCATAAGGAGTCCCCCAGCGCCAGCGTGAGTCGTCAATAACCTTCTCAGCTCCCCAGTCTTTTACGTTAAATGGCGGATTTGCTAAGGCAAAATCAAAGCGTTCGCCCTTGTGTAAATCATTTAATAGTGTATTGCCATTACGAGGGCCTAAGTTGTTATCAATGCCATGAATAGCTAAATTCATTTTAGCTAAGCGCCAAGTGGTTGGATTCCATTCCTGTCCATAAACAGACAAGTCTAGAATAGTTCCTTGGTGTTCACGTACGAACTCTTCAGATTGCACAAACATGCCACCAGAACCGCAACAAGGATCATAGATCGAGCCTTTAAACGGTTCAATCATATCGACGAGTGTTCTAACAATGGAACGCGGCGTGTAGAATTCACCATCTCCATTAGTTGCAAATTTACGTAAAAAGAATTCATATACGCGGCCTAATACGTCATTTTTTCGAGATTCTTCATTTCCAACCTGAACGTCCGAGAACAAATCGATGACTTCACCCAGATTTTCCTTAGCTAAATCTGGAGAAGCATAATTTTTAGGTAAGACCCCTTTTACACTAGAGTTCTCACGCTCAATTGCAGTCATTGCTTTATCAATTGTAGTGCCAACTTCTGGTGTTTTAGCAGCGGCGGCAATTACTGACCAACGTGCCTCTGAAGGTAGCCAAAAAACATTTTTAGCATCGTAACTATCGCGTTCTTCTGCCTCTTCTGGATAATTAGAAGCTAACAATTCTGCATGCAATTCTTCAAATGTATCTGATACATATTTTAAGAAAATCAATCCCAAAACAACGTTTCGATACGTTGATGCGTCCATTGAGCCTCGTAACTTTTCTGCTGCACTCCACAGCTTGTCTTCAATTCCTAATTCATTACTCTTTACTGGCATTAATAGTTCCTCCAATGTTTTTCTTTAAATGTTAAACTTCTAAAAACTAATACATTTACAGTCGCACTATTCTACTGATACTTCATCATGATAAGTCGGCTATCAGCTTCTAGGGTTGATAATTGCTGATCGATCTTTACTATTTTATTTTCCAACTCAGACACAGCAATTAGCTTAGGCGGGATATAAGTATCTACGTAGCGTGGAATGTTTAAATTATAATCATTTTCAATGATCTCTTTCGGTGTAGCTACATACGCATATCGCTGAATGCTAACGAATTTGTGATGTGTCTCAACAATCTTGTTAACTGCTGGAGTTGACAACAAATCACGTGAACGTGCTTTTTTAACCTCATCATCACTTGCATCAATGAACAATACGTCTTTGCGTTTTCGATTCTTCCGTAATACTAAAATCATAGTTGGGATTGCAGTTGTGCTTTGTAAATTAGCTGGCAAACCAATCACTGCTTCAATATAGTTGCGTTCAAGCAAGTACTGACGAATTTTTGCTTCCGCTGATCCTCTGAATAGAACACCCTGCGGTAACTGAATCACCATTGTTCCATTGTCATTTAAATGGGCCAGTCCATGCAGTACAAAGGCGAAGTCTGCTCTAGATTTTGGTGGTAGTACTCCAATTTTATGATAAATACCCCTTTCAAGAAGGTTGGGATCTGGATTCCACCTCATTGAGTAAGGTGGATCATTAATAATAACGTCGGCACCTGAATCACCAAATGGCCAATCGGCAACAAGTGCATCACCATTATTCAGTGCATGACTTGTATTGTCATCGTCTAATAGGCCTAGCACCATTTCACAGAAAAGATATGCTTTGGCATTTAACTCTTGTCCTAACAATCTAACTTTCCGTGAATTTGGTATAACACGTCTCATTTCAAGTAAAGAGCCGCCCCATCCAGAAGTAGAATCATATACTCTAACTGGTTCGTCCCCGTCAAAAGATAGATTTGCTAACTGAGCCATCAGAACATTAATCTGATCAGGCGTATTAGTTCTCCCATTTAGCCTTGATTCAAGGTCAACGTATGCATCTTGCATGGCTTTAAGTAATACAAAGCGATCAGATTGTTGTCTAACTAAATGTAATGTGCTTTCACAAATTTCATTAAAGACTTGCAGTTGCTTGTCCTTACCGATTCTTAGCAACAATATCCGTTGAATGCTTTCATTAAGATCCTCAATTACTGCCAATTGAGTTTCATCAGATTTAGCAATAGCATGTAGCTGCTTGTTAAGTGCCTCAATATGCATGCCCTTCTGCTTAAGGAGTTGAGCATACGCTGGATTTATTTCGTATAAATAAACGAGATCAAATAAAGTTGTTACAATCGAATTAGCGTCAAATAGGTCCCGGTATTGACTGCCAATACTCAAGATAGCTCTTTTCGCTGTTTCAACTGATTGTGAATAATCCATAGTTAACCTTCCTCCATCATATGTTGCCTAATGAATTGTAGTGCTTGTTCTTCAGTCAAATCAGCCTTTCGTTTTAACGCTATTGATCGTTTTTGACTCAGAACATAAAGCTCCCCAATGTCATGTTGCAACGACAAGTTTGGTATAGAAATAGTCATTTCACGTAAATCTTTTAATATTACTCGACGTCCTAGCTGTCCCAATGCTTCCAGTTGACGTTGTGCTTCTATACTGTGGTTAAACCACCAAACAAAGTAACTTTGTTTTACTCGACTATCTAGTGTTGCTGCGGTAAAGTTTGCAGTCAATATTTGCTCGTCTACAAAAGCTTTTTTCTCCACTAGATAGGCTTCTCGTTGCAGCATTGAAATTCCAATTTGATCTGTGGTGATTAACGGCAACTCAGAATCACCATGGATATATCTAACTGACCTCGACAATGGATTGTATATCATTCTATGACTAGGTTTTTCATCAATAGGATCTTTGATTCTTGGTAATAAGATCCCAGTGGTAAAATCCGCAAGGTTACCAAGCTTACTTTTTGTAAATTTCATTCGCTTCTCCTGTTATTCTCGTGAATTACTTTATGGAATGGTGCAATCATATCAGGTAATTCATAAAATGTCAAATGTAATTATTGAGAATTACAATATTGGGAGAGCAAAATAATACCACCAAACAGGGAAATCTGCCGTGGCGGTATCACTTTAACAGTAATATATACAACCAAGTTCAGTAAATACCTTGATCATTCGTTTCTCATTCAATGCAAATCATTCTTTTACTTGGGCATCTCTTAATTTCCTTGTATAATAAATCAAGTAAGAAGTTTTCTACGTAAAGTCAAGTATATTAGGACTCTAAAGTTTTAATTTATGACATATTTGGCATTATTGCTTTAATTGAGGCATTTTTTTCTAAATTAGGAGCATCACAAAGGGCTTCAAAGAAATTACTTCTTTGAAGTTAACTTAGGCTATAATGAACCTGATCAATTAATTACGACAAAAGTCTTTTTGATTATTGTTGGCTATGTTGTAATCATACATTTGATCAGTGATAATCAAAATATATATCGTTCTAAGCAGTTTATGGATTGAAGCAATGGCAATTTTCTTGAACCCCTTCGTTTGAGAAAATTGCTTTTTTCGTTCATAGTAATCTGCTATATGACATGGACTAGTCTTAGCCGCTAGATCGATTTGTCCAATTGCACGATAAAGAATCTTCCGCGCAACGGCATTGCCGTGCTTAGAGATCCTTAAACTAGAATCTTTTTCCCCTGATTGATATCTACCTGGATCAATACCAACAAAAGCATTTATCTTGTTTGGATTACTGAATCTTCTAATGTCGCCTAATTCGGCTAGAATTCGGACAGCAGTTATTTCAGCGATACCAGGAATGCTCATTAAGATTTCTAGATCGCGATTAGGCAAAGTCTTAGCTAATTTAATCATTTCCTCTGATCTCCGCTCGCGATCAGCTATAAGCCGTAATAATCTATTGGCGTAATAAACCACTTCATCACGCTCCGGGTCGTCTTGATCAACTGCTGGATAAGCTAAATCCGCGAGATGCTTAAGTTTAATAGCTAGTTTTTGAGCACGGTTAATACCATAACCTTTAAAATCTTTAATTTGCTTAGCGATGGTTGATACTTCAAGATTTCTAACATCTTGGCAGTGCGGAAAGAGCTCAACTAAATACCAGTAATTAACACCTCTAGAGTTATTGAAAATGGTTTCTAATTCTGGAAAAGTTAACTGTAAATATTTATGAAGTCGATTCTTGGAAGAAATAATATCGTGAGTTAATTCCTCATAAGCCCGACTTAAAGACTGCAATTGATGATAAACATCAGGCTCTTTTCGATTAGGTTGATGCTGATTTTGATCTTGAGCTAGTGCCAAATGGTAAGCATCATTACGATCGGTTTTATTGCGACGTAAGCCCTGATTAATTTCTTTCTTAGCCTTTAAAGGATTAAGAAGAACATAATCATAATCGTATTCATCTAAAAATCTAGTAATTCTGCGTGAATAAACTCCAGTTGCTTCTAAGATGATTTGTGGATGTTCGGCGTATTCTTTTAGATCTATCAACAGAGTTTTAAAGCCGATAGTATCGTTAGTGATCTTATATTCTCGTGTGGCGCCACTCTGAAGTACACAAACACTGGAATCACGACTACTTACATCTATGCTAAAGACAATGCTCATTTTTAAACCCTCCTAAATAGCTGTTAGTGGTCGGAACGTATTTACTAAGGTAATTATTTCTAATTTTCTAAACTGGACATCAAGTGTCGACATTCTTCGAAGAGAATACTAATTACTAAGTAAAACTGCCTGTTTTAAGGACGACGTCAAGCGTCTAAACTTCTTACGGCATATAGTTTCACCACTATTTAAAGTTTAGAACAAAACTAAAATAGTGAATCAACTATCCCGTCGAATAATCGATTCACTATAAAGCTTAGAATGTTTTAAGGGCGGTGGCTGTCTTTTCCTTTGCGAGGTGAGGCCCATGGGAACATGGAATAATCTTCAGGAAGGTTTCACAGTCAATGAGCGTCTTCCAGACACTCTCGTTGATGTTGCTGTTTGGCACGTTTTTAATCGCGCTCCTCAGCTATATCGACAAGCACCACAGATAAAAGGCGCTACGATATTTGGAGTTGATAGGCAGCTTGCCTACCAGCTCCTTTTTCTATACCATTTCTATATTTGAACGCGCAAAAAGGACATTACACTTTCTGCTCGTTCACTGTCCCGACCAAAGAATAGAGAATAGGAGTTTGTGTAATGTCCCTTACAAGTAAGTCTATCCGAATGGTTCTAGAAATCAAGGACCCTAACATTATCTTTACGCAAGACACTGTCATTGAAGAAATTCGAGGCGCTAAAGCCCTTGTCTTCTATGCCGAACTTAAACTCCAACCAGAGCATTGCCCTGCCTGTGGCTTTGCCAGCAAACTAGTTCGTTATGGGTTTGAACGTACCTGCGTACTTATGCCCAGTTACAGCTACCGTCCCACCTATATGAAGCTTAGCCGTCAGCGATTTCGTTGTGAGTTGTGCCGGTCGGTCTTTCAGAGTGAGACTGATTACGTCCGACCGCGTAGCACCATCAGCACCCCAGTCCGCCAGATGGTGCTATTTGAAGCCTTCAGCAACTGTTCATTAACCGACATTGCGCGACGCTTCCACGTGGCTGATAAGACCGTCCAGCGGATTATTGATGAAGAAGCGGCGAAGCATAACTACCATCAAAAGCTATGGCTCCCGAAGCATCTGGCTTTTGATGAGTTCAAAGCTACCAACAAAATGAGCTTCATCTGGGGTGATGGCGATCGACACCAGATTGGCGCAATTCTACCGAGCCGGACGGCATACGCAATAACGAAGTACTTTGAAGGCTTTCCACTCAGTGTCCGCCAGCAAGTGCAGACAGTGTCGTTAGACCTGAACGCTGGATATATCAACCTAGTTCCACGTTTGTTTCCAAACGCCAAGATAGTTGTGGATCGGTTCCATATCGTCCAGATGGTGTCGACCGCCCTCAACATGGTCCGTATCCAAGTAATGAAGGGTCTATCTAAGCGTAGCAAGGAATACCGATTCATGAAACGCGAGTGGAAAATCTTTCTTAAGGACTTCAACGAACTTGAAGCAATAAAACCCACGTATCACACCAGCGTCGGCTATTACGAAACAACTGTAAATCTGGTCGCCAAGAGCTTAGACCTGAGCCCGGAGTTCCGGGCAGCATATGAAGTCTACCAGGAGATTATAGGAGCGGTTAGAAAGCGTGATGCGTCAGCACTCGCAGCCGCACTAGAGAGCTATCGATCATTAGGAAACCGAATGGATCAGTCTATCAAAACGTTAAAGAAGTACAAGAGACAAGTCATTAATGCATTACGCTATGAGTACTCAAATGGCTTCCTTGAGGGTATTAACGGCATCATCAAGAAGATTAAGAACACTGCGTACAACTATACGAATTGGAACAATTTCATCAATCGTATATTCCTGGAACGGGTTTGGTTCAGAGCTAAGAGCAGCAAGGCAGCAGCATAATAAAAGCACCTAGACCAATTAAGGCCTAGATGCTTCACAAAAGATCTATCAACTCTACTTGACGAAGAGCCAACAATTGCCGAGACAAACGCAAAAAGCCGGCACACTTCGCAATCAATGCGCCGTGTACCGACTTCAAGTTCTTTATGATTACCGCCCATCCACCAATTCGAGGTGGTAGCCGCGGCGGCGTATTTCACTGGCGTAGTTATCGGGTAAGGGCTCATCAAACCGGAGTTCAACGAGTACGTGCTGCCTGCCAGCGTCGTCCCGTACCGTGAAAACGTGCGCCGATCCGGGCTCGTGCGGGCGTACATCCAGCACCACCTGGTCAGGAGAGAGTTCTCCCCGCTGGCGCGCCTGCACAAACGCGGTCAACACCCGGTCTAAATTAGTAATGGTCACTGGTTGCATCCTCTTCACCCCCCCGATGTTGCCGCTATCGTCTACATATAAACTATACACGCCGCTTCCGGGATGCAAGTCCAGCCAGTCCCAGCACGCTGAGGATAGCTAGACCGATTGCGGCCAACGGGCTGTGTGTATCCCCCGTCGCCGGCAGTGCCGCTGCAGTCGTAGTTGCTGGGCTTTGACCTTGCTCAGCACCACTCTGCGGACGACCTGCCTGGCTGGTGGCAGGTACTAGCTGTACGCCACCCTGACCATCATTCTTGTAACCAGGTGCAGCAGGGTGCACGTCTGGAGCGCCCTGCGCCTGCCCGCGCTGCCCACCATCAACTACGGGGCTGGTGATGGCGGTACCCTTACTGCCCTGCGATTTTGGTGTCACGCTAGTTGCGTCCACCCGTACGACGTGGAAAACCTTCGTGATGGTGTTACCCACCATATCCACGGCAGTCACGGTGAAGTAGTTATCGCCCTCCAACAGGTTGTACGTCTGGCTAAAGTCAGCCGCCCCATAAGGGTTTGAGCTGGCCGCATCCGCATCCACGTGGTTGTTAAACCCAGCCAGGTTCTTCTGGTGCACAACGTTATCGCCGTTCGTGTACAGCCGGTAGCCATTCACGTTATCGTTTACGGTGCCCGTGACGGTAAAGGTCGGGTCTGACGTCGTGATATCGTAGTTACCATCCGCATCAACCGTCAACGTGTCGGCTTGCGGCATGGACAAAGTTGGGAAGACGGTGTCCAGGTAGATCTGGAGCTCGCCGTAAGCCGTGCTACTTGCCGTCGTACCGTCATCGTTGGTCGTAGTCGTCGTCAGACGGTAACCAACTGACTGCTGCTCAGCGGCTTTGAATGGTACCGTGAAGCTGAACGTCCCGTCCGCGTTAATCGCAACCGCCTTGGTCGGCTCGGTAGCATCAGTCACCGTCATGGCCTTCCCGGCAGGATCAGCCACCTTACCCGTAATCGTCAGTTCACCAGTCTGCGGGTCGTAAACGTCCGCCACCTGATCAGCACCCACCAACGTAAACGTGTTGTCGTTAAACTTATCAAAGGAAAGCCCAGCAGTTGGCTGTGCGTGCGTCGTAATGTCCGCAAAGGCGCGCCCACTAAGCACTGGCGCCCCGGTCGTGACCGTAGCGTCCGCAGCCGCGTCTGCGTTATCGCGCAGGGCAATCACCGTGTGTGGATTCGTTGTGCTGAAGTGACCGTATCCGGCAGTGCCGTCAGCGTCAAGGAAGACGATCATTTCGTCCCCGTCAGCGCGTCCAGCCCGCTTGTATTCGCCAAAGTTAGCGGTCGGGTACAGGACGGTGCCCACAAAGTCGCCGTAGGGAGCCCCTTCGGTCAGGTTAAACGTCACGATACCAGTAGCCGTATCGACTTTGCCTGGGAACACTTTGCCCGCGATAGCGTCGGTCGCGTAAACAATCCAATCGACACCCGCCGGCACCTGGGCGTACGCGGTGAAACTCGTCTGGTCGGACACGGCCTGCACGAAGCCCTTCGTACGCCAATGGTTTTTACTGCCGTCGCCGACTTGCCAACTAAACTGCGGTGCGACGTTGGCGGCAGTATCGGTTGCTGAGGCTGAAGTAGTACCCGCAAACGCCTGTACACTCGCGCTGGTGTGGTTGCCAGCAACGTCCGTCACCGTCAAGGTCAGCTGCCCATCGCTCGTTGCTAGGGCGGCCATTTGCGCTGCCGTCAGTTTGAAGCTGATTGTCCCAGCGTTACTTTGCCCGTTGTTATCGAGACTCACCCCATACTCCTGGGCGCCAATCTTGAGCACCGCGTCACTAAACTGGCTGAACCCCGTACCCTGGTCGTTGTAGCTGGTCGTCAACTGACCTTTGGCGTAAGTCAGACCGGTCAGAGTCGGTGCGACGGTATCCACGGCTACAGGTAAATCAAAGTTTTGTTCCTGCTCCGCCCCGTCGTTGTACTGCTCAGTCACAATCCGGTAAGTGTACCTACCATCCGGCGCCGTGATGTACTTGCCCGTCTGTTGGTCGTAAATCCGACCATCCCAGGTAAACGCGTCAGCATCCAGACGCATGTCGGTGCTCAACCCTAAGTCAGAGTTGTGACTGGAGCCATCTTGCAGGTATGACTTGGTCGTGTTGTTCTCCTTGTCGAGCACGCGAACCAAGTTACCATTAGCGTCCAGAATCTGAATAGTGACCGCCTTGAGGTTCTGCTTGGCAAAGACGTATGGGTACACGGTATCGTTAGCACCGTCTCCGTTAGGCGAGAACGAGACCTTGCCGTTCTCAATGTACGCGGGCACCTGTCCCCACGTGTACTTGCCTGTTACGTCGCTATTCACGAGGTTGCTCAGTGAGGTAGCGTCGGTGACCCCCAGCGGGTTATTGTTGTTATCAACGAGGTACCCACCCTTAAAGATTGAGTCCTGCTTGTTCGCCGAATCATCAATAATCTGCTCGGTGGTGAGGTCACCAAAGTAGCCGAGGTACGGCACACTGATGGTCTGGGTGTCGTCTCCCGCTTTGAATGTCAAGTAGCCCTCGACAATTTGGTTAGCGGCAACCGCATCAGCCAACGCGAGCGTGAAGGTCACCACTTTGCTGGCACCGGGAACGAGCGTAAACGTTGGCGTAGCACTGTTCACCGCCGCTCCTGCCAATTTCTGGTCGTGCACGATATTACCCTTACTGGTGTCCCGCACCTGCGTGAGGGGCCCACCGTCGTAGTCGACCGTGTAGCTTTGGGTCGTCTGTCCGTAATTGGTTAAAGTCACGTTGAAGCTGGTCGTCTGCCCGATTTTACCCAGCGACACCGAGCCGGCGTTATTTGTACCCTCAGCAGCGACGTCCAAGTTCCCCGCCTTGGTTACATCAATTTGTCCAGCACCCTGGCGCCGCGGGGAGACGTAGGTGTCCGGGTAGTTTAAGTCAATCATTGGGTCGGCCGCGTTCATTAACGCTAGCTTAACGGCCTTAACCAGGTCCGCGCCCTGCAATTCTGGACGGGTTGCCTTGAGTTTCTGCATGACTAGTAGGGCCGCACCGGCATCGTACGGGCCAGCCATGGAAGTACCGGACTCAACCGCGTATGTTTGGGTATTGGTTGTCGGGTCAATGGCCGTGGAGGTCACACTATCACCGGGCGCCGCGATGTCCGGCTTAAGCGTATAGTCCGCCATCGGTCCCCACGAGGAGAAGCCGTCCATTTCAGAATCAGCACCAGTCGCACTCTTCTCGGCGGCGACGGTCATCGCGGACGCTGCGGCACCGGGATCGGCAATGGTTGAATCGTTCTTCGGCACGTACGCCGTGGAAATATCATTCGGCGTATCGGAGCCCACAATGCTGGCCGCGTTGGCGTTGTTGCTGGCCGAGATGGAAACAAAGACTCCGTGGTCGGTAGCGTACTGCACGGCGGCTTGCTCCTCGTCGGTCAGATCTTGTTCGGCCACACCAATTCCCAGTGACATTTGGATGGCATTGGCTCCCATCGAAACGGCGTCCCTTATTGCCCGGGAAATATCGTTAGCATTTTCGTCCGGGAACTCATCAATGACCTGCATCGCCAAAATCTGGGCTTCCGGGGCGACCCCTTTGACGTAGACTGACGCTTTAGACGTACCGGTAGAGCCATCGGCAACGGTCCCGTTGGCGGCAATAATACCAGCGACGTGTTCACCGTGCGTAGACCCGGACACCGTAGTCCCCGTGTTGACACTATCGTTGTTCACGTAATCGTAGGCAAAGGGGATCTTGCTGTTGACGTACGTGCCGTACCCTAGCTTAGCAATAGCGGCCTCCGCGGCATCTTTGCTAATCGCCGCCGTACTATCGTCAGTCAACCGCAAGTCTGCGTGTGGTTGGACCCCAGAATCGATCACGGCCACAACCATGCCCTGACCCTGATAACCCTCATTCCACAAGCCCTCAACGTTCCCCTTAGTCAACGTATCCTGGTTTGCGGGACCGGGATCGGCGGTTGCGTCGGCTGTAGCCTGCGCGGTTGTGGTAGCGGCAGGTGTCGTCGTGGTTGCAGCGTTTGAACTCGACGCGCTCGCACCACTGGTGGCAGTGGTGGTAGCGGCAGGTGTCGTCGTGGTTGCAGCGCTTGAACTCGACGCGCTCGCACCACTGGTGTCAGTGGTGGTAGCAGCAGGTGTCGTCGTGGTTGCAGCGCTTGAACTCGACGCGCTCGCACCACTGGTGGTAGTGGTGGCAGTGGCGCCGCTAGTGGCTGCACTTGAGCCAGCCTGCGATTGACTCGTAGTAGTAGCTGGCGTCGCCTGTGACGCGGTAGCTGATGATTGCGCTGGCGTCGTGTCCTCCTCCGTAGCCATGCTACTTTGCGTGTGGTTGTCCGCTGCATTTTGCGCGTCGTCCCCCGCGGTGGACGACTGTCCGGTCGTTTTCGTGTCGGTTTGCGTTTGTACCGTTGCCGCCGTGGTATCGGCCGCCACTGATTGTGTGACGTTACCACTCAGCACAATAGCTCCCGCGCTAACGGTAATGATTGCCGCCGCTTTCCACTTGGAGCCCGACTTATATAACTTGTAGTGCCTCTTCATTTCGGTCATCGAATTTCTACGCATTCGTGACTACCCCCTCATATTGGTTGTTGAGCACGCCATCTTCTCAGACAAAGCTTTGCAAAAACACAGATTTTTCACATTTTTAACTCATTTAATTTTAATTTGCTCAACAATGGTAATTTATCGCATCACATCAGCATTGTCAAGACAGTGAATATCGGTGTATCGATAATTACGACATATTGGGACCACTTGACCGCCGCATAATTATGAGAGTTAGCTAGCACCGATTTTAATTTTGTGGCAAAACAAAGGAGGACACGCTGAGACAGGTGTGCCCTCCATAAAACATTATTGGCGCTACGATATTTGGAGTTGATAGGCAGCTTGCCTACCAGCTCCTTTTTCTGGGTCTAGAATTTTTGGTGTTGGAAAGTATTTCCATTCCAAAAGTACTAGGCCCTTTTTGATAACAAAAAAAGGCATCTAAGCCTCCCTAGTGCTATGCTTTAAGCGACGAAACTCAAGATAAGCGGGGTAGGAATAGATGTCTCAACTAGATAATACACTTAAATTACTGGGAATTACAGACACAAACATTCAGGTGTTCGGTACTCGTGAGGAATTTCATGGTCGGGGCTCGGGTCGCAAAAAGTATTTGGTCATCCAGGCAGAGCTTACCTACACACTCAGGCGCTGTCCCAGCTGTGGATACAATACGTTGCACCCTAACGGACACAAGCTCACTCATGTCCACATTGCAGGACCCATGGACCGGCCCGTAATTCTAGAGCTAAACAAGCAACGCTGGCGTTGTAGTAACTGCCATAGCACTTGTACGGCCACCACTCCAGTGGTATCAACCAACCACGCCATCGGTCACGGACTAGCGACTCATGTGCTGAAGCTAGCCAGTAAATCACTCCCGGCTAAGACTATCGCCAGTCTCACCGGTATTTCGACAAACTCAGTTCAGCGTATTTTGACGGCTAATATTCATCCACACGCGAGCCGCCGGTTACCGATTAATCTATGCTTTGATGAATTCCGTTCCACGCACGGCTCCATGTCGTTTATTTGCATTGACGCCGACACTCACAAATCAGTTAAAGTACTTAGCGACCGCCTTAATAGAACCATCAAACAGTTCTTTCTTAGTCAGTACAGCACCGCAGAACGAGCCGCAGTTCAACGCGTCATCATGGACATGAACGCCTCCTATCAGGCATTCGTGCACGAACTATTCCCTAACGCCGAACTCATTATTGATCGGTTCCACATTATTCAATTAATGGGCCGGACGATGGATACCATTCGCACTCAATGTTTAAAGCAACTCGACAAGCATTCGCGGGAATATAAAGTACTGAAATCACTACGGCGCCTATTCCACAAGGCCAACCCTGACGCACAAAAGAGCCACTACCTCTTCGGCCTGAATGAGTACTCGACCGAACAGAACGCTATTGATATTGGAACCGATACGTTTCCGGCCTTCAAAACAGCTTATGAAACCTACATCAATCTCCACGATGCTTTGATGGGGCGTCACGCTGATGAACTCAAGAATATCATCACTAACTATCAACCTAACGGCACGCCCCTAGATACGGCCATGCATACCCTACGAAAGAATCTTAATGGAGTAATTAACGCCGCCAAATCGTCCTACTCTAACGGACCGATAGAGGGCATCAACCGTAAGATCAAGGAGCTCAAACGTGCTTGTTATGGCTTCTCCAATCAGGCCAATATGTTCACACGCGTCTACCAGCTGATTGCCTAGATTGTCTACCACAATAACGTCACGATGGTAGGCTTATTTGTTATGCCTTCAAGTACGATATTCAGACAACACACCAGATTAAACGCCGCAACTAATAAAACAACAAAAAAGATCTCCCACACGAGGAGATCTCCAAAGGATAGAAACTATCCTTCAACACCATTTGACAAAATTCCAGATTATCACGGCTATCTTAAAACTGTCAAAAACGAAGTTTTCAAATTAACTTTTTCAGGTATCATTTATCAATAAATTCTAGGTGAATCCTGAGTTTTAGACCAAAAAGCCCTTCAGCACCAACAAATCACTATGCAATATATCTATTAGTGCCGAAAGGCTTTTGTTAAAAGACACTTCAAATAGTGATTGGGATTTTTTCCTTTGAATTCGGTGGCCTACTTGTTTTGCTTAGAAAAATTGGCGCAAAATATCTTTTAGTGGTGGTAGTTCAGGTATTTTTTTCTCTTCTTTAAGATATTGGCTGCCAAATTTCATGTATCCTTTAGCTTCCTGACCGACAATCTTGCCCGGCAAAGGTGCATCATCACTGACATAAGCATTGATCAGTACCGGCATATTCTGGACCCGATAGGCTCTGTTCAATGCGTTCTTAAATTCTTCGGAAGTTTTAGCAGTAATGCCAACACCGCCAGCCGCATCGGCAAATTTGGCGTAATCCATATCCTGTAAGTCGATTTGATAATTTAATTGGCCGGCGGCCTGTTGTTCGTATTCAATAAAGGCCAGCTTTGAATTATTGAGTACGATATTAATTAATGGTAACTTGTATTTAACTGCCGTAATGAAATCCTGCATGACCATTGCAAACGCACCATCACCATTAACCGAGATAACCGGTCGATCGGGATAATTTATTTTTGCTGCAATCGCTCCCGGTAATGCACATCCCATTGTCCCTAAGTAAGAGGACAAGATAAATTTTTGTGTTGGTGATACGTTTAAGAAACGGGCGCTCCAAGAGGTGGCTGTTCCAACATCAATTGAATAAATTGTATTAAGCGGTGCCATTTCATTAATATCGTTAAATAATGCTTCGGGTGCAACTGGCTTGGAATCGAGTTCACGTTTGCCGGTCATCCAACGATTCCAGTTAGCAACATTTTCCTGACAGGCCTTTAAGAAACCATCATCAGGATGGAGGATCTTTGTTTCAGAAGAATTAAGTTGCTTTATAACGTCTTTGATATCGGCTACCAATCCAACATCAGCCGGATAACGTTTTCCGATTGCTGACGCACTGGTATTGATTTGGATGCTTTTGGCCGTCCCTGGTTTGGGCAAGTACGCGGTATAGGGATAATTTGTGCCGAACATTAGAAGCAGATCGGTATTTTGCATGGCTTCATAAGCCGGCTTTGTCCCCAACTTACCAACATTTCCCAGCGAATTAGGATGATTGTCGCCAATGATCCCCTTTGCGGGCAACGTTGAAATAAACGGAATATGGTTTTGCTCTAAGAAGGCCGCAACCTGGCTGCCGGCTTTTTTTGCCCCCAAGCCAACCAATGCAAGCGGTTTTTTGGAATCACGAATCAGTTTAGCGGCTGTATTAAGGCGATTGTCATCTATTTGTGGTGATGTCAATTGGAAAGAAGAAGCGGAACTGATATAGTGGTCGCTGACCCTTTGTTCCGGAAGGTTATCCGGAATGGTTAAAACTGCGACTCCATGTTTCTCATAAGCCGTTCGAATGGCTTCATCAACGATTTCAGCTAAATTGTCAGTGGCAGAAATTAGTTTATTATAGACCGCAACGTCCGCAAATAGTTGTGGTGTATTCACTTCTTGGAAGTATTCCTCGTTTAAAAACTGGGTATCAACCTGACCAAGTAAAGCCAGTACTGGCACGTGATCCATTTTGGCATCATAAAGGCCATTTAACATATGAATTGCGCCTGGCCCACCGATTGAAAGACAGACACCAAGCTTACCGGTTAACTTAGCCTCGGCCGCTGCTGCCAAGGAAGCAACTTCTTCGTGACGGACTTGGACAAATCCGATCTGATCCTGTTGTTTGCGTAAAGCATCGACAGTTGTATCGATGGAATCCCCCGGTAGTCCATAAACGTGTTTTACATGCCAATCAATTAAGACGTCGACTAATTGTTCAGAAGCTTTTTGAGCCATATTGCGTCATCCTTTCCATAAACGATGTTAAGAAAGCTTACTTTCATTGTGGCGAATTTAAAATTGAAATGCAACACAAAGTAAAAAAATAAACCCATACCGGGTAGAATATGTTTAACGACCAAATCAAACAATTCGAGGTATCCGGTATGAGCTATAAAC
>SKEM01000714.1_pt2 | contig 17975 bp, 19 predicted proteins | sample 4826731 | NCBI WGS metagenome assembly SKEM01 (sample SAMN11008809, study PRJNA524170) | human gut metagenome | biome: Human fecal sample; material: Feces; isolation source: fecal sample from pouch patient p37 | host: Homo sapiens | place: Israel: Tel-Aviv | collected 2015-07-27
GAAAATTGGTTAGCGAAGGAAATCAATAATTATTGCGATGTTCCTTTGAAATTTGTTAATCATATTCAAGAAGTGCCTGACTTAGTCATTACTGACAAAAATAATCCGCTTTTTCACGCCAGTAAAACTTTTTATTGGCATCCCGTTCCTTATTTAGACGAATACTATAACCTAAAACAAGTAGTTCGCAAAATTTATTTTGCCAAATTACGTGGGGAAAACAGTTTGGAGGGAATCGGATGTTAACAGGATTACTTGATGTACCTTATCGTAAAAGTTTTGCTCTTTTAGAAGAGTTACTCGAACGTCGTGAAGCAGAAGAACAAACATTGGCGATTTCTACTTTAGCGACTCAATTAAAAATGCAACAAAATACCATTCTACAATCTGTAGCTTTGCTCCAAACAGAAATTGAAAAAAACGGCTGGGAGAACTTATTTTCTTTGTCGGCAAATGCCAAAGAAATCACATTTTGGTTTGCACCCTATTTCCAACTGTCGTTTTTGATGCCCTACTTTGTCAAAAAAAGTTTCGCGTATCAAGTACTGACCTATGCCTTTAACCATAATGCAATTGATAGCAAACATTTTGAAAAAGTCCTAGAAATTTCTTCATCAACCTTTACGCGAAAAATTGGACAATTAAACCAATGGCTCCAAAAATATCAGATTGAAATCAATTTAAAACGTACCAATGTGTTGGTGGGCAAAGAAAAAGATATCCGGATTTTCTTTATGATGCTTTTTTGGAACAATTACTCTGAAGGCGATTGGCCGTTGCACACGATTACTAAAAAAGAAGTCCATAGTCTCTTTCGACGTTTAAAACACTCTGTTTCTTTCAATACAACACAAGATTTTACAAAAGACTTAATTTTTTCTGCTGTGATTTTAGCGCGTTGGAAAGAGGGCTTTTTTATCAAAGAAACTTTCGTGGAGGAAGAAGCGATTGTTAATCCCTTTGTTAATCTGAGTGAATTTGAATTGTTTTTTAAAGAAGAAGCCTTACACCAAGTTCCAACAAAATTTATACAAAAAGAAGGCCTTTTTGCCTTTTTCTTATTGACGATTAGTGTCAGCTACGCCACACAAGATGTCTTGGAAATTCCAGCAGCACGGATGCATATGGTCCAGCTATTAGGCTCACCCATTAAAGAGATCATTTATCAACTAACGTCTTTTTATCAAATTAAATTGACATTTCACGAGTATCTTTATCTATATACTTCTATCCAAAATTTAAGTGTCTTTTTTAAGACCTTTGTCACGATTGCCAATCCATTTGTGCAAGAAAGCTTTTTAAAAGAAGCACTTCAAAAAAATCCAAGTCTCTACAAAGATGTGAAGCGCCTTACAATTGAAATGCTTCCGACATTGATTGGCAATGAAAAATTGTTAGTTGACTGCTTGTTTATTCTTTTTTGTACATTGAAAACGAAATCTTTACCACCGATTCGTGTCTTAGTAAGGACCAATCAAAGTAATTTAATTTTAGATACCCTTTATGAAAAGCTAAGTAAAGCCGTGGATAAAAAATTAATTTTTGTCGCTTCACCAGAAAAGCCTTTCGATGTAATTATTACAGATATCTTTTCAGAAGTTAGTGTCAAATCAACGGTTCCCACTTATTATGTTGATTTTTCTGCTAGCATTGGTGAACTAGCGCAAAGCTTAGAAAATTTAAATACACAAATTGTCACCAAACAAAGTCCACGCCACTTTTAAAAGTTTTCACGTGAAACATTTTAAGTGATAAAAATTACAAAAAACGCCAAAAGGTAGCAGAAAAACTGCTACCTTTTGGCGTTTTTTACGAAAACTTTCAATGTTCCACTCTAGTGATACCGAAACGTAGAACATTCATTTACTAACTACTCACTTTACATGACGTTGTTATTTTCTGTCACCAATTCTAGCTCTTGCAAGTAATGATCCAAAGTCGCGTGATGTTGATCGACATCGGCTAACTCTGTTTCAATTTTAGCTAAACGCGTGTTCATGCGTTGAATTTCCGTTAGTGTTTGTTGTAAAACGTTTAAAATCCGTTCATCGTTAGGCATTGAAATCACTCCTTGTCCATTTATAGTTCTGAGCCGTGTTCAATCTCTTCAATCGTTTCAAGAGACAAATCTTTGGCATCATTTTTAGCTTTGTGGAAGACCATATATAAAATAGTACAAACGATTGGGATACAGCCTGCTAAGAAGTACATTTGTTGGAATGACATAAAGTTACGTAATTCACCTAAAACGTACGGACCAACCCCTAATCCAAGGTCTAAACCGATGAAATAAGTCGATAAAGCAATCCCGATACGGTGAGGACTTGGGCTTTCTTGAAGACAAACCGCTTGGCCATTTGACATGAAGGTACCATAACCTAAGCCAATTAACCCACCTGAGACTAATAACATCCAACCAGACGTAGTCATACTTAATAAGAATAAGCCTAGTGTTAAGAAAATGTAGCTCGGATACATGACGTAGCGTTCACCCTTGACATCGAAAATCCGACCTGTCGATGGACGTGTTAAGGTAATCACGACCGCATAGACGATAAAGAAGAAGGTGCTGACGTCAACTAAATCGATTACTTTGACATAAGAAGATAAGAAAGATAAGACACTTGAATAAGCAAGACCCATTAAAAAGGCGATAAATGTAATAAATAAAACTTTCTTTTCAACAAAACTATCAAAATTCCATTTAGATAAAGCTTCACGATGTTCAGGTGTTAACTCAATATTTTTCACTGGGAAAATGAAGCAAGCAATGGTTGTTAACAAAATTAAAATAATTGAAAAGTTAATAATGACATGGAAGTTGGAAACATTTAACAATAACATCCCAATAAATGGCCCAATGCCGGCTGCTAAACTAGTACTCAAACCATAATAATTGATCCCTTCCCCTTTTTTGTTTTTAGGGATATAGGCGGTAACAATTGCGTTGGTCGCTGTCGAAACGGTTCCGTAACCAAACCCATTTAAAAAACGGACCAGATAAAGAATGCCCATACTTGGCATATACATATACGCAACAGTCGTTAAAAGATAAAACAAAGCCCCATAACGTAAGACTTGTTTGCGCCCAATCAGTTCAAGGAGTTTCCCCATGAAAAGTCGTGCAAGCAATGTCCCGATGATGTAAATTCCTGAGGCCAAACCCGCTTGACCTAAAGTAGCGTGTAAGCTATCTTGCGCAATCACCGCAATAATAACCATTAATAAATAATAAACAAGATAGACAATGAAATTAATCACTGTAATACTGATAAAGCCTTTATTCAAAAGCTTTGTTGGTGTTTGTTCTGTCATAATTCTTTGAATTCCTCTCTCTTTTGTTCTGTTTATTTTGTGTTGCTATTTTTCAATAAAAGACCGCTATCCCCTCACTTTGATGACTTATCAAAAAATTTTCTGAAATTCATTTGCAGTTATTACTATACGAGATATCCGTTACAAAAAAATGTAAATTTGTGAATGATAAACGTTATCTACAAATAACTTCAACAAATGTTGTTGATTTTTGTTGAAGAAAGAGTCCTCAACTATTCTCAAAATATCGAATGGTTGAGGACTCTTTCTTTTAATTAAAAATAAGTTCACATCTATTACAAACTGTCTATAGTTTGACTCTGTATGTCTAAGACATCGGTTACTTTTTTACCAAATTGTCCTTGGACCGACTTTTCTAAGCCAGTATTTGCATTTTCTATTGAGCGTTTGGCTTGTCCTAAAGCATTTTTTTCCCTTCGCTTGCTTTTCTGTACTTTTTTACTCTGTTGTTGTAACAGCGATAAACCGAGAGACTGCGCTGTTACTTTTTGCAGATTCTTTTGGTATTCTTTCCATAATTTCTCCAATAACTCCATGAACATCCTCCTTCGTTAACTTTCCCGCTGTGCATTTAATTTTCTATACTTTATTTCTAACTCTTCCCTCTGACGGTAAAGTTTTCTCTTAGCATGACTTACTTCTTCTGAAAAGTCATATTCTAATCGGCCAAGCGCTTGTCTCGCTTGTTGTAGTGGTTGCTGATTTTCGGCAATCATTCGAATAGCAGACTGAATGTTATAATAGGTTTCTTCAGCGAGTTGTTGGCTTTTTCTCTGATAAGAAGCTAAGAGCATTTCTTGCTCATCTAACTCCCGCAATTGTCTGCGGCATCTTTCTAGCTCATCGGCTGTCGTCATGTTAAGGCTCCTTTCAGTTGGTTCGCTAATTCTTGATCTCTCTGAACCAATTCATTTATTTTAGCGGTAATTTGTTGGGTTAATTGAACAAATGAAGTTCTAATACGATTGATTTTGCTGAATTTTTGCTGGAAATATTCCAGATCTTGGTCAACCATCGTTTGTTTCGTACATTGGACTTGATCCATCGCCTCTCTCATTTCTGCATACGAAAGTTCTGGTGTATGTCGTTGAATGAGTTGCAATCCGTTTTCCCAATCTTCTTGTAATTCTTGCATCACTTTTTTGTAAATATGTAGGCACTCTTCCATCGCTACATCAAATTGTGATGCGGCGACTTTAACAACCGCTAAAGCTTGACTATCTTCTAAATAAATCCGTTCATTACTAGATAATCCGCCACCGCTCGCCGTTAAAGAAACACGTAATTCATTCAACTGATTAAATTGTTTTAGTTGTTCTTGAAGCCATTTGTTTTCTTTTTTTAAACGGTTGATTTCTGCCAATGTCTCAGGATTCGTGCCGTCGTAAGTCTCCAGCCCACGGATTCTATTTTTATTTTCTAAAATCTGCTGCGCCAGGATGGTTTGCTCGATTGCAACGCCACCATGCCCATCTGAATAGACAGCAATATCGCCAAATTTATCAATATAATTACCGGCATCATCAGTTTTAAACATATCCAAATCATGGCCGAACGTCTTTTTAACCCAGCCAACAATTACGCCACTATAATTATCAACTCCAAAACTATAAAAAGGAATTTCTCCTTGTCCACCTGTTACAAAACTGCTGGTGACCGCATCTGAAGTATCATAGAAATTAATAATTTGACCTTTGTAGTTTTTAATTTGTTCGTCTGTCAATCCTGAACCAGCCGCACCATACGTAATGGCATTGTAGCCTTTCAAAACCGCAACGTAAATTGCTTCGGCACCACCAAGAGAATGACCTGTCGTGTTAATTGTATAGCCAGCTTCAGGAGAATATTGGCGCTCAATCTGACTGGCATATGTTAAAGCAGATTGGAACGCTCCAGCTTGGTGTTTGTCATTAAAGCCAATTTCTCGAAAATTGGTTTTCCAATCTTGCCATGATTTGGTACCAGCGTAGACAATGGTGAGATTTTGGTTGATTACGGATTGGGGATAGCCTGGTACTTCCTTTAATTGATTGTCCTTTAAATGTTTATACTGATTTTTAATTTCTGCAACCGTCATAGCCTGCATACTGTTATTTCTAGGTTCACGTTCGTATCCAAGGGTATCTTTATCGGTATCGATGGTGTCCAGTACTAAATATTTATCTTCAACTACCGTTTTATCAGAAACAACTTGTTCCCTTTCAACTTTATAGACTTCTTTAGACAACTTATTAAAATCATCCAATTTCTTACCCATTTTCTTTTCTGTCATTTCTACTTATTCAACTCCTTTATTAGTGTAGATAATATTTTCTTCTGGCATTTTTTCTGTACTACTATTTTCTTTTCTTTCCAAAACGTAATTATTTATCGTGTTGCCTGTGTTAAAACTATAGCGAAATTTTCCTGTTTCTGCTGAGATAGTACCTAATATTGTATAGTCTGGATAAACATCATTGATAATAAATTCGACATCCAAACTATTCATTGGTCCCACTGTAAAACTTGTAAATTCTATTTTGTTGATATCGGAGTATTCTTTTAGTTTTTCAAGCTTGTCAAAAAACTCTTGTTCTGTCAGGGAACCTTTACCTCTATTAAATTCTTTAAAAATTTTATCTTCTTCTTTTTCGTTCACTGTATATAACCGATAGTTATTATACAAATAGTTCGCTAAGTCTGTTTGGATTTCGTGTAATTCTGCTTTTTCTTTTTCGTTCATATACATTGCTCCTCCAATTCCTATGATTAAGATAATGAGTATTCCAACTAACCATTGCTTCCTATGTCTCACTGATTCACCTCCTTGTTCTTTATGTACGATAGTTATCCATTACTTTATCCCTCCTTCATAATACATAATTAAATTTTCCGGAATCGTTAATTCTGTCGGTTTATCTTTTTGTTCAATATAATAGGGACCTCTACCTGTACTATTCGTTATTCGATAGATAAATTTCTTGGTTTCTGACGATATTGTGTCTAAACTGACCTCTTCTTCATAAACATCGTTGATGGTAAAATAAACTTTCAACGTGTTTACTGGGCCTATTGAAAAACTTGTAAATTCTATTTTGTTGATATCAGAGTATTCTTTTAGTTTTTCAAGCTTGTCAAAAAACTCTTGTTCTGTCAGGGAACCTTTATCTCTATTAAATTCTTTAAAAATTTTCTCTTCTTCTTTTTCGTTCACTGTATATAACCGATAGTTATTATACAAATAGTTCGCTAAATCTGTTTGGATTTCATGTAGTTTCGCTTTTTCTTGTTCGTCCATATACCATTTTCCGCCAATTCCTATGATTAAGATAATGAGTAATCCGATTAACCATTGCTTCCTATGTTTCACTGATTCACCTCCTTGTTCTTTATGTACGATAATTATCCATCAATTTATCCCTCCTTCATCATACACAATTAAGTCTTCTGGCATTCTTTCCTTTGTAGGTTTGTCTTTTTTCTCAATGTAATAAGGGCCATTGCCTGTACTATTTGTTATGCTATAAATAAATTTTTCAGTTTCTGCTGATATCGTGTCTAAATCCACTTCTTCTTCATACACGTCGTTGATTGTAAAATAAACTTCTAATGTATTCATTGCTCCTATTGAAAAACTTGTAAATTCTACTTTTTTAATATCGCTGTATTCTTTTAATTCATCTGATTTTTTTAGAAATTCTTCCGTAGTTAAACTACCTTCCCCTCTGTTGTATTCCTTATTTAGCTGTTCATCCTTTGCTTCATCTACTGTGTAAAGTCTGTAGTTATTATACAAATAGTTCGCTAAATCTGTTTGGATTTCGTGTAGTTTCGCTTTTTCTTGTTCATCCATGTACCATTTCCCTCCAATTCCTATGATTAAAATAATGAGTAGTCCGATTAACCATTGTTTCCTATGTTTCACTGATTCACCTCCTTTTTGCCACGCAACGGCTTTTTAATTAAATTTTAACAAAACAACCTATCAAAGGAAAGTTATATTTAATCTAATTCTAATAAACCGAATAATATTAAAGAATATAAAAAAAGAGTTTGGACAATCGCCCAAACTCTTCTGAAAAATCTTCTCTATTTTCGTCCTAAAATCCATGAAACGATGGCAACTAAAATCACTGCCCCGATAATCGATGGCACAATAGCCATCCCAGCTAAGCTTGGTCCCCATGTGCCTAAAATGGCTTGACCAATTGTTGAACCAACTAACCCTGCAATGATATTGGCAATAATGCCCATCGATGATCCTTTTTTAGTAATTGCTCCAGCGATTGCCCCAATGACACCACCGACAATTAATGCCCAAATAAAGCCCATGATTGTTTCCTCCCTTTAACCGTTTATTCTACACGTGGTTCCATATTTTCTTTGACTTGTTCTGTTCCTTTATTCACAGCTTTTTTTGCTTTTTCTGTTTGTTCAGAAGCAAATTCACCGGTACTTTTGGCAGCGCCTGTGACTTTATCTTGAACCGTTTCGCTATCTTCTTCGTATTCTTCTTTTGATTTGATATCAACTACGTTAACATTCACTTCAATCACATCTAAGTGGGTCATTTTTTTCACTTCACGGCTGATTAATTCTTTCATTTTTTCGTAAATGTCTTGAATATCTTTGCCGTATTCTACCACGATATCCATATCAACAGCGACTTGTTTTTTACCAACTTCGGTATCAATACCCGCTGTGACGTTATCTGTGTTTACTAATTTTTCAGCAATATTTGAGAAAAAGCCGCCATCGACTGTTAATAGACCATCGACATTTTCTAAGGCTAAACCGATAATTTTTTGAACGACTTTATCTTCAAATGTTAATTCACCTTTGATTGCATGATCTTCTGGTGTGTGTGGTCCGTTTCCTGCTGGTTTTGGTACATTATTGAATTTTTCGTTACTCATGGTTCATTCCTCCTAGTTTCTTCTATTATTGCTTTATTTTTAATAAAATAATAACCCATTATTGAACACGAGGTACCGTGTTTTCTTTGACTTTTGTCTTGCCTTTAGTTACCGCATGTTTGGCTTTGTTGGTTTGTTTTGACATAAAACTACCTGTCGCTTCAGCGGCGTTGCCAAGTTTATCTTGGACCGTTTCACTTTCTTCTTGGTACTCTGCTTGTGTTTTGATATCTACTACGTTGACATTGACTTCGATTACTTCCAAGTGAGTCATTTGTTGGACTTCGCGAGTAATAACCTCTTTCATTTGATCATAAATGGTCTCGATATCTTTCCCGTATTCGGCTACAATGTCCATATCCACTGCGACTTGTTTTTTGCCGACCTCGGTGTGAATGCCTGTTGTAACATCTTCACTGTTAATCATTTTATCTCGTAAATTCGAGAAAAAACCGCCGTCCACAGTTAACAAACCGTCGACTTCTTCCAAAGCAATGCCAATAATTTTTTGGATTACTTTATCCTCAAACGTCAACTCACCTTTAACAATCGATACATTTGCATTTTCCATAGCCAAAACCTCCTATTTATGATGAAAATAATTTTTGACAATGCCTGTCTGTTCCAAATACAAACCTAGCCAAATACCTAGTCCTGTCAGGAGTACTACTAACAATGTTTTAAAGAAGCCGATTGACAGAAACAAGATTGCAAAAACCAAGCCGACTAGGCCACCAATTAACGGAACGGCATATTGTTTTATCCATTCAACCATTGTACATCCCTCCTACTCCACACGTGCTTGTGTTTGCTGTTGTTGTGGTCGTTTCATTGATTGAATATCTTCAAAATGAACATCAATCGTAATCTTGTGACCAGTTCCCACCAAACGAGCAAGCCGTTCTTCCATTGTTTTTGACCAAGCTTCTGTTTGTCCAATTAAATCTGCCGTTCGTTTCAGTGTGCCTTTAACATTGACCTTAATGCGTCGTTTTGTCGCCTTTACACGAATGGTTGGTGCTTCCAGAAAGTCACTGTCTTGCAAGCTAGAGCGTACAAATCCTTCGATTGCTTTACGGTGTAACACTAACTTTCCTTGCTCTTCTTTTAATTCAAACGTGCCTTTTCTTCTTGGGAATAAAAGAATGAATAAAAATAGAAAGAGCATAATTCCTAGTAAAACCAGCGCTACCCAAAAGATTGCTTGACGTGCGTACTCGTTGTCTTGCAAGAACCATTGGACATTATCTGGTGGTTGCCAAGCTGTATCGGCTGACCAAGTGGTGATGGCCACCGCGCCAAATAATGCCATTAAAATCAGTGAACCTAGAAGCAAAAGTATTTTAACAACTTTATTCACGGAACATCCCTCCTAAAGATTAATTGCTTCTCCACCAGTTACGCCATAAACTTGAGCCGTAACATAACTTGCATCATTGGACGCCAAGAAAACATAAACAGGGGCTAATTCAGCAGGCTGACCCGCACGTTCCAGTAAAGAATGTTGCCCAAATTCTGGCAACTCTTCAATTGGTTGTCCATGATCTAACTGTAACGGTGTCCAGATTGGTCCTGGAGCCACGCCATTTACCCGAATGCCTTTTGGTGCCAGTTGTTTTGCTAAACCAACGGTAAAGTTGGCAATTGATGCCTTCGTTGCTGCATAATCCAACAAATGCTCACTGGGATTAAAGGCTTGGACGGAAGTCGTTGTCACAATGCTACTTCCGGTAGGCAAGTGAGGCACTGCTGCTTTGACAATGCCAAACATCGCAATAATATTGACATGGAAAGTGTCTATCACTTGTTCCATTGGCAATTCTTCAATAGCAACACAGGAAATTTGTTGGGCTGCATTTAAAACAAGGGTATCCAAGCCGCCTAATGCTTCATGAGCTTGTGCAACCAATTCTTCAGGTGCCTGTTTATCTCTTAAATCTGCTGGCAAAAGAACGACTTTTCGGCCAGCTTCTCGTATATAGTGCGCCACTTCTTCGGCGTCTTTTTCTTCACCTGGGAAAAAATGTAAGGCGATATCTGCGCCTTCGCGAGCAAAAGCAATCGCCGCCGCTCGTCCAATCCCAGAATCACCGCCTGTAATTAATACCCGACGATTTTCTAATTTGTGATTTCCGACATAGCTGTCTTCCCCACAATCTGGTTTAGGGACCATTTTGTCCTGTAATGCGGGAGTTTCTTGATCTTGTTGCGGAAATCCATCACTATAAAATAACTTTCTTGGGTCTTTTAAGTTTGGTTCTGTCATTAAATCTCCTCCCTTTCTACTATTACCTTAATACAATTTTTTCTTTTTGAAAAATATTTGAGCACATAAAATAAAAAAAATATTTTTAATACTCATTAAGCGAAATTTTTGGCAAAATTATCTAAAAGCTGATTTTATTTTTCAAAATAGCGTTTAATTGACCTTTTTTATCAACATTTGTTATTGACATATGATGTCCAATTCGCTTAAATAAGAAAGAAGCCCAACAGGCAAAAACAAAAATATTTAGAGATAATTGAGGAGTTACCGCCAATGAGAAATGTTTTACAAGACTACTTAGATGAACATTCCTTTCGAGTCGTTGTAAAAAAGAAGAAAAATTATTTAACTTATGAAGGACTGCAAGATCGTTATGCCTATATTTTAAAAAGTGGCATCATCAAAACTAGCGTTATTTCCAAAGACGGTCGTGAATTTAATTTACGTTATATCAACAATTTGGAAATTGTTTCATTGCTACGTGATGAATATTCAGAATTTATTGATGCACCTTTTAATATTCGCATCGAATCTCCACAAGCAGAACTTTACCAAATCGACCGTGTTCAATTTTGGCGGGATATCAATAATAGTAAAGACTTGCAAATGTATGTCAAAGAATACTATCGGGACCGTTTAATGCATTCCATGAAAAAGATGCAGCAAATGTTGATGAATGGCAAATTTGGGGCCGTTTGTACACAAATCTATGAAATGTACGATTCATTTGGCGTAGAAACAGAGGAAGGTATTTTAATTGATTTCGTGGTGACCAATGAAGAAATTGCGCATTTTTGTGGGATAACTTCTGCTAGTAGCGTTAACCGGATGATGCAGCAACTAAAAGAGTTAGGGGCAATTGAACTACGTAACCGCAAAATTTTGATTAAAGATTTAGATATGATTAGAGATAACATTATTGTTTAACATCAGCACCCCCCGCAAGTTTGACCTTGCGGGGGGTGCTTTTTATTTTTCAGTGACAATATTCACAGGAAATTGTCCATAATCTAAATTAAATGTCCGACCAGCCGTCAGCTGAAGCATTTCTTTTTTCATGCCTTCCGCCAAACGTGCATCCCCAAAACTTTCAATCATATCAATAACGGTGATTACTTCTTTATAATATCTCATTTTGCCAGTGTACAGATAATACGTAAGATTTTTTAAATAACGTAAGTTAAAATGAATATAGTAGATTTCGGCAGGAATCGTGGTAACACTCATCAACGCTAAATACTCCCGGGCTTTCGCATAATTTTTCTTATAAAGTTCCCCAGTAATGATATTTAGGTAAAAACCATAGGCAACATTTAGTGTTTGGGTATCACGTAATTCAGCATCTTTGACGGGAAACATCTGCTCAAGAATTTGAAGGACTTCGTTTTCAGAAAATAACGCCCCTGTATTAGTCACCATTTGATAATCGTAATATGTATAGTAGCTTTTGCTAGAGATAAGTGCGAGAATTGCTATTCGATCAGTTTCATCAAATTCTGGAATTTCCTCCCAATCATTACTGAAAGTTAGCTTAATATCTGTATAAATAGACATCTCTACTGCGTTTTTGTGGGGATTGCGCTCTAATTGATAAAAGTAATGAATCAGGTTCTTTTTTTCACTTGTATTGTTCAACCCCATTTGACAACATTCAATTTGATGCATAATTTTAGATGAAGCCGTACTTCTTGTTTCAGAGACCATATGAAAAAATTCATTAAAGGTAATCCCAAGTGACTGTAATGCTGTCATTAAATCCTCGTAACTTAGCTTGGCTTCACCAATTTCGATTCTTCGATAGGTTTGTTTCCCTTTTTTTGGTAAAACATCTTTCTGAGCAATTTTTTTCTTTTTTCTAAAATACTTTAATGCCTCTAACACATCCATAATATGCTCCTTTCTATTAATAAGTTAATATTAAGTATTATTTTTTTATTAACTAAAATATGCTATTTTCTAAAAAATTATTTCTACGAACTTTAATATTATCAAATAGTCGAATAATATATTTGTTTGAATTATTTTTTCGCACATTATAATTGTTAGACGTCAACAAATTAAAAAAAACTTTTCTAATTCGTTCTTGAAGAAACTAAGATATCTGTCTTATAATGAAATTCAATATAACTTAGAGTAGGAGGTGTCGCAATGTTTGGTTTCAATATTAGTTTATTTCTTATTACTCGGTTCCGTTAAACCCACTCTTCATTAACCATTGTACAATCAATTCCATTTAATATCTATTTCATTTTTATTAAATAACATTTTTAATAAAAGTACATACAGTTTATTTTCAGATATTTTATTTAATTATTTGAAATATATTTATTTAAACAAATAAATTACATTTAATTGAATCAGAGGGAAACAGATTGTAGCAAGTGAAGAAAAAAACAGCTCTTGAGAGATATTTTCTCAAGAGCTGTTTTTCTATTTTATCTCAAAAGCGGTTTGCGTTGTGGGGTTATTACTTAATAAGGTGTTTTTATACAGTAAATAGTACGCTGCCGCTGACCAACTAAAGTTTTTCGTACTTAGGCCCTTCCCTGTCAGTGGATCATAATTTTCATGAATAGGGCCTTCTCCCATCAATCCTTCAGCATGTAAGAAGAGTTTTTGTGTCATTTCTTTTGCTTCTTTTGTATAGTCATAGTTTTGAAGAGCTTCTACGCCAAACAAGGCTTGATCAAGCCAAACTGGTCCCCGCCAATATTTCGTTGCAGCAAATTTTTCATTGTCTTTGGATGCTGTTGGGAATGGCATAAAGGTATTGAACATTTCTTGATTCATCATGTTTTTCTTAACTGCCGCCGCCTGTTCTTTGGTCGCTACTTTTGCCCAGAGCGGCAACCAGCCTTCTGTTCCTTTGCCACGATTGACTAACAATTTTGTTTTCGAGCCGTCTTCATTTATTTGTAAGTCATAGAAGAAGCCCGTTTTTTCATCAAACATATTTTCTTGAATATATTTTTTTAGTTTCTTCGCTTCTTTTTGATAGTTCTTATAGTCCTCTTTTTTGCCTAGTTCTTCTGCTATCGAAGCTAAATAGCCCTTTTCAGCGTAGAGATACGCATTCAAATCCACTGATTCTTGATTAATCGAATACCCCACTACTTTTCCTTTATTTTTGTTTTCAAAAACTTTAACTCCAACGTCGCCTTTGCCCACACCTTCTTTGTCAAACCGTGTAGCGTTATCCATGCCACTTTCCCACGCGGCTGCTTCAATAACAGCATCATCGTCCACTTTAGGTTGGCCATTTTTATCTTTAATGATTTGATCCTTGTCGTCTTTTTGCCAGTGAGCATCACTGACCATGCTTCCATATTCTGCTATCCCATTTTTATTGTGGTCTCTGTTGGTATACCACCAATTATGATAAGCCACAAGTTTGGGATACATTTCTTTTAAAAATTCCTTATCTTTGGTTTCTTGATAAATATGCCAAACTGCCCATGCAGCCAATGGTGGTTTAGAATTTCGTTCATTCCAGTTGCCACCTTCACCACCACGCGCACTGTCTTGATTGTAAAAGACAGCATCAATGATCGCTCCTGCATCTTGTGGACGTACGGTATCATCTTTTTGAATTTGATAATCAAACAAGGCCCGCATATTATTTTTAGCTAACTCAGGATTAAAATCAGCCGTTGCTACATCCGCTTTCCACGAATCCCAAGCCCACATACCAATAAACCATTTATAAGACATGGACGGAACAATCCCGTCATGCTTAAAGGCACCTGCCGCACTTCGCCAATTGGTATTAATCGTTTCAATCGATTTGACTAGCGCATTTTGATATTCAGGAAATTCTGCTGTTTTCTTTTGATCAAACGTTTTATCTAGATATCCTTGCCATCTTTGCTTGTTCTCTTTGAAATAGCGCGCCGCATTTTTGGTATATTCGGGTGCTTGTTGTTGTTCCTTTGCCTCTTCTTCTTTTGTAAAAGTATAGCTTTCTGTCGTATAGGTGTTGTACGTTTGTTTAGGCTTCAATTCAATTGGTTCAGCGGTTGCTGTATAATTCCGATTATCAATTTTTGTTGAAACTTTATCCGCATGATGAATCGTATATTTTGTGTCTTTCGTAGCAAAATAATTCCACGTTTCTCTGACTTCACCAAAATTCACTTGAATGTCATTGTCTTTAGCAGTTAAACGAGTTCCAATATCTAAGGTTTCCGTTCCCTCTTGAATTTTATCAAAGACCGCACCTGTCCAGCTTGCTTCAAGTGACAAGGGCTCTTCACCAGTGTTTTCAAGTGTCGTTTGGATAAGCGCCGTTCGATTGCTGACAAAAATTAAAGCTAAATGAATCGTTAGATCGTCTAATTCATAGATTTGCTCTAGGCGCCCAGGATAATAAGACAGGTCCATGCGATTGCTTTGGCTTAAATCATAGGTTTCTCCCGTTTTTTTATTTTTGACCGTTAATTTGTTTAAACTTGCCGCCAAGTTTACTGGATATTCTTCCGCAATAATCAATGGCCCCGCAAAACCACCCAGTAGCTCTTTATTGCTTTTTTCAGGTAAATAGTAGCCATGCCATGCACCTAAATCAGAAAAATTATTAAAATAATTGGTATCGTATACGCCATTCGTCCGTTCGGTTGGTGATGCACTCACATCTAAAACATTTGCAAATTCATCAACTTTTGTTCTTTCAACACTTGCTTGCACTTCCCCGCTTAACGCAAAACAGCTGACTACGGTGATTCCTAACGCTAACCAAGTAGACACCCGTTTCTTTTTTGATAAACCCTTCATAAAACCCCTCCTATAAAAATGATAGCGCTTTATACACTGATTTATTATCAGCAAGGACTATGCCAAACGGAGTGTATCCCTTTTTATTATTGAAAGATTCAACTTTCTCTAGAAAAAAAGCGACCGTATCGAAGTGTATTGATCAAAAAATAACGAGTGTATCGATAGTGTATTTAGTTTATGCTTGATTCTGTTTTATTTTCGTAGCTTCCACAAATTTTTCAGTAATTTTTTGCGGTCGTGTAATAACAGATCCCACCACCACGCTATAAGCACCTAGCTCCAGAACACGTTGGACTTTTGCTGGCGTATCAATCATTCCTTCTGCAATAATTGGTGTAGTAAAATGCTTCTTTGCTTCTCTTAACAGTTCAAAATCATTTTGTTCAATCCGCTGATTTTCACTTTGCGGCGTATAGCCGACTAACGTTGTGCCAATATAATCAAAACCTAACTCCGCCGCTTCAATCATCTCTTCCAGTGTGGAACAATCCGCCATCCATTCTTGGTTAGGATACTTTTCTTTTATTCTTTTGAAAAATGTGGCTAACGTTTCGCCATTTGGTCGTTTTGAATGGGTTGCATCGAGAGCGATAATTTCTGGCTGAACAGCCATTAATTCATCTATCTCACGCATAGTTGCGGTAATATATACTTCTGCGTCAGGATAATCTCGTTTAATAATCCCAATGATTGGTAAATCAACCTCTTTCCGGATTGCTCGAATGTCTACCACAGAATTTGCTCGAATACCTTTAGCCCCTCCTTGTTTAGCGGCCAAAGCCATCTTGGACATGATAAAAGAACTATGCAACGGTTCGTCTGCCAACGCTTGGCAAGAAACAATTAATGCCCCTTTGATTTCTTTATTCAACATTGATCCCTCCAATTTAAAAGCGATTACAAACACAGTATAACTACAACAGCTGAAATATGCCACTCTTCTAAATAAGAACAAACGTTTCACGTGAAACAAAAGAAAGCAAGCGGTTAAGGCTTGCTTTCTTTTGACTTATTTTTAATTTTTACGACCCTCTAAATAATCATACCCAAAATGTGCATACGCAAATGGCGTTGCAATTCGTCCTCGCGGTGTTCGTTTAATGAAACCTTTTTGAATAAGATAGGGTTCATACATATCTTCCACCGTTTCGGTTTCTTCACCGATGTTTACAGACAAGGTACTTAAACCAACCGGACCGCCACCGTATAAATCAATCATTGTTTTCAACAATTTTTGATCGACATAATCCAAGCCTTGATGGTCCACTTGCAGTAAGGTTAACGCTTTGTCTGCAATCGCTCGGTCGATTTTGCCATCTGATTGGACTTGGGCAAAATCACGGACACGTTTTAACAAACGATTAGCAATTCGGGGGGTTCCTCTTGAGCGGCGCGCAATTTCAAAGGCACCTTCCTCAAAAATCTCCGTTTGAAAAATATCCGCGGAACGAAGAACGATTTCTTTTAAATCCTGCTCTTGATAATACTCCATGTGAGAAATAATCCCAAAACGATCTCGTAATGGCGCTGAAAGCATCCCTGCCCGTGTGGTAGCGCCCACTAAAGTAAAAGGCGGTAATGGAAAATGAACGGGATGTGCCGTGGTTCCTTGACCGACCATGATATCAATGTAAAAATCTTCCATTGCGGAATACAGCATTTCTTCCACAACTCGCGGCAAACGATGAATTTCATCGATAAATAACACATCACCAGGCTCTAATTCGTTCAAAATAGCGACTAAATCTCCCGCCCGTTCGATGGCTGGTCCACTTGTGGTACGAATGTTCACATTCATTTCATTGGCGATGACCATCGCCATTGTCGTTTTCCCTAAACCTGGCGGACCATAAAGAAGGGTATGATCCAACGCTTCATTCCGATTTTTCGCCGCTTCAATATAAATCGTTAGTTCTTGTTTTACTTTGTCTTGACCAATATATTGTGCTAAAAATTGTGGACGTAACGATTTTTCAATTGAAGCTTCTGCTTCTTGACTTGCAGCTGAAAGCAACCGTTCTTCTTCTGTCATCGTTATTCCTCCTTAGCGTTTCATCATGAATTTTAACGCATTGCTCAAATAAACATCTGTCGTTGTCTCACCTAACGCTTCCAATTGCTTAGTGATACGCTTAATCTCTCGGTCACTGTAGCCTAGGGCACTTAATGCTTCTAACGCTTCTGCCAATGCTTGATTGCTTGTTGTCACTACTTCGGTTGCGGTCATGGCCGCCACCGCTGCTTCGGAAGACTCTAATTCGCCTAGTTTTCCTTTTAAATCTAAAATCATTTGTTGGGCTGTTTTCTTGCCAACACCTGGGAACTTCGTTAAATATGTAACATCTTCCCCTTCAATTGCATTGATTAAACCACCATGATCAGCCACAGAAGCCATGATAGCTAAGCCACTTTTAGGTCCAATTCCAGAGACACTGATTAATTTTAAGAACAATTGTTTTTCTTCTAAACTGCCAAAACCAAATAATAGCTGTGCATCTTCCCGCACGACTTGGTGAAGATATAGTTTAATATCCGTATCCATTTTTCCTGAATAGCGATACGGGTTATCGACTGAAATCTGATAGCCAATGCCATTTGTTTCAACGACAATATAGTATGGGCTAACAAACGTTACTTTTCCAATAATATATTCGTACATGTTGTCACCTTTCCAATTGCTGATTGCGTACATATGTTCCATTTTA
>SKEM01000796.1_pt1 | contig 17923 bp, 14 predicted proteins | sample 4826731 | NCBI WGS metagenome assembly SKEM01 (sample SAMN11008809, study PRJNA524170) | human gut metagenome | biome: Human fecal sample; material: Feces; isolation source: fecal sample from pouch patient p37 | host: Homo sapiens | place: Israel: Tel-Aviv | collected 2015-07-27
TCCCCGTACCTCCCCTGGCACAGGGCCCGCACCCCACGTGACGCAGTGCACGGGCGCCGGTTTGGCCCAGCCGGGCGCGACCCGATAAAGTACCGACTCGTTGCGGCACGTCCGCAGCGATGGTGGCTGTAGCTCAGTTGGCAGAGCGCTTGGTTGTGGTCCAGGAGGTCGCGGGTTCAAGCCCCGTTAGCCACCCCATCCGATCCGGCTCCGGCACTTCGCCGGGGCCGGTTCTCGTTTCGCGGCACCGACGCCGTTCCATCCCCACAGCTCAGAGGTGATCCATGGATCGTCGAGACTTCATGCTCGTGCTCGCCGCCGGCACGGTGGCGGCAACCGCCTCCTGCTCGTCCTCGTCCCGGGCGCCCGAGGCCTCGTCCGGAGGCTCCGGCGCTGCGTCGTCGACGCCGTCCGCCTCGGTGAGTCCGACGCCGACGCCGAGCCCCACCCCGTCGCGCAGCGCCCTGTGGTTGCAGGACGGCCCTCCCCCGCTGCCCGGCCCGCAGGAGCTGTCGGGCGTGATCACGGGTCTGCCGGAGGCGGTCGGGAACACGGTGGCGCTGACGATCGACGACGGGGCCGACTCCTCGGTGGTCGACGCGTACCTGGACTTCGCGAAGGAGTCGGGGGTGCGCCTCACCTTCTTCGTGACCTCCTCGTACCCGGGGTGGACGGACTGCAAGGCGAAGATGATGCCGCTGGTGGAGTCCGGGCAGGTGCAGCTGGGGAACCACACGGTGACGCACGCGGGGCTGACGCAGATCAGCGAGTCGGAGATCATCTCGGAGGTGTCCGGCTGCGAGACCTTCCTGCGGGACACCTACGGCGTGACGGGAGCGCCCTTCGTGCGTCCGCCGTACGGGTACCGGAGCTCGTGGACGGACTCGGTGTGCGCGAAGCTCGGGTACACCTCGCCGACGCTGTGGTACGGCTCGTTCGGTGACTCGGGGCTGCTGACGGAGGACGTGCTGCTGGACCAGGCCCGTCAGTGGCTCCTGGCGCAGCACGTCGTCATCGGGCACGCGAACTTCCCGACGGTGACGCACCTGTACGGCCAGATCATCGACATCCTGCGCGAGCGCTCGTTGCTCACCGCGACGCTCGACGACGTCTTCTTCGGCCCGGGTCACGACCGGCACGTCTGAGCAGGGACTGCGGGCTCGGGTCTCGCGGCGCCCGGTGCGAGCGCTGGGGCGGGCCGCCTCCGAGTCGTCCGTGCAGGCGCTCCGTGCGGCTGCGCGGACGCCCCGACGACGCCGTCAGCACGAGGAGCACGCATGAGCCGGCGGGGCACGCCTCCCGTCGTGCGGCTGCGCTGCTCGCCGGCCCGCGCCGCCGCCGAGCGCAGCGCCTCCGTCGAGCCGCCCCGGCCGACCCCGCCGAGGACGTCTCCGGCATGTGGTGGTCGGCGCCGTCACGATTCCTGCCGACGACGACGCGCCGTCTCACCGGAGGCCATCCCGTCGGCGTGTGGTGGTGCGAGGAGGACGGGTACGGCCCGCTGCGCGCCACCACCACCGCCACCGCCAGGGCCGCGCGCCCCGTCAGCCCTCCCAGCCGCGCTGCGCGATGACCTCGAGCACGAGGTCGACCGCGGGCCCGTAGGGCGGCGCGCCGGCGGTGCACACGGAGACGACGCGCTTCTGCGCGCGCACGGGTCGCGTCCGCACGCCCGGGTGCGTGAAGGCCTCGAGCGCCATCCTGGGCAGGAGCCCCACCCCGCCGCGGGCGGCGACGAGCGCCTGGACGGCGACGTAGTCGTCGCTGGCGTAGCCGACGACGGGCTCGAAGCCGGCGTCCGCGCAGGCGCTCGTGAGGTGGGCGCGGCAGCGCTCGCAGCCCGTCACCCAGGTCGCGTCCCGCCAGGGTCCGAGGTCGGCGACCTCGTCGGCACCGTCGGCGACCTCGTCGGCACCGTCGGCGACCTCGTCGGCACCGTCGGCGACGGCGCCCGCCCCAGCCTGGGCGTCCCCGCCCCCGGTGCCGGCGCGTGCCGCTGCGGGCTCGATGAGGTGGAGGAGGTCGTCGCCGAGGTCCAGGCGCCGGACCGCGTCGTCGTCGGAGCCCTCGGGGTAGGAGAAGGTGAGGGCGAGGTCGACGTCGCCGCGTCGCAGCATCTGCAGCGCCTCGGGCGGCTCGGCGTCGACGACCTGGAGCTCGAGGCCGGGCGCCCGCTCGGCGAGGGCGGCGAGGACGGCGGGCACGACGACGGCGACGGCGGAGGGGAAGGCGGCGAGGCGGACGACGCCGGAGGCGAGGTCGGTCATCGACTGGAGCTCGCGCTCGACGCGGTCGAGGGAGGCGAGGAGCGCCCGTCCCTGGTCGGCGAGGTAGCGGCCCTCGTGGGTGAGGCGGAGGCGGCGGCCGACGTGCGTGACGAGGACGGCGCCGGTCTCGGACTGGAGCCGTTGGAGGTGGTGGGTGGCGGTGGCCTGGGCGTATCCGAGTCCGTCGGCGGCGCCGGCGAGCGTTCCCTCCTCGTCGAGCGCCACGAGGACGCGGAGGCGGTTGACGTCGATCACGCACCCACACTACGACATCATCGATTGGTTTGCTCGAATCTTTCGTCTGGACCGATCGATCCGGGCTCGTCACGATGGAGCCATGACAGCCATCGCCGCCCCCGCACGCAGCACGTCCGCCGCCCCCTCCGACGCCGCCGCCACTCCGCGCCACGTCGAGCGCGGCATCGAGCACGACCTGCCGGTCTCCTTCGACGGCGTCCTGCGTGCCGCGACGGCGCTCTCCGGCGTCCTGCCGGCGACGCCGAGCTGGCGCTACCCGCTCCTCGACGAGATGGCCGGCTGCGAGGTGGTCGTCAAGCAGGAGAACGTCCAGCCGACCGGCGCGTTCAAGGTGCGCGGCGGCATGGCGCTCGTCGCCGGGATGGTCGAGCGCCTGGGCAGCGGGCTCCCCGAGGGTCTCGTGACGGCGTCGACGGGTAACCACGCCCAGTCGATCGCCTACGCGGCGCGGGCGCACGGGCTGGGCGCCGTCATCGTCATGCCGTCGTGCGCTCCGGAGGTCAAGCGACGGGCGGTCGAGGCGCTGGGCGCACGGGTGGTCATCGAGGACGGGACCGTGACGGACGCCGTGCGGGCGGCCCGCGAGCGCGCGGCCGGCGCCGGCTGGTACTTCGTGAGCCCCTGCGAGGAGCCGGACATCATCCACGGGCACGCCACGGTGTACCTGGAGCTGCTGCGCGAGCACCCGGACCTCGAGGTGGTGTACGTGCCGGTCGGCTCGGGCTCGGGCGCGGCGGGCGCGTGCCTCGTGCGCGACGCGATCGCGCCGTCCTGCCGGATCATCGGGGTCCAGTCGGCTCAGGCGCCGGCGGCCTGGCGGGCCTGGCGGGAGGGGCGTCCGGTGGAGGACGTGTGCACGACGCGCGCCTCGGGCCTGGCGGTGGCGGCGTCCTCCGGTCTCCCCCAGCGCGTCATGCGCGGCGCCCTGGACGACTTCATCCTCGTCGAGGACGACGCGATCGACGACGCGCGTCGCCTCCTGGCGTCTTGCGCGCACACGCTCGCGGAGGGTGCGGGCGCCGCCTCGCTGGCGGGTCTGCTCGCGGACGGGGATCGTCCGCGCCGGTGCGCCGTCGTGGTGTCGGGCGGTGTCGCCGACGCCGCGGGGCTGGCGGACCTGGGTGCGCCGTCCCGTCGCTGAGCCGGACCGCGCCCAGTCGGCGCGTCCCGCTTACCGCGGCTCCACGCCCGCCCGGATGAGCCCCACCACGTGCCCGTCGGTCAGCGCCTCCCAGGAGGCCTCGATGATGTCGGTGCCCACGCCCACGGTGGACCAGGTGCGCTCGCCGTCGGTGATGTCGACGAGGACGCGCACGATGGCCTGGGTGCCGCGCTCGGAGTCGAGGATGCGCACCTTGAAGTCGGTGAGCTCGAAGCCGCGGATCTCGGGGTAGGTCTCGGCGAGCGCGTCGCACAGGGCGTGGTCGAGGGCGTTGACGGGGCCGTTGCCCTCGCCGAGGACGGCGTGGCGCCGCCCGCCGACCCACATGCGCACGGTGGCCTCGGACTCGGACTCGGTGGCGCCGTCGATGGGGAGGAGCTCCTCCCCCGGCGCGGGCCGCGCCGCCACGGAGGCGCGCCAGGACTCGACGCGGAAGTACTCGGGCAGGTCGCCGCGGGCCTGGCGCAGCAGCAGCTCGAAGCTCCCGTCGGCGGCGTCGTAGGCGTAGCCGCGGGCCTCGTGCTCCTTGACGGCGGCGGTGACGCGGCCGAGGAGCTCGGAGTCACCGTCGGTGTCAATGCCGAGCTCGCGTGCCTTGAGCTCGATGGAGGCGCGCCCGGCCATCTCGGAGACGAGCATGCTCATGGTGTTGCCGACGCGCGCGGGGTCGATGTGCTGGTAGAGGTCGGGGTCGACCTTGATGGCGCTGGCGTGGAGGCCGGCCTTGTGGGCGAAGGCCTTGGCGCCGACGTAGGGCTCGCGGCCCGACGGCGCCCGGTTGGCGATCTCGCCGACGCGGCGGGAGACGCGGCTGAGCTCGGCCAGCCTCCGGGCGCGCTCGTCGTCGTCGCCGGGCAGGGCGGTCCAGCCGGTCTTGATCTCGAGGTTGGCGACGAGGGTGAGGAGGTTGGCGTTGCCGGTGCGCTCGCCGAAGCCGTTGACGCAGCCCTGGACCTGGCGGGCGCCGGCGTCGACGGCGGCGAGGGCGCCTGCGACGGCGAGCCCGGAGTCGTCGTGGGTGTGGATGCCGATCGCGCACGCCTCGCAGCCGGCCTCGTCGAGGGCGGCTCGCAGGGACCGGACGGCGTCGGCGATGCCGCCGGGGAGGGTGCCCCCGTTGGTGTCGCAGGGGATGACGGCGGTGGCGCCGGCGCGGGCGGCCTCGAGGGCGACGTCGACGCCGTAGCCCGGGTCGTGCGCGAGGCCGTCGAAGTAGTGCTCGAGGTCGACCATGACCTCGCGTCCGGCCGCGGTGAGCACCTCGACGGTGTCGCGCACCATACGGAGGTTCTCCTCGCGGGTGGTGCGCAGGGCGCGCTCGACGTGGACGGGGTCGGACTTGGCGACGACCGTGACGACGGGGGCGCCGGAGTCGATGAGGCCGCGGACCTGGGCGTCCTCGGCGGCGGGGGCTCCGGCGCGGCAGGTGGAGCCGAAGGCGACGAGCCTGGCGACCTGGAGGTCGAGCTCGGTGCGGGCGCGCTCGAAGAGCTCGGTGTCCTTGGGGATGGCGCCCGGCCAGCCGGCCTCGATGTAGGCGACGCCGAGCTCGTCGAGGAGGCGGGCGACGGCGAGCTTGTCGTCGACGGTGAAGGAGACGGACTGCTGCTGGGCGCCGTCGCGCAGGGTGGTGTCGTAGACGGCGACGGCGGGCCGCGTGCTGCCCGCCGGGCTGCTCGTCGGCTCGTTCGGCCGACTGCTGGTGGGCGCCATCTCCGGGGCCTCCTCGTGCTCCCGCGCGGGCGGGGTCCCGGCGGCCGCGTCAGTGTGCCACGGGGCGCGCGGGTGGCGCGGTGGCGCCCGGTGCGTGATCGGCCGCACCGGTGAGGACCTCGTGCGCGGGCGCCCCGACGCTCCGCGCAGGCCCGTCTGCGTGGGTCAGACGAGGCGGTACATCCAGTCGTACGGGTCCCCGTAGCGGCCGTACTGGATGCCCGTGAGGCGGTCGTGGATCTGGTGGGTGACCTCCTGGCCGGAGATCGTCACGTCGAAGCCCTCGCCCTTGAGGTGGCCGAGCGGCACGACGACGGCGGCGGTGCCGCAGGCGAAGACCTCGGTCACCTTGCCGGACTCGATGTCCGCGAGCAGGCCCTCGAGGCTGATGGTGTCCTCGACGACCTTGCGGCCCTCGTCCTGGAGGAGGCGGATGATCGCGGAGCGGGTGTTGCCCTCGAGGATCGTGCCGGTCAGGTGCGGGGTGCGCACGGTGCCGTCGGCGTCGACGACCATGATGTTCATGCCGCCGAGCTCCTCGAGGTTCTTCTCGGTGACGTCGTCGAGGAAGCAGACCTGGTCGCAGCCCTGCTCGGCCGCCTGCTGCTGGGGCAGGAGGCTGGAGGCGTAGTTGCCGCCCGTCTTGGCGAAGCCGGTGCCGCCGCGGCCGGCGCGGTGGTAGTCCTGGGCCACCCAGATGCTGATGGGCTGGAGGCCGTGGGTGAAGTAGGCGCCAGACGGGGAGGCGATGACGTAGTAGTCGACGACGCCGCCGGCGTGCACGCCGAGGAAGGCCTCGGAGGCGAACATGTAGGGGCGCAGGTAGAGGGACTCGCCGTCGCCGGAGGGGACCCAATCCTGGTCGGCGCGCACGAGGTCGACGAGGGAGGCGATGAAGTCCTCCTCGGGGAGCTCGGGCAGCGCCAGGCGCCGGGCGGAGACGTTGAGGCGCGCGGCGTTGTAGCGAGGACGGAAGGTCCAGATGGAGCCGTCGGCGTGACGGTAGGCCTTGATGCCCTCGAAGACCTCTTGGCCGTAGTGGAGGACGGCGGCCGCCGGGGACAGGGAGATGTCGCCGAAGGCGACGGTCTCCTGGCTCCCCCAGCCCTCGCCGCGGGTCCAGCGGGCGTGGGTCATGTGGTCCGAGAAGACCTTGCCGAAGTGGAGGTCGGTGAGCGCCTGGGCGCGCTCGGCCTCAGTGGCGGGGTGCGCGTTGGGCACGAGCGGGAAGCGACCGGCGAGCTCGTCCGCGGCGGGGACGGGGACGGCGGCGGCCTTGGCCAGCGGGGTGACGAGCGAGTCGGGGGTGGAGGCGGCGTCAGACATGACCCCAGGCTACTGCGAGGCCCACCGACCGGACGGACAAGGCTCACATAGCGACCCAGGCTCGACACGCTAGTGTGTTACTTATGCCCCGCACACCCCATGCACGCCAGACGTCTAGCGCTGCCACACGCGCTCACAAGCGCGCCGCCTCAGCCGTCGCGGCGACACTGATCGCCCTGAGCGCCGCCGCATGCGGCATCGTCGGGAGCGGAACCAGCAAGGCCACGAAGGCGGCCCCCACCACGTCCGGCACCCCAGTCACGGTGTCGCTGGAGCTCCCCACTGCCGCCTCCGGCACGACACGGCCCTCGCCCAGCACGATCACGTTCGAGGCCCCGGTCATCGCCGGCTACGGCCGCCCGTCGTCCACGGCGACGGAGGCAACGGACGGAACCACCGCTGAGGCGACGTCCGCCGACGAGGAGACTACTGACGCGACGTGGAGATCCCGGACGACGAGCTGCCTCCTCACCGCCCAGGTGTCCTCGAGCTCGGCTCTGCTCGTGTCGGGAGCGGATGACCGCCAGCTGTCACGCGCTGCAGCCGAAGCTGCGCTCGACAGCTACGACGATGACGCCAGCAACGGCTCGAGCGAGGCGACGATCGGGACGTCCACGCCCTACGCGGGTATCAGCACCGCCTTCACCGCGAGCGTCGACGGGCAGGACGCTGACGGACGCTCCTTCACCCGCGTCTGGGGAGCGGACGGAGCGTCGCTCCAGGTCACGGAGATCTGTCCGGCCGGCACCTTCGACGAGGCCGCCTGGAGCCTCGCGCTTGAGGGGATCGAGGTCAGCGGAGTCTCCACGACCTCCACGTGGCCCGGCGGAGAGCCCACGCCCTCACCGGAGGCCTCTGAGGGCTCAACCGCGTCCTGAGGAGTCGGCCCCGCCCTGGCTCCCTCAGTACTGGGACAGGGGGGTCGCCGTCGGCGCGGGCGTCGCCGAGGGTCCGGCGACCGCAGCCTCATAGGTGGCCACGAGCGCCTCATAGCTGCTCAGCGCGACCTCGATGGCGTCCACGTCCTCGCCCTCCAGCGCGGCCTCCACGACGTCGTGGTCGATCGTCAGCTGGTCCCCGGCCCAGGCGGCCAGGAAGGGCCGGATCTCGTCGGCACGGCGATCGAGGCCGTCGAGCGTCGAGGCCCTCTCGACGCGCACCTCGTTGAGGCGCTGCGCCGGCGCTGCCGAGGCGATGGCCGGCGCCTGTTCCGCGATGTTCTCCACCGCACCCGCGACACCCGCACTAGCGGAGTCGCTCGCCGCCGTCGCCGCTGCCGCGATGAAGTCCTCCGGAGCCGCCGTCGTCGTCGACTCCGCAGCCCCGTTTTCGCACGCTGCGAGGGACGCGAGGACGAGCAGTCCGGCCGCAGACAAGGTGAGTGATCTGAGCATCACACGCATGCCAGCAATTTAGTGGCACTGCCCCGGCATGGGAACGCGGGCCGGGTGCGAGATCCCTCTCGCCCCGGCCCGCGCCGTGAGTCGTGCGGGGACGCCGCGGCGTCCGCCCATCTCAGTCGCGACGGAAGAGGTCGCGCGTGTAGACCTTGTCAGAGACGTCGGTGAGCTCGTCGTTCCAGCGGTTGGCGACGATGAGGTCGCAGCGCGCCTTGAACTCGGAGAGCTCGTGGATGACGGGCCAGCCGTAGAACTCGTCGACCTCGAGGGTCGGCTCGTAGATGACGACCGGGACGCCCTTGGCCTTGAGGCGCTCCATGACGCCCTGGATCGAGGACTCGCGGAAGTTGTCGGAGCCCGTCTTCATGGTGAGACGGTGGACGCCGACCACGGGGTGGGCGGTGCCGTCGTAGACGAGCTCGACGACACGGTGGAGGATCTCCTCGGCGATGAAGTCCTTGCGGACGTCGTTGGCCTCGACGATGGCGCCGATGAGGCTCTGGGGGACGTCCTGGTAGTTCGCGAGGAGCTGCTTGGTGTCCTTGGGCAGGCAGTAGCCGCCGTAGCCGAAGGACGGGTTGTTGTAGTGAGAGGAGATGCGGGGGTCGAGGCCGACGCCCTTGATGATCGAGGTGGCGTCCAGCCCGCGGGTGCCGGCGTAGGTGTCGAGCTCGTTGAAGAAGGAGACGCGCAGGGCCAGGTAGGTGTTGGCGAAGAGCTTGACGGCCTCGGCCTCGGTGGAGCGCATGATGAGGACGGGGACGTCCTCGGCGCGGGCGCCCTCGACGAGGAGCTCGGCGAAGGTCCGGGCGGAGGCGGCCAGGGACTCCTGGTCCGCGGCGTTGGCGGGCACGCCCACGATGATGCGGCTCGGGTAGAAGTTGTCGTGGAGGGCGCTGCCCTCGCGGAGGAACTCCGGGGAGAAGAGGATGCGGGCGCCCGGGAAGCGCTCGGTGAGATCGGACGCGTAGCCGACCGGGACGGTCGACTTGATGATGATGGTCGCCTCGGGACGGGCGGCGTAGGCCGCCTCGACGACGCTCTCGACGAGCGAGGTGTCGAAGTAGTTGGTCGCCGGGTCGTAGTTCGTGGGCGTCGCGACGAGGACGAGCTCGGCGCCGTCGTAGGCCTGCGCCGGGTCGGTCGTGGCCGTGAGGTCGAGCGAGCCGGAGGCGAGCTGCTCGGAGATGTCCGCGTCGACGATCGGCGAGGTGCCGCCGTTGATGAGCTCCACCTTGCGGGCGTTGACGTCCAGCGCGTGGACCTCGTTGTGCTGAGCCAGCAGCACGGCCAGCGACAGGCCGACGTAACCGGTGCCGGCGACGGCGATCTTCATCCGGGTTCCTCTCAGTGCTCTCACACGGACCGTTGCACCCTACAGCAGGACGCTGCCGCCGAACCCGCCTCAGGACCGCAGTGCGGAGACGATCGCGTCACCGATCTCGCTCGTGGACCGCACGAGCGGGCTGCCGGCCCGGTTGGCCTCGGCGCGCGCGGCCATGTCGGCGTCGACGGCGGCCTCGACGCGGGCGGCGGCCTCGGGCTGCCCGATGTGCTCGAGCAGCATGGCGACGGCGGAGATGGTGGCCGTCGGGTCGGCCTTGCCCTGGCCCGCGATGTCGGGGGCGGAGCCGTGGACGGGCTCGAACATGGAGGGGAACTCGCCGACAGGGTTGAGGTTGCCGGAGGCGGCCAGGCCGATGCCGCCGGTGACGGCGCCGGCCTCGTCGGTGAGGATGTCGCCGAAGAGGTTGTCGGTGACGATGACGTCGAAGCGGGCCGGGTCGGTCACCATGTAGATGGTGGCGGCGTCGACGTGGCTGTAGTCGACGGCGACCTCGGGGAACTCCTCCCCCACGGTCTCGACGGTGCGGCGCCACAGGTGGCCGGCGTTGACGAGGACGTTGTGCTTGTGGACGAGGGTGAGGTGCTTCTTGCGGGCCTGGGCCTTCTCGAAGGCGTAGCGGACGACGCGCTCGACGCCGTAGGCGGTGTTGACGCTGACCTCGGTGGCGATCTCGTGCGGGGTGCCGACGCGCACCGCGCCGCCGTTGCCGCAGTAGAGGCCCTCGGTGCCCTCGCGGACGACGACGAAGTCGATGTCGCCGGGGCTCGCGAGCGGCGTGGGGACGCCCGGGTAGTACTTCGAGGGCCGCAGGTTGACGTAGTGGTCCAGGGCGAAGCGCAGGCGCAGGAGGAGGCCGCGCTCGAGGGTGCCGGAGGGGACGGAGGGGTCGCCGACGGCGCCGAGGAGGATGACGTCCTGCGCCTTGATGACCTCGAGGTCCTCGTCGGTGAGGGTCTCGCCGGTGCGGTGCCAGCGGTCGGCGCCGAGGTCGAAGGTCGTGGGCTCGATGGTGACGCCGGTGCCGGCGAGGGCGGCGTCGAGGACCTTGAGACCCTCGGGCACGACCTCCTTGCCGATGCCGTCGCCGGGGATCACTGCGAGCTTGATGGTCTTCTGGGAGGACTCAGTCATGGGACCAGGCTACGCAGAGCGCCCACCATCCGAGACCCGGGGCCCGGATGGTGGCCGCTTGCGAGGGGGCGCCGTGGGGCGCCGCGATCGGTGACGGTGCGTCAGCGATCAGCGGGCGACGGCGCCCTCCTCGTAGTCCTTGTCGACGTCGGAGCGCCAGGCGAACATGGAGCGGACCTCGTGGCCGACCTTCTCGATTGGGTGGGCCTCGCCCTCGGCGCGGAGCTTCTTGAACTCCGGGGCGCCGGCGGCCTGGTCGTCCATGAAGCGCTTGGCGAAGGTGCCGTCCTGGATGTCCTTGAGGACGGCCTTCATGTTCTCCTTGACGTCGGGCGTGATGACGCGCGGGCCGGAGACGTAGTCGCCGTACTCGGCGGTGTCGGAGCAGGACCAGCGCTGCTTGGAGATGCCGCCCTCGTTGATGAGGTCGACGATGAGCTTCATCTCGTGGCAGACCTCGAAGTAGGCCATCTCCGGCTGGTAGCCGGCCTCGGTGAGGACCTCGAAGCCGTACTGGATGAGCTTGGACAGGCCACCGCAGAGGACGTCCTGCTCGCCGAAGAGGTCGGTCTCGGTCTCCTCGCGGAAGGAGGTCTTGAAGGCGCAGGCGCGGGTGCCGCCGATGCCCTTGGCGTAGGACAGGACGAGCGGCCAGGCGTTGCCGGTCGCGTCCTGCTCGACGCACACGAGGACCGGGACGCCGCGACCGGCCTCGAACTCGCGGCGCACGGTGTGGCCGGGGCCCTTGGGGGCGACCATGATGACGTCGATGTCCTTGGACGGCTTGATGTAGCCGTAGTGGATGTTGAAGCCGTGGGCGAAGAGGAGGGCCGAGCCGGGCTTGATGTTGGGCTCGATCTCCTCGGCGTACAGCGTGGCCTGGACCTGGTCGGGGGCGAGGACGGTGATGCCGTCCGCCCAGGCGACGGCCTCGGCGATGGGCTTGACGGTGAGCCCGGCCTCCTCGGCCTTGGCGACGGACTTGGAGCCCTCGCGCAGGCCGACGACGACCTCGACGCCCGAGTCGCGCAGGTTGAGCGCGGGGGCGTGGCCCTGCGAGCCGTAGCCGATGACGGCGACCTTCTTGCCCTGGATGACGGACAGGTCGGCGTCGTCGTCGTAGAACTTCTCAGCTGCCATGGTGAACTTCACTTCTCCTTGAGTTGGTCGGTGATGGATCGGGGGCCGCGCGTGATGGCGACGGCGCCGGACTGGACGATCTCCTTGACCCCGTAGGGCTCGAGGGCCTCGAGCAGCGCCTTGACCTTGTTCTCCGAGCCGACGGTCTCGATGACCACCGACGTCGGGGCGACGTCGACCACGTGCGCGCGGAAGAGGTCGACGATCTGGAGGACGGCCGTGCGGTTGGTGTCGTCGGCACGGACCTTGATGAGGTAGAGCTCGCGACCGACGGAGGTCTCCGGGTCGAGCTCGACGATCTTGAGCACGTTGACCAGCTTGTTGAGCTGCTTGGTCACCTGCTCCATCGCCTGACCCTCGGCGTCCGCGATGACCGTGATGCGCGAGACGTCCTCGTGCTCCGTCGGGCCGACGGCCAGCGAGTGGATGTTGAAGCCGCGGCGCGTGAAGAGCGCCGAGACGCGCGTGAGGACGCCGGGCTTGTTCTCGACCAGGACGGACAGCGTGTGCTTCTCGCTCACGGTCTCACTCCTCTTCCCACTGGGGGCTCATGCCCCGCGCGTACTGGATCTCGTCGTTGGACACGCCGGCGGCCACCATGGGCCAGACCTGGGAGTCCGCGGAGCAGATGAAGTCGATGACGACCGGGCGGTCGTTGATGGCGTTGGCCTGCGCGATGACGTCGTCGACGTCCTCGAGGCGCTCGCAGCGCAGCCCGACGGCCCCGTAGGCCTCGGCCAGCTGGACGAAGTCGGGCACCCGCTGCGTCCCCGCACCGGTGTGGAGGTCCGTGTTGGAGTAGCGCTGCCCGTAGAAGAGCGTCTGCCACTGGCGGACCATGCCGAGCGAGGAGTTGTTGATGATCGCGACCTTGATCGGGATCTCGTTGAGGGTGCAGGTGGCCAGCTCCTGGTTGGTCATCTGGAAGCAGCCGTCGCCGTCGATGAGCCAGACCGGGCGGTCCGGCGCGCCGACCTTGGCGCCCATGGCGGCGGGCACGCCGTAGCCCATGGTGCCGGCGCCCGCGGAGGTGAGCCAGGTGTGCGGCTCGTGGAAGGACAGGTAGTGGGCGGCCCACATCTGGTGCTGGCCGACGCCGGTGACCCAGATCGTGTCCTCGCTCGCGCCCTTGTCGAGGTGCGTGAGCACCTCCTGGGGCTGGAGGAGGCCGTCGTCGGTGTCGGTCCACGACGTCGGGTAGGTGATGCGGATGTGCTCGACCTCGGTGAGCCACTGGTCGATGTCGGCGCGCTCCTCCTCGGCGAACTGGCGCTCGCAGGCCTTGGTGAGGGCGGGGAGGACGTCCTTGAGGTCGCCGACGATCGGGACGTCCGCGGTGCGGATCTTGGAGATCTCGGCGGGGTCGACGTCGACGTGGATGACCGTGGCGCGGCGGGCGAAGGTGTCCGGCTTGCCGGGGACGCGGTCGTCGAAGCGGGCGCCGAGGCAGACGATGACGTCCGCGCGCTGGAGGGCGCCGACGGCGGCGACGGTGCCGTGCATCCCGGGCATGCCGAGGTTGAGCGGGTGGCCGCTCGGCAGGACGTCAAGCGCGGTGAGCGTCGTCGTGAAGGGGGCGCCGATGAGCTCGACGAGGGCGAGGAGGTCCTCCTGGGGGACGTCGGCGCGGTCGAGGCCACCGCCCAGGTAGAGGACGGGGCGCTCGGCGGAGGCGATGACCTCGGCGGCCTGGGCGAGCTTGCGCTGGTTGGGGCGGCCGGGCAGGGCGTAGCCGGGGAGCTCGAGGGCACCGGCGGGCACGTACTCGATCTCCGTGGTCTGGGCGTCCTTGGTGACGTCGATGAGGACGGGGCCCGGGCGGCCGGTGGCGGCGATGCGGAAGGCCTCGGCGACGCGGGTCGGGATCTCCTCCGCCTTGGTCACGAGGAAGGAGTGCTTGACGAAGGGCATCGTCGCGCCGACGATGTCCGCCTCCTGGAAGGCGTCGGTGCCGATGGCGGCGGAGCCGACCTGACCGGTGATGGCGACCATGGGCACGGAGTCCATGTGGGCGTCGCCGATGGCGGTGATGAGGTTCGTGGCGCCGGGGCCCGAGGTGGCGACGCAGACGCCGACGCGCCCCGTGGCCATGGCGTAGCCCTCGGCCGCGTGACCGGCGCCCTGCTCGTGGCGGACGAGGACGTGGCGGATCCGGGAGCTCGAGAGCAGCGGGTCGTAGAACGGCAGGATGGCGCCTCCGGGCATGCCGAAGATGTCGGTGACGCCGATGTCCTCGAGCGCTCGCACGAGGGCCTGGGCGCCTGTCATCACCTGCCGGTCCTGGGTCGTGGAGGCGTCGGAGCGTTCCATCGATCCCCTCCTGTCCGTGTGGGTGGACCGACTCCGTGTCGGTGATGGGAACGTTACGCACATGTGTCACTAGGAGGGCCATTGTCTCGCATCGTGGAATCACGGCTCAGTCCCCGAGATGGGAGGACGTGCTCCACCCCGGACCGAAGTCCGCCCTTCGTGCACCTTCCGGACGGCACAATTCTGCGGGAAACCAGCAGACTCACCCGCCCCGCAGCGTCGCGGGGCGCACGAAAGGCCGTGCAACGTCGTCGTGGTCATCGCACTCCTCTCCCACCTCGCGGAGAACGCCGTCCTCACCCTCTTCCTGCTCATCGGCATCGGGATGCTCGTCGGGCACGTCAAGGCTAAGGGGGTGAGCCTGGGCGCCGCCGCGGTCCTCTTCACGGGGATCCTGCTCGCGGCCTTCGCCGCCTCCAAGGGCGTCGTCATCGAGATCCCCGCCCCCATGGGCACGTTGGGCCTGGCGATCTTCACCTTCGCCATCGGCATCCAGTCCGGGCCGAACTTCTTCCACGTCATCAGGACCGCCGTCGGCCCGCTCGCCGTCATGCTCGTCGCCTTCATCGCCGCGGCGGCCACCGGCTACGGCGTCGGCAGCGCCCTGGGTCTGAGCCCCGCGATGATCGCCGGCGCCTACGCCGGTGCGCTGACGAACACGCCGTCGCTGGCAGCCGCGGGCAACGCCGCCACACTCGCCGGGAACGCCGACGGCGCCGCGATCGCCACCGTCGGCTACGCCGTCGCCTACCTCTACGGCGTCATCGGGATGCTCGTCTTCTGCCTCCTGGCGCTGCGCTACCGCCGCTCGGACCGGGACGCCCCCTCGCCGCTCGTCAACCGGACCGTGCGAGTCGAGCGCGCCGACTCCCCCATGCTCGGCGACCTCCTGGAGACGATCCCCGGCGAGCTGCGCTTCTCGCGCCTGCGCCGCGGCGAGACCGGGCCGATCACGAGGCCCAGCCGTGAGGACCGCCTCTACAAGGGCGACCTCGTCACCGTCGTCGGCACGCAGGACGCCGTCGGGCACGTGATCACGGCACTCGGCCACTCCTCGTCGCACTCCCTCATCGAGGACCGCCGCTACCTCGACTTCCGACGCATCACGGTCTCGGACCCCAAGCTCGCGGGCCGCACCATCTCCGACATCGACGTCGACCACAAGTTCGGCGCCACCATCTCCCGCGTGCGCCGCGGCGACGTCGACATGGTCGGCACGCCCGACCTCGTCCTCCAGCAGGGCGACCGCGTGCGCGTCGTCGCCCCGACCGGCCGCATCAGCGAGATCTCGAGGTTCTTCGGCGACTCGGCCCGCGGCCTGGCCTCGATCAACCCGATCGCGCTGGGCCTCGGCATGGCGCTCGGCATCGTCATCGGCGAGTGGAAGTTCCTCACACCGACCGGCTCGACCTTCTCCATCGGCTCGGCGGCCGGCACGCTCCTCATCGGGCTCCTCTTCGGCCGGATCGGGCGCATCCGCGGCTTCGTCACGGCGCTGCCCTACACGGCGACGGCCGTGCTCTCCGAGTTCGGACTCCTCATGTTCCTCGCGCAGGCGGGCACGAAGGCCGGCGGCCAGATCGCCCACGCCTTCACGGGCGGCGACTGGTGGAAGATCCTCATCACCGGCTTCGTCATCACGACGATCGTGGGGCTCGCCCTCTACGCCTCGATGCGCTGGGGCTTCCACATGGGCGGAACGCGCCTGGCGGGCCTCATCGGCGGCGCGCAGACCCAGCCGGCGGTCCTGGCCTTCGCCAACGAGCGCACCGGATCGGACCCGCGCGTGGCCCTGGGCTACGCGATGGTCTACCCCGTGGCGATGATCGTGAAGATCTTCATCGCGCAGTTCCTCGGCGGGCTCTGAGGGACGCCCCTCCCCCGGCTGGACACGACATGACGACGGCGCCGCGGCCCTGGTGAGGGCCGCGGCGCCGTCGTGGTCGCGCGGCTGGGCGTCAGTGCTGCGTCACTCGTCGAGCTCGATGCCGTCCTCGACGATGACCTGCGGGGTCGCCGTGTTCCGGGCAGCGTCGGGCGCCGGGCCGCCCACCTCGTCCTCCGGCAGGATGACACGCACGGAGGTGGGGGTGTCGTGCCGCCAGTTGTGATCCGTGAGGATGCGGGCGAGCGCCAGGCCGACGCCGATCGCGGTGATGACGAAGAAGACCTCGGCGAGGTTCGACGCCGCCGAGCCGACGGCCACGTTCGCGTCCACGGTCGTGTTGTTGAGCGCGGAGACCGCCCGGTAGAAGGGCACGCCGGGAATCATGATGACGACGGCGGGCACGGACAGCGCCACTCGCGACAGGCTCGCCCGGTTGACGAAGAGCTGCGCGAGGAGGCCGATGGTGACGGCCGCGATGCCGACCGCCATCTGCCAGGGGACATTGAAGCAGTCGATGAGCAGGAGGCGCCCCGTGTTGGCCAGCGCGCCGACGATGGCGGCGAGCACGCAGGCCCGCGTGCCGGCATTGAAGAGCATGGCGAAGCCGTAGGCGGCGATGAAGGAGCAGAAGCAGCGCAGGAGGTTGAGGACCCAGCCGGTCGGGTAGGCGGTCGTCGTGGCGTCCACCTGCCAGTTGAAGACGTAGGTGACGCTCCACACCGCGACGCCCGCGGCCGCCATGGTCACCACGACGTAGGCGCCCCGGGAGATCGCGGAGGAGAAGTCCTGGCGCGCGAGGTCGAGCATGGACGTCACCATGGGAAACCCGGGGATGAGGAAGAGGATCGCGGAGATGATCCCTCCCTGGTGGTTCCCGGTGACGAGGCCGCCAGCGCTCAGGCCCGCCACGACGGCCATGTACACCGAGGAGGCGACGACGCCGCAGACGAGCCAGGTGAAGAAGTGCTGGTACTTCCGCTCGAGCATCTGGCGCCGCACCCACTGACCGATGAAGGCCGCGAGGAGCACGGTGAGGCACTCGACCCAGCCGCCCTTGTTGAGGAAGCAGAATCCCGCGCACGCGACGCCGGAGGCGGCGGCGTTGAGGAAGTCCCCGTAGAGCGTGCGCATGTGGTCGATCTCGTCGAGCTTCTCGTTGAGGTGCTCGACGGTCTCGTGAGCGTGGAGGTCGTGGACGATGCGGCGGAGCGCCTCGAGCTTGTCGACGTTGACGCCCACTCCCCTCACCTCGCAGGCCTCCGTGCGGAATCGGTCTCCGACGTAGGAGGAGGCGACGATCTCCGTCATCGTCACGGTGGCCTCATGGCGGTCGAGGCCGACGGCGGACGCCGCTCGGGCCATCGAGGACTTGATGCGGTAGGAACCAGCGCCGGCGGCGAGCATCATGCTTCCCAGCCGTAGGACGACGGCCGACTGGAGCATGAGCCGGTCCGCGTCCAGCGCCGGATCCGGGTCGTGCGAATCGAAGGGCTCAACGGAATGACTCACTGCACCATCGTCCCTGCTCGATACGGCTCCGTACAGGCCTGAGGACCTAGGCCGAGAGGCGTGTCGCGTTACGAGCACGAAAAGGGCCGCCGGCAGGACCGCCCTTGCGGGGCGGCCCTGCCCGCGGCCTCTTCACGTGTGTGCTCGGCGGTGTCCTACTCTCCCACACCCTAGCGAGTGCAGTACCATCGGCGCTGGGAGTCTTAGCTTCCGGGTTCGGAATGGGACCGGGCGTGAACCCTCCCGCTATGACCACCGAGACGACCAAGCAGGCAACACACGGTCGTCGGAGAAACCACTATCCAACATGTCACACAACCCCGCCAGGTGAGGCTCGAGCCGTGACCGACCAGCCCCTCCTGCTTCTGTTTTTTGGGGTTGGTGGGTTGGTCGTGAACCGCACAGTGGACGCAAGCGCAAAAGATCATTTCACCCCCCTGCCACCGACGTGGTCGGGGGCGTGTTGTTTGT
>SKEM01000705.1_pt1 | contig 17594 bp, 19 predicted proteins | sample 4826731 | NCBI WGS metagenome assembly SKEM01 (sample SAMN11008809, study PRJNA524170) | human gut metagenome | biome: Human fecal sample; material: Feces; isolation source: fecal sample from pouch patient p37 | host: Homo sapiens | place: Israel: Tel-Aviv | collected 2015-07-27
ATAATAAAGTGGATGAAAAAAAGACAGTTAAGAAGAAATAAAAATAAATTTAAAAGAGTATCACTAGCTTTTTTTGGTTTAGTGATTATTTTAGCGGGAGCTCTTTTTCTTTTTTGGCCTAAAGGGATAACCTCCGTGACCAAAAATAATGATAAACAAACGTCATCAATATCGACAAAAACTAGTAGTAGCTCCATATCAAATTCAGGAAAACAAGTGATTTATCCAACAATTTATATTACAGGTTCTGGAGGGGACGTATCGTCAATTAATCGGTTAGTTACTCAACTTTTACCAATGGAAAAAGCGGGGGATAAACCATTGGTTCTCATGTCAGATGTTCAGAAAGACTATGAATTAAAAGTTGAAGGAAATATTTCTAAAGATATGCAGTATCCAATGATTGAATTTGGAACGGTTGCCAAAACGGATTCGGGCTCTCTTTTTTCCAAAGGATTACAAAAAGCAATTAGTTATCTGGTGGAGCATTATCAAGTACCATGGATTAATTTAGTTGGTTATTCTTCTGGTGCAACTGGAGCAATCTATTACATGATTGATACGGCAGATAAATCTAATTTTCCTCCGGTCAATAAATATTTTTCTTTAGAAGGGGAATATAATGATGTAACAAATCTTGTTGCAGGAGAAACTTTGACGGATGTGTTGAAAAATGGCCCTTTAATTAAAACTACAATGTATAATTATATTGCTGATAACTATAAAAAGATATCACCAAAAACAAAAATGATGTTGTTAGAAGGAGATTTTGATACGGAAAAACAGACGGATAGTGCTATTCCGTGGGCAGATAGTTTTTCAATTTACCATCTTTTTAAAAAGAATGGAAATGAAATCATTGCAAGTTTGTATCCAACGAAACTTAGGCATTCAAAAGCTCCGACAAATCCAACTGTAGCAAAATATGTTAAAAATTTTTTATATGAAACACCATAAAAAAACTCGGAATTAAGATTCCGAGTTTTTTTGAAGAGTTTCATAGTAATGATGTTTTTTTTGTAAAATAAAATCTAAGTGACCTTCTAAGTCAGTAATTTGTTGGCGTAAAATTCGCTCTTGTTCAACTAAAAGTGAAATACGTTGAATAATTGTTGAATCACCTTGCTCTCTTAAGCGAGAATAATCTTGGATTTTTGCAAGAGACATTCCTGTTGCTTTAGCTCTTTTGATAAAGAAAATCCATTCAAGGTCAGCTTCTGTAAACTCTCGATAATTACTAGAGTTTCGAGCAGGTTTTAATAAATCAAGTTCTTCATAATAACGAAGAGTAGCGATTGGAAGTTCTGTCAGTAAAGCTATTTCTGAAATTTTATAAGTTTTAGTCATTTTTTTCTCTTTTTTGCTTGCCCTCAAGTTAACTTGAAGGTTTATAATGATTTTATCATAGAAAGCTGGTAAATAAAATGAATAAAAAAGAAATTGGTTTAAAAAATTTAGCGAAAATTGACGGAGCAGCTGCTGAAGTTGTTTTTGATTCACTCAAAGACCTTGCACCAGACTTGAATAATCTGATGCTAAAATTTGCTTTTGGAACGATTTATGAGCGAGGAGTTCTCAATTTTAAAGACCGTGAATTGATTACTATCACCAGTTTGTTGACTCAAGGAGGCTGTGAAAATCAATTGCGCGTGCATATTCAAGCTTCGTTAAATGTTGGACTAACGCAAGAAGAAATTATTGAAACTTTTATTCACTATGCTCTTTATGTCGGTTTTCCAAGAGTTTTAAATGCTATCTTTGTTGCTAAGGAAATTTTTACTGACAGAAAGTAAAAAAGTTACTGATGAATTTTTGTCATAGGATAGCTGTTACTGCTTTAGCAGTTTACAGATATGCTAGTAGTTTCATCAGTAACTTTTTATTGCTCTTGTTCAATGGTTCCAGCATTAACATGGAAAATACTCAGATTTTCAGGTAAATTTTTAAGATGATCAAGAGTAGTTGTAGTTATAAAAGTTTGTGTTTTACCCAAACTTGTTTCAATCAAATCAAGTTGACGATGATTGTCTAATTCACTCATGACATCATCTAAAAGTAAAATCGGATACTCACCAGTCTCTTCAAAAATTAAATCAATTTCTGCTAATTTAATTGAGAGAGCAACGGTTCGTTGTTGTCCTTGACTACCAAAATCAGCAACATTAATCTCATTGATAAAAAATTGTAAATCGTCACGATGAGGGCCAACCGATGTTTGATGCCTAAAAATATCATGGTCTTGTCTGCTCAATAATTCTTTTGAAAAGTCAGTTTTCACATTTTGATTATAAATGATTTTTAAATTTTCTTTACCATGAGTAAGTTGCTCATGGATTTTTTTTGCATGAACTTCAAGTTTATCAATAAAATTTTGCCGCTCAAGCATGATTTTATTACCATGTTCAGCTAATTGTCCGTCAAGAACACTTAAAAAATTTTTATCAATTTTGTCTTTATCAAATTTTAAGTAAGCATTCCGTTCTTTTAACGCACGATTATATCGCATGGAATCATAAAGGTAAACCGCATGGATTTGTCCCAGTTCAATATCCATAAATTTTCTGCGGGTAGCTGGAGAACCTTTGACTAATTCCAAATTTTCAGGTGCAAACATCAAGATTTTTAGTTGACCAATGTAGTCGGCTAAGCGATTTTCTTTGAGATGATTGGCTTTAGCAATTCTCCCTTTGGGACTTAATTGAACTTCAAGTGGAACAGTTGCATGAGCTTTTTCAACGACTCCTGAGACCTTCATTTCTTGTTGTGACCAAGAAATGAGCTCTTTGTCGTGACTTGTTCTGTGACTACGAGTGAGTGCTAAAAAATGAATCGCCTCAAGAATATTTGTTTTCCCTTGAGCATTTTGTCCTAAAAAAATATTGAGATTAGGGTGAAAATCAAGTTTTAATTCCTCATAATTACGAAAATTTTTGAGTTCAATTGCTTTGAGTTTCATTATTTTCTACCAGGAAAACGTGGCGGAGCTTTTTTAGCTGGTTTTGTCGTCTTGTTTTCCGCGTTCATTTTTTTCACAATAGCTTTAACACGCGCTTCTTCAACTTTTTCTGCTTCATGTTCTTTAATCGCATCAGCGTCAGCTTGCTCAAAAGTAACTTTTAAATCAAAAGTTGGAAATTCTAATAAATCTCCGTCACGGAGTTTTTTGCCACGACGATTTTCAGCTTCGCCATTATAGAAAATATTTCCTTCGTTTTCAGCAAGGAAAATTTTTGCTTGACCTCCTGTTGAAATTAATCCAAGTTCTTTCAAAACTTGTCCGAGTGTGATATATTCTTCAAATAAAATGTATTTTTTCATAGTCTTATTTTAACATAAATCTGAAATTTAGTTCATTGGAAATTTAGAAATTTATTGAATAAAATAAGGAAGCTTTAAGATAAAAATTATTCGTCATTTTCGTTAGGAAATCTCACAAAATTCCTTCAGTTTTTGGTATAATAAAGGTTGCCTTAATAACTAGAAAAAGCTTGATAAAATAGGAAAGTGATAGTCAATTGACAGAAATTAAAATGGCAGATGGAGTGATGCTTCATCTCATTAAAGAAAGCAAATTTAAAACAGTAAGACTAATGGTTCGTTTTCGTGAAGAAATGTCAGCTGACACCCTTGGGAAACGTGTCCTTATTTCTAATATGCTCGAAAGCACTAATGCGGTTTATCAAACCGGAAAAGATTTTAGTCGCAAATTATCTGAAATGTATGGCGCTTCGTTTACGACAGGAGTGGCTAAAAAAGGGAAACAACATTTACTTTCTCTTAATATGAGTATCGTAAATCCTAAACTTGTTGATTTTGATACTTTGGGAGCAGCAGTCGATTTCTTGAAAATTGCAATTTTTCAACCCGATGCTGCTAATGGTCAATTCAATCCCGAAATTTTCAAAAGAGAGCAAAGAAATTTATTGCATTATTTGGCCTCAATGAATGATGACCGTTCTTATTATGCCAGCCGTCAGTTGGCTAATTTATTCTTTGAAGATGAGAATCAAGCATTACCAAGTGTTGGAACGAGCGAATTGATTGCCAAAGAAAATCCAAAAGCCGTTTTTGAATATTATCAAAAAATGCTGACAGACAATGCCATTGATATCTTTGTCTTAGGTGATGTAGATGAAAAACGAATGATTGAACGATTCTCAGACTTCAATTTTACTGACAGAGCTGTCAGTAAAGAAATTTCTTATCAACAATCACTGACAGAAAGCTCAGTAGTGACAGATGAAAAAGAGGTGGCTCAATCTATTTTGCAATTCGCTTATCAAATGCCAATTGCTTATGGAGACAAAAACTACCTTGCTTTGCAAGTGATGAATGGACTTTTGGGAGGTTTTGCTCATTCAAAACTCTTTACCAATGTTCGGGAAAAAGCAAGTTTAGCCTATTCAATTTCTTCAACTTTTGATTCTTTCACAGGTTTTCTAAAAATTGCAGCTGGAATTGACGTTGAAAATTATGAAGAAGCCAAAAGTTTAATCTTTGAACAATTAGAAGCCATAAAATCAGGAGATTTTACAGAATTAGAAGTTGAGCAAACCAAAACAATGTTACGAAATGCTTATTTTGTGGGGCAGGATTCGCCGTCAAACACAATTGAGTTAGAGTATGTAAAAGCACTTATTCCAGATAAATTTTTACCGATGTCTGAATTTTTAAATGCCCTCGAATCTGTTTCAAAAGCCGATTTGATTAGCGTTGCAAAATCATTAAATCTGCAGGCAGAATACTTTATGAAAGGATTTACTGTGAATCAGGAAAAAATGGAGGTCAGCCTTGAAAAGTAAGTTTTATGAAAAAATAGGTGAGAGATTATTTACAGATATTTTGCCTAATGGCTTGACAGTTTATTATCTTCCAAAAGCAGATTACAATCGAACTTACGGCTTGTTCACTACAAATTTTGGTTCACTTGATACAAGTTTTGTCCCATTGGGAGAAAGTGAATTTCAGACTTTTCCAGAAGGAATCGCCCATTTCTTAGAGCATAAACTTTTTGAAAAAGAAGAGGGTGATGTCATGTATAAGTTTGGAGCTTTGGGAGCTCAAACTAATGCTTTTACAAGTTTTTCAAGGACTTCGTACCTTTTTTCTACTCGTGAAAATTCTTATGAATGTACAGAACTTTTACTTGATTTTGTCCAAAAACCTTATTTTACAAAAGAAAATGTTGAAAAGGAACAAGGAATTATTCAACAAGAAATCCAAATGTATCAAGATGACAGCGATTGGCGTCTTTTTGCAGGGCTTTTGGAAAAAATGTATCCTGATTCTCCTTTAGCAGCTGATATTGCTGGGACACCGGCAACAATTAATGCCATTACGGCAGATGATTTGTATAAAAATTATGAAGTTTTTTATCATCCTAAAAATATGAATTTGTTCCTAACAGGTCCTTTTGATATTGAGATGATGTCAGACTTTGTAAGAAGTAATCAAGCTAAAAAAGACTTTGCTGATCTATCAGAAATTCAAAGAAAAGAAATTAAAGCGAGCGAACCAATTTCGGGAGAGAGTTTGGAACTTGAAGTCGCCATGCCAAAATTTGCTTTGGGTCTGCGCGGTGAAGATCAACTTTCAAGTGACTCAAAGACCCTATTTAAATATAAATTAGCCAATCAACTTTTTCTCGATTTGCTTTTTGGTAGAACCAGTCAGCGCTATGAAGAGCTTTATAATTCAGGCCTAATCGACGATTCCTTTGGTTTCTCCTTTGATTTGGACAAGAGATTTCATTTTGCAGTGTTGACTGCTGACACAGAAAATCCGCAAATTTTAGGTCAAACTTTGCAAGAAGCCATAAAAAGTTATAAAATAGATAGAGATTTTAGTGAGGAACATCTCGACTTACTCAAAAGAGAAATGTTGGGAGATTATTTTAGTTCATTAAATTCGCTTGAATATATTGCTAATCAATTTTCATCAGAAATTTATGGTGACTTAACTTTCTTTGATTTCCCTGAAATTTTGAAAGAATTAAGTCTGTCAGAAATTGAAAAATTTGCTGACCAATTTATTTCTGAGATGAAAAAAGTAGAATTTACAATTTTACCTAAATAAATCCCTCTGTCAGTAAGACAGAAAAGCTAAAAATCTACTGACAGAAATTTAAGCATATTAAAATCTTTCTGTCAGTAAAATAAAAGTCGCTCAAAGTCTCAGTGAAACTTTGTCAGCGCAATTTCTAAGGCGAGATAGTAAAAATCTCCAAAATAAACAAAGAACAGTGATAATTAACAATCGATGTGCAGTACAAAAATGAAGGGAGGATATGTTGACAATCAAAACAATCGGACAAGTCTTAAAAGAAAAGCGGACATCGCTTGGACTTGATCTTTCTGAAGCAGAACAATTAACTCAAGTACAAAAATTATATATCGTAGCACTGGAGACAGATGACTATAAAGCCCTACCGGGTGACTTTTACATTAAAGCTTACCTCAAACAATATGCAGAAAAATTGGGGTTGAATGCAGATAGAATTATTCAAGCCTATGATGAAGGCAAAGGAATCACAGTTGAGGATAAAGAGGACATCCTAGAAAATTATCATTTTGTGAAACCGAGTGAGCGAGTAGAACCTGAGGAAGAAGTGCCAAAAACATGGCGTCATTATGTACCAATTATTTCTTTATCAGCAGCGGCATTATTAATTGTAGTAGGTGTTTTTGCAGCGGTAATTATGAATAAACCAGAAACACCAGATTTAATAACCAATGATTATTCTTATTCAAAGGGTGAAGTTAGTACTTCTAAGTCTTCTACAAGCTCTACAAAACCATCAGAAAGTAGTACACAAGCAAGTAGTAGTACACCTGAACCAACAATTGCTATCTCAGGCTCAAGTTCGGCAATGATTGCCACAATTTCTAATATTTCTGACCCTATAAAAGTTGATTTTTCAGTTGCAGCAGGACGAACAATTTGGGTTGGCATGACGAATTCCAATGTTCCAGCAACTGGTCAAACATTATCTGATGGAGCCAATAGTCTGTCTGCTTTAGTGACAACAGGCTCAGAAAATTCAGTAATTACACTTGGAAGTGTTGAAGGGCTTACCATTACGGTTAATGGAAAAGCTCTTGATTTATCATCACTAACCACAACTGGACCAAATAAAATTACTTTACAAATTAATCGAACGACAAGCAATTCAGCTGCTCAATAAATAAAAGCTGAGGCTTATTTTAAGTTGCAAAAGGAGAACTATGAAAGAGAAAATACCCAATCAATTGACAATGGCAAGGATTTTTATGATTCCAATCTTTGTGATTTTATTTTATTTACCAGAAGGTGCACATTTTAACGGTTTTGTTTCACAAGACCATAGTTCAGTGATGTGGGTTATCGCAGCAATTGTATTTGCCGTAGCCTCATTTACTGACTGGCTTGATGGATATCTCGCCCGTAAATGGCACGTTGTCAGCAATTTTGGTAAATTTGCTGACCCATTGGCCGATAAAATGCTCAATATGGTTGCCTTTGTTGTTCTAGTTGGACTTCATGTTGTTCCAATGTGGGCTGTTGCCATTATTATTTGCCGTGAGCTTGCGGTTACAGGATTGCGCCTCTTATTGGTTGAACAAGGTGGAGTTGTTATGGCGGCTGCAATGCCTGGTAAAATCAAAACTGCCACACAAATGTTGAGTGTTATTTTCCTTTTCATTGGAAATCCCTTGTATATAGGAACAATCCTCTTTTATGTTTGTGTCCTCTTTACCATTTATAGTGGCTATGACTATTTTGCTAAAAATATGCAAGTTTTTAGAAATGCTGATTAATCATTTCCAAATAGAAAATAAAAAAATCCAAGTAGAAATACTTGGATTTTTTGTTTTGATTAGTCAAAGAAAAAAGTACCCTAGAGGATACGAATTGAAAAAATATAAAAATCAGGTGCTATAATGATTTTAGAAAAAACAAAAGAAAGTTTAGCAGTCGATTTGATTGCATAGATACTCTAAAAAGAAAGGGGGAATTAGTGATAAATGTTGTGAAAGAACATTAGCATTTGTTGTTTCAATAAAGGAGGTAAACAACATGAAATCGAAAAAAACTTTAATAGGTCTGATGACCTCAGTCACATTCTTAGTTTTTGCAACACCTTTAATGGTTAATGCAGATACTGATTCATCTACTCAAAGTAATAATCAAGTTCCTCAGATAGTAATTGAAAATGTGGATAACTCTTTAGTTTCAACTGTTGATGTACTAGATAGTTCAGAGTCTGCGGTTTTTGACCCAACTATATTACCAGTAAGTGGTGCTGTTCAAACCATAAAAGATAAAAATGGAGCAGTATCCAATATTTCTCTTACTCCACTATTTAACCCAAGAACACGCGTTTCAAATGGAAGTTATACAATTAATGCTTGGGGAATTGGTTGGAATGTAACTTATTATATCAATATTTCTAGTAACAAAATAACTTCTGCAAATAATCTTGACTATATTATTGCGATGCCTGTAAACTCGGCAACTGTAACAGTTGATAGTTCTAAACAAGCAACAGCCCGCTTCTCATTTAGTACACCAATTTACAATATCCTGTCTTGGACCGGCTGGGTCCGTGCCACAATTAATAGTTCAAATAATATTGTAATTACAACTAATTAATTATGCTTACATTAAGTTTAGTATTTCTTAGCTTAATCTTCTTTGTGGCAGGGATAATTTTTCTAATCGTAAAATTGATATCTAAGATAAAAAAGTCGGGCTGACACTGAAATAGAAAAGGGACCCTTTAAGGGTCTCTTTTCTATCTCAAAGCAAATAATTATTCAAAAAAATAAAAACCTCTTGAAAACGTTATATAATAAATATATAATGGAATCATCATAGCAAAAGAGGAACAGGTAAATGAAACAAAAGTCACAAAATTATGGTAGTTGTTTCAAAGAATTGAGGCAGTTGGCGGCTTTTAAATATAAAGATTTAGAAGCTATTATGTCTAAGACTGGAATTGTCAAATTTGAAAATGGAACTTCTAATATTTCATTTGAGAAATTAGCTGAACTTTTAAAATTTATGGGTTATACTTTGAGTGACTTTATGTATTTATCTGGAGAAAGTCGAGTTGATGAAGTTTATGGGGAAAAGTTTCATATCATTCGCTACCAGCAAGGCTATCGTGATGATTTTTTTATTCCAGTTGGTGTAAATCCTGTTCGTTTGAAGCTATTTGAAAGTGGAAAAATTTTGCTACCGTATGATTTGATTGATGCAATGCTTGGGCTCATGCATATTCCGGAACAGGATTTTTCTTATATTATCAATGGAAGTAAGGATGATTATTTTGTTCATTATATCAACTGGTTGGATAGGATACAGTTAAGAGAAGAATTTGCGGAAGCAGAAATGATTCAAAATGAAGCACACAAATATGCGAATAATCAAGAAATAAAAGTTAAGATCCTTGAAGAAAATTTTGAAACTTTGAACTATAACAATGAGTGGCTTGAATTGCATTCGCAAGAAAGATTGACCAGACAATACACTGATTACCGTGTCTTAGAATTAACTGCTAAAGCTTGTCATCAAATATTAAATGATGAAGAAGTAACAGAAATTGGTGATTTTTTATTTGGAATCGAGCTTTGGCTTGAATATAGTTTAGGAATTTTGGCTTTAAATGCTTGGCAACTCCCTTACTCTTTAGTTTATACAATAATATCAGATATTAATTTACACGAGAAAGAATATAAAGGTAAATTAATTTATCGACGTCGTATTGTACAGACTGCCGGGCGATGTGCTATGACACTCATAAGTAGAGGGGAAACCCAAAAAGCAAGTAACTTATTATCAATGGTTCATCACTATGCAGAAGCACTTGATACACATGTCCAAGGACTTTATCGCTTTGCTTGGGCTTATTTAGATTATAGGAATGGAAAAATAGAAGGTCAAAAAGAAATGCTTAGAGTGATTGCCTTATTTGACTTTTTAGAAGTTCCTATTAGTCGTGATTTTGCTCAAAAATATTATAATCGCCATGTTCTTAATTTAGAAGAATCATAGAAGTTAAAATATTTTCTAAATCCTACAAAAGTTGCTTGCTTTGGCTCACTTTTTGCGTTACAATAATAGAAAAGAGAGTGAGTGTTGGTGAAAGCTCATAGGGTTTGTGACAGTGTTTATCGGTGATAACGTTATAATCAATCTGAGGCTCTGATTTTCTAGGAGCAAATTTAGGTGGTACCGTGCAATGATGCACCCTAGAGCGAGAAGCTTTAGGGTGCTTTCTTATGTAAACGGTATCTTTGAAATGAATGTTCAAACCCAATGAATAATCATAAAGATTTTTACTCCCAGTTAACCGAAAGGAAAAAAATGAAACTTCAAAAACCAAAAGGAACGGCAGATTTACTGCCTGCTGAAACTGCAAAATGGCAGTACATCGAAGAAATTGCTCGTGGCGTTTTCAATGATTATAATTTCAAAGAAATTCGGACACCAATGTTTGAAAGCTATGAACTTTTTAGTCGTGCAACAGGTGAAACAAGTGATATTGTTACCAAAGAAATGTATGATTTTGAGGATAAAGGGGGACGTCATATTGCGCTTCGTCCAGAAGGAACTGCCTCAGCTGTTCGGGCTTATATTGAGAATAAACTCTATGCCCCTGAAGTAGTAAAACCAGTGAAGCTATGGTATGACGCACCAATGTTTCGTTATGAACGTCCACAATCAGGACGTTTACGTCAATTTCATCAATTTGGCGTAGAGTGTTTAGGAGTGAAAAATCCAGCAGTTGATGTAGAAATTATTGCAATGGCTGACACACTTTTCCGCCAGTTAGGAATTACTGGTCTTAAACTAGCTCTGAATACACTTGGAGATATGGAAAGTCGCATGGCTTACCGTCAAGCATTGATTGATTATTTGACTCCTTTTGAGAATCAACTTTCAGAAGATAGCCGTCGTCGTCTCAATGAAAATCCTTTACGCGTTTTGGATAGTAAAGAAGCAGAAGACATCGCAATTGTTAAAAATGCTCCAGCTATTTTAGATTATCTCAATGAAGCTTCAAAGGCTTATTTTGAAGAAGTGAAAGCCTTACTTGAAGCTTTACATATTGAGTACACTATTGACCCAAATATGGTTCGTGGTTTGGATTATTATAATGATACAATTTTTGAATTTATTGTTGATTTTGATGGCAAAGATTTGACCGTATGTGGTGGTGGACGTTATGATGGGTTAGTTGAATATTTCGACGGACCAGCTACTCCTGCCTTTGGATTTGGTTTAGGAATTGAAAGACTTTTGATGATTGCTCAAAAACAAGAAATTAATTTCATTCCTGAAGAAACTTTGGATGTTTATATTGCTGTAATGGGCGAAAAAGCAAATCTTGAAGCAACAAAATTAGCTGAAAGCCTACGTGAACAGGCTTTTAAAGTCGAACGTGATTTCTCAAATCGAAAACTAGGAGCGCAATTTAAAACGGCTGAAAAATTGGGTGCTGAGTTGATTATTACACTTGGAGAAGATGAGATTCGCACAGGTCAAATCAAAGTGAAACATAATCAAACACGTAAACAAGTAGAAACAACACTTAAAGCTGTTCATGAATCATTTGCACCGATTTTTGAAGAGATTTATGCGGATGAAGAACTTTAAGTGACTTAAAGCAGGGGTGAATTGATGACGGATTGTCCATTTTGTCAGATGAAAGATACAATCTTTGAAAATGAATTGGCACAGGCATTTTATGATGCCTATCCAGTCAGTGAAGGTCATATGTTGATTAGGCCAAACAAGACATGTGTCTTCATATTTTGAGATGACCAAAGCTGAAAGAAAAGCAATTGAAGAACTTTTAGACTTATCAAAAGATAATTTAACTGAGAAATTTCATGCCGAGGCCTACAATATTGGCATTAATGTTGGTAAAGCAGCTGGACAAACTGTTTTTCATTGTCATGTTCATCTAATACCGCGGCATCAGGGAGATGTAAAGAATCCAACCGGTGGTGTTCGTGGTGTCATACCTGAAAAACAAAACTATAGATAATAAAAAGAAAGAGGAGTAAAATTTTACTTTGTGTACTAGAAGAGTAAAATTTACATTTATATGAAACGTACAAATTACGCGGGAAATATTACAGAAGAATACTTAAATCAAACGGTTACGGTTAAAGGCTGGGTAGCCAAACGCCGTAATCTTGGTGGATTAATTTTCATTGATTTACGTGACCGAGAAGGGATTGTCCAAATCGTTGTCAATCCTGAAACAGCAGCGGCTGATGTGGCAGAAGCAGCTGATAAAGCACGCAATGAATTTGTTCTTGAAGTGACAGGTAAAGTTGTTGAGCGCGCAAGCAAGAATGACAAAATTAAAACTGGTGGTATTGAAATTGAAGCGACTGCCATTGAAATTTTGTCTACTTCTAAAACAACACCTTTTGAAATTAAAGATGATGTTGAAGTTCTTGATGATACTCGTTTGAAATATCGTTACCTTGATTTACGTCGTCCAGAAATGCTTAAAAATATCACAATGCGTCATGCGACGACTCGTTCAATTCGTGAATATTTGGATGGAGCAGGATTCATTGATGTTGAAACACCATTTTTAAATAAATCAACACCAGAAGGAGCGCGTGATTATCTTGTTCCATCTCGTGTTAATAAAGGTGAATTTTATGCTCTTCCACAATCACCACAATTAATGAAACAGCTTTTAATGACTGCTGGACTTGATCGTTATTATCAAATTGTTAAATGTTTCCGTGATGAAGATTTACGTGGTGACCGTCAGCCAGAATTCACACAAGTCGATTTAGAAACATCATTTTTGTCAGAAGAAGAAATTCAAGATTTGACAGAAGAGTTAATTGCTAAAGTCATGAAAGATGTGAAAGGAATTGATGTCACTTTACCTTTCCCACGTATGAAATATGATGATGCCATGAACTTTTATGGTTCTGACAAACCTGATACTCGTTTTGAATTGTTACTGACAGACTTGTCAGCACTTGCTAAAACAATTGATTTCAAAGTTTTCCAAGAAGCAGAAGTTGTTAAAGCGATTGTTGTCAAAGATGCTGCTGACAAATATTCTCGTAAGTCAATTGATAAATTGACAGAACAAGCCAAACAAAATGGGGCCAAAGGCCTTGCATGGGTTAAATTTGAAAAAGGTGAATTTGCTGGTGGCGTTTCTAAATTCTTAGCAGAATCTACTGACAGCTTTGTTAATGAATTGAAATTGACTGACAATGACTTGGTACTCTTCGTTGCTGACAGTCTTGATGTAGCAAATTCAGCTCTTGGTGCGCTTCGTTTAACGATTGGTAAACAACAAGGATTGATTGATTTCCGTCAGTTCAATTTCCTTTGGGTCATTGATTGGCCTATGTTTGAGTGGTCAGATGAAGAAGAACGTTATATGTCTGCTCATCATCCGTTTACTTTACCAACGAAAGAAACACAAGCCTTTTTATCTGCTGACGGACATAGCAAAGATTCTGATTTGAAAAAAGTTCGTGCCCATGCTTATGATATTGTTTTAAATGGTTATGAACTTGGTGGAGGGTCACTAAGAATTAATACCCGCCAACTTCAAGAAGAAATGTTGAGCGCTCTTGGCTTTAAATTAGAAGATGCAAACGAACAATTTGGTTTCTTGCTTGAAGCACTTGATTATGGTTTCCCACCACATGGCGGTTTGGCACTCGGTCTTGACCGTTTCGTAATGTTGCTTGCTGGAAAAGACAATATCCGTGAAGTAATTGCTTTCCCTAAAAATAACAAAGCCTCTGACCCAATGACACAGGCTCCATCCATAGTTGCTGAAAAACAACTGGAAGAATTGAGTATTAAACTTGCAAACAAAGATCAATAAAATTCTCGGCGCCCTTCTAGATAGAATTGGACTTTATCAAGTTTTAAAATCTATTGGCGCTGAAAAAATGGCAAATAAATTTTCGGCAGCAGTTGTTTATGCTGTCTTCTCATCATTCGCATTGAACTTTTTCTATCAGCCAGGACATGTGTATGCTTCTGGTGCGACGGGTGCAGCTCAGGTTGTTACTGAATTAGTAGCCAGAATAAGTGGTCATAATATCTTACCTATTTCTGCTTCTTTGATATTAGTAAATGCGCCACTTTTCATTCTTGCTTGGCGAGGAATAGGCAAACAGTTCACCGTTTATACAGTGATTACAGTTGTTATGAGTTCAGTTTTCATCCATTTTATTCCAGTGACGCCCTTAACTCATGAGCCAGTTATTAATGCTGTCTTTGGTGGGGCAATTATGGGATTTGGTGTTGGGAATGCAATGAAATCTGGGATTTCTTCTGGAGGGACTGATATCGTCAGCCTCTATATGCGTAAGAAAACAGGAAGAAGTGTTGGAACTTTGGCATTTCTGGTCAATGGTGTGATTATTTTTACAGCCGGAGTTCTTTTTGGCTGGGAATACATGCTCTATAGTTTAATTGCTATTTTCGTTAACTCTCGTGTACAAGATGCAATCTTTACAAGACAAAAACGTCTTCAAGTAATGATTGTAACTAAAAATCCAGAATTACTGACAAAGAAATTAGTGAATCGTTTTAAACATGGAGTAACCATTTTACATGACGCGGAAGGTGGCTATACACATACCAGTCAGACCGTCCTCATGACTGTCATTACAATGTATGAATATCAGGAATTCAAGGATATTATTCAAAAATATGACGAACATGCTTTTGTATCAATATCGGAGAATGTTCGAGTGCTTGGAAAATTTGCAGAAGTAGAAGATTAACTGCTTAGGTTTTACATTGAAAAAAGAAAGATAAAAGGGAGAAAGCCAAAAGGAGGACTTTCTCCCCTTATTATCTGAAAAAATAAAGGAGGAAATAAAATGAAAAGATTTGCAAGAGTACATTTTTTGTACTTGCTTGCCATCGCAATTGGTACTGGAATTTATGCTTTTGGCTTTGTCGCCTTTAATATGGCGAATCACTTAGCTCAAGGAGGGGTCGCCGGACTTTCTTTGATTTCTTATGCTTTATGGCATATTGACCCTTCTTATGTTCAACTTTTAATCAACATTCCTCTTCTGATGATAGGTTATCGTTTTTTAGGAAGAAGAACCTTTATTTATACAATTTGGGGAATTGTGAGTTTAGCTGTTTGGATTTGGATTTTCCAAAGGGTCAGTTTTACAATTAATATTGGAAATGATACTCTAATAGCCGCTTTACTCGCCGGAGTCTTTTCAGGTTCAGGAATCGGATTAGTCTTTCGCTTTGGTGGAACAACAGGTGGGACAGATATTCTTGCTAAGTTATTTCAAATAAAAAAAGGAATTCCTGTTGGGCGAATGCTTTTTATCTTTGACTCTTGTATCTTGGCTCTATCTTTAAGTTATGTTGACCTTAAACATATGATGTATACTTTGATTGCCAGTTTTATTTCAATGCAAATGATTAATTTGATTCAAAATGGTGGTTATACAGTTCGGGGAATGCTTATTATCACAAATCATCATGTAGAAGTTGCTAAAACAATTATTGAAGAAATTGGCCGAAGCGCAACATATTTACACGGTGAAGGAGCCTATTCAGGAACTGAAAAAGAAGTGCTTTACGTTGTTCTTAACCCAAGTGAAATACAAGAAGTAAAACAAATTCTATCGGTAATTGACCCGAATGCCTTCGCTTCAGTCATCAATGTTCATGAAGTTGTGGGAGATTTCGCTCCTAAACGGGGTAGATTTAAAGATTTAAAAAAATAAAATAGCTCATTGGGCTATTTTTTTTAAGATACTTAAGTTAAAAAGGGAGAAGTTTTCAAAAGTTGACTAAATTCTAAATTTAAACTACAATAGATTTAAACATCCTTGCCCTCGGCAAGGATATTTCATCGAAATTTTTGAGGAATATTATGAAAAAATTATCTAAGGTGCATTTTTTGCAACTTCTTGCTGTTACAATTGGTACAGCAATCTATGCCTTTGGTTTTGTTGAGTTCAACATGGGGAACCACTTGGCTGAAGGTGGAGTCGCTGGGCTTTCATTGATTGGTTATGCTTTATTGAATATTGACCCTTCCTACACCCAGCTTATCTTAAATATTCCACTTTTAATTCTTGGATATCGCTTTCTTGGGCGCCGAACCTTTGTTTATACAATTTGGGGAATCGTGAGTCTTTCAATCTGGATGTGGATTTTCCAACGGATTCCAGTCGCAATTAATGTTGGACATGATTATTTAATCGCTGCTTTGCTCGCTGGTGTATTTGCCGGAACAGGAATTGGTTTAGTTTTCCGTTTTGGTGGAACGACTGGTGGGGCCGATATTATTGCCAAGCTTTTGCAGATTAAGGCTGGGGTCGCTGTTGGGCGAACTTTCTTTATCTTTGATGCTTGTGTGATGTTACTTTCATTAAGCTATATTGATTTACGCCATATGATGTACACTTTGATTGCAAGTTTTGTGGCAGCACAAGTAATTAATGTGGTTCAATCTGGTGGTTATACGGTTCGAGGAATGCTTATTATCACGAATAATCATGCTGAAATTGCTAAAGCAATTATTGAAGAAATCGGTCGTAGCGCGACTTATTTACATGGAGAAGGGGCTTACTCAGGAAATTCTAAAGAAATTTTATATGTTGTTTTAAACCCTGGAGAAATTCAAGAAGTAAAACAAATTTTGTCTATTCTTGACCCGAATGCTTTCACATCAATTATAAATGTTCATGAAGTAATTGGTGATTTCACTTATCCACGCAGTCGTTATAAAGTGGCTAAAAAAGGGAAAAAATAGCTCAAGAGAGCTATTTTTTATTTTTGTCAGTGAAATTAATTATCTTGAAAGACTTGCGCCTTCAATTTCACCAGTAGATTTGACTCCTTCAACAGAAAAACTATCTGCATTGATTCCAGTTTTGATATTTTCCAACTGCTTAATTGTCTTATCTAACTGAATCAAGTTTTGAACATTGTATTCAAAAGTATAATTACTAATTTCTCGTTTTGCTTTCTTCAGGTGAATAATAGCTTTTTCGATTTCTTCAGTGGCTTTTGTTGTACGCATATAGAAAACCCTTTCTATTTTCGGAATTGTTTGAATATTTATCTCTATATTTATTATAACTAAAAAACCTGGAAATTTCCAGATTTCATATCGTTTTATTTGATTCCATTCACAAAATTATCGAGAATAGTGATAATTTCTGCTTGTGATTCTGCTTGATTGACAGCAACTTTTACTTTTGCTGCACGAGAAGCTCCTTTTAGGTAATATGCTGCGTGCTGACGAAATTCTCGGCTAGCAAGATTATCACCTTTTAATTCGACGAGACGTGCCAAGTGAAGTTTTGCAATTTCCATTTTTTCCGCAACTGTTGGTTCAGGCAATAGTTCACCTGTTCGTAGATAATGCTCGGTACGATGAAGAATCCAAGGGTTTCCAAGGGCTGCTCTTCCCATCATGACCGCAGTGACGCCTGTTTCATCAATCATGCGTTTCGCGTCTTCAGGAGTCTTGACATCGCCATTTCCGATGACCGGAATATTGACATTTTCGGTCAATTTTTTGAGCCAGTGCCAATTTTCTTGAGCATTTCCTGTAT
>SKEM01000812.1_pt1 | contig 17583 bp, 19 predicted proteins | sample 4826731 | NCBI WGS metagenome assembly SKEM01 (sample SAMN11008809, study PRJNA524170) | human gut metagenome | biome: Human fecal sample; material: Feces; isolation source: fecal sample from pouch patient p37 | host: Homo sapiens | place: Israel: Tel-Aviv | collected 2015-07-27
GGGAATAAGAGACTAAGGATAAATCAACTAGTATAATCTATATACTAGATATAAGGAGTAAAGACTATGAATTATTGCTTTCAGTGTGGCACTAAATTAATAAATAAACAATGTAATAATGAGGGGGAGGTTCCATATTGTAATAAGTGTCAAATGTTTCGTTTCCCAACATTTAGTTCAGCTATAAGTGCAATTGTTTTAAATCCTGATAAAAATAAAGTGTTACTTATACAACAATATGGAAAAAAAGATAATATACTTGTAGCAGGATACATTAGTAAAGGTGAAAATGCAGAACAGACCTTAGTAAGAGAAATAAAAGAAGAGACAGGTCTTAATGTTAAAGATTATCAATATATGAAGAGTAGTTATTATGAAAAGACTAATACATTAATGTGTAATTTTATTTGTATGGTAGATAGTGAAGATTTAAGTCAAATTAATGAGGAAGTTGATAAAGCAGAATGGTTTTCTTTTGAAGATGCATTAAAAAATATTAAAAGCAAAAGTTTAGCTGAGGAATTTTTAATATATGCCTTCAAAAAGATGAATTACATATAATATTTAAATGCCCTTATAGAAAAAAATGAGAGTATATATCAAAATAACTTTTTATAAAGATTACAAACAATATGAAGAGAATATCTAGATGAGCTTTAGAATTTAAATTATTACGTAGAAGATATTACGTTAAAAAGCTGAGACTGTTCGAAGCGAAGCGAGTTTCGAAGCTTTAGTAATATCTTCGAAGTAATAATTATAAATTCTTAGTGAAATCTAGTAATTTTCGGAATATGTTTGTAATCTTTAATTTATATGGTGACTATTTTAATAGAGTTATTTTTGTGTCTATTACTTCTGGTTCTCTCTTAAATAGGAATTCTCCTCTTCTTACAGAGCAGTTAACTCCAACTCTTTCAAGGATTGCATCAAATTCATTTTTAGCATTTAAAACTATGAAGTTAGCATCTTTTCCTACTTCTATACCATATTTGTCTTGGATATGAAGAGTTTTAGCACCATTTGTTGTGATTAAATCTAAGGCATTATTAATTTCATCAACAGACATAATATGGCATATATGAATACCAGCATCTAAGATATTCATTAGGTTACCATTTCCTAATGGGTACCATGGGTCTGAAATTGAATCTTGAGCAAAACAAACATTAATTCCTGCATCATTTAATTCTTTAACTCTTGTAAGACCTCTTCTCTTTGGATAAGTGTCATATCTTCCTTGTAAGTGAATATTTTCTGTTGGACATGATATGAAGTTCATTTTTGATAATTTTAAAAGTTTGAATAATTTAAATGCATAAGCATTATTATATGAACCCATAGCACAAGCATGGCTTGCAGTTGTAAGTTCTCCAATTCCATTTAAATAAGATTCTGCTGCTAATAATTCAACAAATCTTGATTGATCATCATCAGTTTCATCACAGTGAACGTCAATTAATTTGTTATATTTCATTGCAAGTTCTATAGTTTTCTTAACTGATTTTTCTCCCATTTCTCTTGTGAATTCAAAGTGAGGAATAGCACCAACTACATCAGCACCCATTTTTAAAGCTTCCTCTACTAATTCATCTCCACCTTTATAAGAATACATTCCTTCTTGTGGGAAAGCTATGATTTGAATATCTATAATATCTTTATATTCTTCTTTTAATTCCATAATAGCTTTTAATCCTGTAAACTTAGGATCTGTTACATCAACATGTGTTCTCATATATTGAGTACCATATAAAATCTCTTTTTTAAGAGCTATTCTTGCACGTTCTTTAATTTCATCTATTGTCATGTTTCCTTTTGTTTCAGACCATCTTTGAATTCCTTCAAAAAGAGTTCCTGTTCCATTATTTGCACCAGGCATACGAGCTGTATATACATAGTCTAAATGAATATGTGGATCAACATAAGGTGGTACAACAAGATCTCCTTTTAAATCATAAGTTTCTACATCCTTATATTTTTCAGAAAGATTTGGACCTATTTCCTTATAAACTCCATTTTCAACAAGTAAATCAACTAGTGTTTCATTTCCTTTTAATCTAGCATTTTTAAATAAAATAGCTTTCATTTAAATAATCTCCCTTCTATTTTTGGTATTTTACTAAAAAAATTTACTTATATCATTATTAATAAATTAAAATTTCTATTATTTTTAGTAATGACTTGTCAATAAGGAAAGTTTAGCATGAAAGATTTATCTAGTCATTGTATCAAATATACAAGAATAGTTTAAGATTACTGTGCACAAAAAGAACATATTTTGGTAAATAGATTTGTATTTTTAGTACATTGTCACCAAAAAATACTCATTGTATACTGAGAGCATAGCAAAATTCACATAAAGAATTTTCAATTAAAGCTACATTTAATGAAGTTTTGATTTTTAGCTAGATCTTTAGGTGTGTTTAATTTTGCAAAGGATTACTTTTGTAGAAATTCTTCTTATAGTTCTAGCTAAAAATCAATCTTTAATAAAGATAAGCTGAATAATAAGACAAGAAAGGGGACTTTATTATGTATGAAAATGTAAAAATGGAAAACATGACATGGAGAGAATTTGCGAAGAAAAAAGATGATGTAATTATATTACCAATAGGATCTACAGAACAACATGGGCCTCATCTTCCAACTTGTGTAGATACTGTAATAGCAAATGGATTTGCTTATAGAATTGCTGAAAAAATAAATGGGGTAGTTGCTCCGGCTTTATCATATGGATACAAATCAAAACCATTAAGTGGTGGTGGACCATTATTCCCAGGAACTATAGATTTAAATGGAGCTACATTACAAGCTTTAGTAATGGATATAATAGACGAATTTGTTCGTGATGGATTTACAAAAATATTTATATTAAGTGCTCACTTTGAAAATGAAGCATTCATAGTAGAAGCTATGGATTTATGTTCTGCAAAATATGGAGATAAAGTACAATTACTTCTTACTAACTGGTGGGATCCAATGTCACCTGACGTAATTGATAAGGTATTTGATGAAGTACCATTCCCAGGTTGGGCTTTAGAACATGCTGCAGTTACAGAAACATCATTAATGATGTATTTTGCACCAGAACTTGTTAGAGAAGATAAGATCATGGATACAGAAAATGCTAGCCCTGCAACTTACTATAGATACCCAATAGAAAAAGACATTGTTCCTGAAACTGGAATACTTGCATCAGCTAAATCTTCATCAGCTGAAAGAGGAAAAATAATAGTTGATGATGTTATTCCAAACATTATCGAAATTATTGACAAAGCTTTTAAATAATATTAAATTAGTATTTGATAAATTTAAGCAGAAAAAGTAGGGGATACTATGAAATTAAAAGGAATTATTTTAACTATGCTATCTTCAATTACCTTTGGTTTTGCCTTTACACTTGGGCCAATGACCTATGGTCTTGAAGGAAGCAACCCTGTGACATTAACTTTTTTAAGAAACTTTTTAAGTTTGCCATTTTTATTAGTAATTATTTTACTTTTAAAAATAGATTTAAGAGTAACAAAGAAACAACTAAGAGATCTAATAATACTTGGTTTCGTTGGGAATGCAATAACAACTTTAATGTTAAATATGGCATTTGCTTGTATAGATGTTGGAATAGTTACACCTATACATTTTACTTACCCAATATTTGTAACATTAGGCTGTGTAATATTCTTCCACGAAAAATTAAGTAAACAAAAAGTCTTTGCATTAATTATTGCTATGTCAGGTATAGGATGTTTCTTTATTACAGCGTTAAATTCAGCATCTTTTGGAAAAAGTACATTGCTAGGATTAATTTTAGCCGTTGCATCTGGAATGTTCTATGCATTCTATATTATATTTATGGATAAAAGTGGTTTAAAAAGTGAGCCACCTTTTAAAATAACATTCTATGTAGCAATAGCTTCAACAGTAGGTATGTTTATCTATGGAATGCTTACAAAGGAACTTGTATTATCTTCATTGACACATAAAGCATGGGGATTATCAGCAATATTTGCTTTCTTATGTACAGTTGTAGCATTATCATTATTACAAGTGGGTATAAAATATATTGGTGCTAGTGAAGCTGCAGTTATAAGTACATTTGAACCTATAACAAGTGTTATCTTTGGAGCAATACTTTTAGGTGAAGAAATAACATTAATGAAAATAATTGCATGTTCATTAATATTTGCAGGAGTATTAATACTATCCTTTGCAAAAGAAAAGTCAAAGTCTAATATAAAAATAAAAGAATCAGTTACCAATTAATACAATTTGCCAATTAAGTGCAATAAACTATGGACTATATAAAAATTGTTTGTAGAATTTTTATATAGTCCATTTTAATATTTTAAATATATAATTATTAATCTTTATTTAAAGGTTAGTCCACATTTACAATTTGTTTTGTAAATTAAGAAATTCAAAAATCAATATGCTATTAAAAAGTTCTAAGTCAGTCATAGCATCATCTAAATCTCTTTGTAAAAGATTTTTAATTGTGGATAATCTATAAAGTAAAGTATTCCTATGAATAAAAAGTTCTTGGGAAGTTTTAAGTAAATGTCTATTATTTTTAAAATAGCATTTTAAAGTTTCTAATAAATTCATTCCATGACTTTTATCATATTCTAAAATAGGACCTATGTTTTCATAACAATATTGATGAACATCCTTAATTTCAGCCAATTCAATAAACAATCTTATAATACCTAGTTCGTTATATTTAATAACTTTTGAATCGTTATCATACATATCAATCATGGACAAAGCTTTAAAGGCCTCTTTATAACTTGCTTTAATGTCAGAATTAGTTTCTCTTATGCGGCTAAAACTTAAGTTCATTTCAATATTTTCTGAATATCTAGAACACATAAGGTTAAAACCAGATTCAATATATTCTAAGGATTTTTTTGCTTCTTCATAATCATTAGCAAATACCAAACTCAATAGATAATTTGCATACTCCATATGGATTAAAGTATAATTTTTCCCTTTTAAGTCATCATCTAAGGAATTAGTTATGTGCTTGCTAATATTCTCTGTATCATAAGGAATATTTGAGGATTTTCTCATTTTCAGTATGCAAATATAATGAAAGGGTCTTAACTTTATATTATAAAATTCCGCTAAGGCGTTTATATCATCACTTAATTGATCTTGTGAAAAAAGAAGTGATTCAAGAAAATGCTTACCATTTTTTGCTTCCTCTCTTTTTTGTTCTATTTTTAGAAAAATTTCCTGTATAATATCAATTAATTTTATATCCCAAGGCATTATAAATAGGGGAAGAGCCTCATTATTTGCTCTATCAATCATGTCATCTGTTATTTTATCTATATGTTTATCATCAATTAAAATAACAATACCTGCAAGTTTCTTTTGAATACATTCTTCTAGTAAAAGTGAGAGATTTTCATCATTATCTTTATAAATAACAAAGAGTAACTCTCCTCCATAAAGCCAATTTGAAATAGATTCTGTTGTCCTTACATAGGGCAAAGAAATTTGGTTATTTAGTCCACTTTCTCCAGCTAACAATTTTGCTTTTGAAAAATACTTAAGTTGAAATAAATCTTTGCAACAAAAACTCATAAAGTCACTCCTTTTAATCCCATTTCATTCCATCTTATTTATTTTACCATTTTTTATAAATATATTAAATATTAATTAATATATTTACATATTTGTTTATTACATTTATATTTTAAGTATGATTTTTTAAAAAGATTGTTAATTTTAGGCCTTATTAGGGCTAATAATTAAGAGAGTATGATATTAAAATCGAAAAGATAATAGAACCAATATTAACAGCTTTAACTTTAGGAATAGTTGGAGTTATTTTAGCTATTATTAAAAGTGTTGGAGATGTTACTATTCAATATATAGCTAAGAAAAAAGAAATGATAGAACAAAAACTAAAGATAGCTCAGCATGAAGAAGAAATTAAAACAGCTAAACAAATATGGAATGTTGTGGAGGAAAAATGTGTTATAATTGATTCTTAATAGTATTACTATGCGAAGCAAATATTAGTGTATATGAGAAGGTGATTATTATAAATAAAACAGTAATAATAGCAGTGTCAGGGGTTACAGCAAGTGGAAAAACAACTATTATAAACGAACTTAAAAAAAATATAAAAAGTGCTAAATCACTTCATTTTGATGATTATGATTTTGAAGGAGAAGTTGAAGATTTTTATCAATGGGTGATTAATGGAGCAGATTATAATGTATGGAATTTAGAACCATTAAAAGAAGATATATTGAAATTTAAAGGAGATAATGAGACTCAATACATTTTATTGGATTATCCCTTTGCATATAAAAATAATTTGATTAAACCATTTATAGATTGTGCAATTTTTATTAATACCCCATTAGATATAGCAATGGCAAGACGAGTATTACGTGATATGCATAGTAGTACTGGGGATGAAATCAGGGAAGATATGAGTTTTTATTTGAAATATGCGAGAATTGCATATGAAGAAATGTTAAATACTATTCTTCCAAATTCAGATTATGTTATAGATGGCAGCATGCAGTTAGCTGAAATTGTAAAACAAATCATGGATATAATAAAAATAAATTATGAGTACAAAACTAAAGAAAGTAAGTCGTAATGTTAATATGTCACTGACATAAAATTAAATATTAATTAATGAAGATACTGTATTATTCAAAAAGAATATGAGGTATTTTTTAGTACGCAATTCAAAGAAATTGTGTGATAATTATAATCATAAAATAATTTCATTATAGATTAGATAAATTATATGTAGTCTATGTGTAAAGTTAGTAAAATAAAGTAGTGTATTAATATATACACGAGATATAATAGAAAGGTTGTAATAAATATGATAAGACCAATTGTTAAGGAGGTATTATTTTTAGGGCAAAAATCAGAACTTGCAACTAAAGAAGATATAGGAATTATTGATGATTTAGTTGATACCCTAAGAGCAAATTTAGAGAGCTGTGTTGGTATGGCTGCCAATATGATAGGAGTGAAAAAGCGCATACTTGTATTTAGTATAGGAAATATTATAGTTCCTATGGTTAATCCAGTTATACTAAAAAAAGAGAAAAGTTATGAAACTGAAGAGAGTTGCTTATCTTTAACTGGCTTTAGAAAAACAACAAGATATGAAATAATTGAGGTAGAATATCTTGATAGAAATTTCAAGAAACACAAAGAAAAATTTTCAGGATTTACTGCACAGATTATTCAGCATGAAGTTGATCACTTTGAGGGCATAATAATCTAAGACATGATTTGGATTAGTGAAGGAGAAAGCAAGCAATTAATTATATAACAAACCACGTTTAGAAATGATATAAAGAGCTGTAATCATAAATAATAGATATTTTTTATACCAAGAATAAATTTTGATTTGAAAGATATAGTATTTAATATTAAAAATTTACAGAAAGGTAAGCCCTTGTCTTCCATAGGGATAACCGTATTATAAAGAAATATTAAAATAGTCTTAGATATTGATATAATTTGTCTAAGACTATTTTTATAATTAAATAAAATCATAATTTAGTAAATTAAAATTATGCTATTTCACTAACTGATTTAATATATTTTTGTCCTTCTTCAGCATTAAATTCCTTTTCCCATTTAGATATAACAACAACAGCTAATGAGTTTCCAAGTACATTAACAAGAGTTCTCGCCATATCAACGATACGATCTATACCAGCAATAAATGCAACTCCTGCTACTGGAATTCCTAAAGAACCAACAGTTGCTAAAAGTACTACAAAAGATGCACCAGGAACTCCAGCCATACCTTTTGAAGTAAGCATTAATACAAGCACTAAATTAATTTGAGCAGAAAGTGGTAAGTGAATTCCATATATTTGAGCAATAAAAAGTGCTGCAATAGATTGATATAAAGTAGATCCATCTAAGTTAAATGAATATCCTGTTGGAATAACAAAAGATGTAATTGCCTTAGGACAGCCAAACCTCTCCATCTTTTCCATAAGCTTTGGTAAAACGGCTTCAGAACTTGCTGTAGTATAAGCTAAAATAAGTTCATCCTTTAAAAGCTTTATAAGTGATATAATGCTTGTTTCAGATATTTTTGCAATAAAGCCAAGAACAAAAAATACAAAGAAGAACATGGCGCCATAAACAGTAATTATTAACTTTCCTAAAGGAATTAATGAAGCTAATCCAAATTTAGAAACAGTTACACCTATTAATCCAAATACGCCAAGTGGCGCAAGCTTCATAATTTGATTAGTAATCCAAAACATTGAATCAGCTATACCTTGACATATTGCAAGGACAGGTTTTCCTTTTTCTCCAATTGCAGCTACACCTAATCCAAACATAACTGAAAAGAAAATAATAGGAAGTAAATCTCCTTTTGCAAGAGATTCAAAAATATTAGTTGGAACAATATTTATAAATGTATCCATAAATCCATGGTTAGATGCAGCTTCTGCTGTACTCATATATTTATCAATATTAGTAGTTGCAAGAGTACTAATGTTTACTCCGCTTCCTGGATGAAATAAATTAGCTACAACTAAACCTATTATAATAGCGAATGTAGTTACAATCTCAAAGTAAAGTATTGTTTTTCCGCCGATTTTCCCTAATTTTTTAACATCTCCAACTCCAGCAACACCAACAACAAGTGATGAAAAGACAATAGGTATGACAATCATTTTAATTAATCTTATAAAAATATCTCCAAATGGTTGTAAATATGAAGTAACAACTGGATTACCATAAAAAACAGCTCCTACTATAATACCTAGTATAAGTCCAAGTACAATTTGAAATGCTAGTCCTAATTTTTTCATTTGTTTAATAGCCTCCTTGAGTAGTTTATAACTTGAAAATCATTTATTTGAAACTTTGCTAAATTAAATATATGCAAGAAATGAATAATTGAAATTTCATTTTATAGCATATAGTATATCACAAAAAAATAAACTTAGCTTTATATTTTTTAAAAAAAATTAATTTAATATATGTATTTGTTAATTAAAATTTAAAAAAATTAAATTGATATAAAAATAATTGATGGAAATCCTTCGCTGACTTAAAAAAATGCAAGTTTTGCATTAATAAATAGAATATAATAACGAATATTATGTAAAAATATAAATATTTTATACGTTTTAACATTAAATTTTGATTGGATGTACTTATGAAGTTTTTATATAATATTTAATACGAAATTGCAGTTTTATTATATAGAAAATTGCAATTATATTAATGATTTATTTTAGGGTGAGAAGTTTATGAAAGAAGTATTACACTTAGGAGTTGATATAGGATCAACTACTATTAACCATATAATAAATGAATAAGTCTTTTACAAATATTTAAAAGGTATAGAATTAGATCTAATTCTATACCTTTTTGTTATTATTTATGAATTAATTAGTAAAGATTTTAGTTCATCAAAGCTAGAAATTTCATAAGTAGGTTTTATTGAAGTTTCATTTTTAATCTTGTTAGGGTTGTACCAACAAGTATCTATACCAAAGTTTATACCACCTTGTATATCAGAAGTTAAACTATCTCCAACCATTAATACTTTACTCTTATCAGAAAAATTCATATGTTTTAGAGTATGCTCAAAGATTTTTGGATCAGGTTTTGAGATTAGTATTTCTTCAGAAATTACTATAGGGTCAAAATATTTTGCTATAGTAGATTGTCTTATTCTTTTATCTTGAACAGAGATAAGACCATTAGTTATTATAGAAAGTTTATAATATTTATTAAGATTTTCTACAAGGTCAGTACTATCTTCATATAGAAAAGAAGCATCAGCTAAATGATTCATATATGATTTAGCAAAGTTAGCTGCATCAAAATTTATATTTAATTTATCTGATAATCTTTTAAATCTTTCTATTTTTAATTTCTTTTGTGTAATAAGTCCTTGCTCAAACTCTTTCCATATAGCAGTATTTATTTCTTTATATACTTTTAAATGGTAGTTTTCGTCATATGCTATATTAAAGTCAAGCATAGCATTTTTAAAGGCTTCCTTTTCAGATTTTTTAAAATCAAATAGAGTTTCATCTGCATCAAATAGTATAACTTCATATTTCATAATATATCCTCCAGCTTTTGTATTTTTATATACAGAGTTTCATTATTAATTTAATAAGAGATTGTTTATTTATCTTTTTATGATATTTTACATTAAAAGGAATGATTGTTAAAGGAATTTTTGATTTATATCTATTTACAAATTTATATAAATAAAATAATATATTTGTAAAATATAACACTTAAGCTATATTAAGTTATTTATATTTTTAGGGGGAGGAGTTACATGAAGGGGAATAAATTAAGTGTTTCAGGAGTTATTTTAATAATAAGTTTTTTAATTTATATTGTTTATTTGGTTTCAAGCAATATTTTATTAAACTATGGTATGGAGTTTAGAGAAAGTGTTAAGAATTTTATACTTTTAGATAAATTTGTATTTATAGCTTTTGGTAATATAATATTTATTAAAATAATTTGGAAAGAGAAAGGAATAGGGGGATTTGCTAAGACGTTTACTACATTTTTATCTTTTATAATAAGTTTTGTTTTAATATTTGGTTTTATTTTAATACCTTATGTTTTTGAGTCAAGAGTGGAAGCTTTAGCATATAAAGAAGGAAGATTAGTAGTAGCTGCTTCTAGTGATGGATTACATAATTCAAGGATAAGTTTTTATGAACCTGTAAATTCTATTGTTATGAAAAATAGTGATATTGAAGATTTACATCATAATGCTCCTAACAATTGTTATTATTATGAAAAATCCAACTTTTTAGAAAATCCTGATTTTGATATAAGGGAAGAATCTAATTTTGAGGATTTAAAGCCATGGAGTGCAAAGAAAAAATTTAGCCATGAAGTGTTTAATTATTTAGGAAACAAAACTTATGATTTTGGGGGTATAGTAATTAAATTTGATAAAAAAGAAACCTGGGTGAAAGAAGCTTCTATAGAAAGAAATATAGTTAAGTATGAGGGTGTAAATATAATAGGTGAAAATATTGAGACTATTAAAGAAAATATAAGTAAAGCGGAGAAAGATCATGATGACAGTACTATATATGAAGAATTTTTAGATGAAAAAGGTAAGCAAAATATTAGAATTGGTAGAAAATATAGATTTAATACTAAAGATGAGTATAGCATATATTATTATAACACGACTTTAGTTCTTAATGATAATGGCATAGTTACTTCAGTTAAATATTTAAATAATAATTTTGAAGATGTAGATTAAAATCTATACTTAGTAAATAAAAATTATTTAACTTATTAAAATATGGTTTATTAAAAACATAAATACAAATGAGGTTTTTTAGTAAGTTTTGATTTAATAAAAATTTTAATTTTATCTTAGTTTTAAGGGCTTTTATAAGTCATAACTAAATTTTAAGGTGGATTTATTTGACTTTAAATCAGATATTTAATGGATTTAACCTCATTTGTATTTTTTTATTTTTAAGAGAACTTTTAATAGGAATAGGTATATAAAAATGTTTTAAAATTTGAGTCTACAGTTTTTAAATAAACATCTACTTCATCTAAACAATTAAACCCTTGGCTCTTATAAAATCCATAGTTACATCTATCATCTGTAAATAAGTAAAGAGAAGAGGATTTCATAGAGTGCATATATTTTAAAGAATAATTAAGAAGAGTTTTTCCAATTCCAAGGCCTCTAGATTCTTCAGATACAATAAATAAATTAATGCAACTATCAAAAAGATTTTCCTTTCCATTTAATAATTCTGAGTAAGCTTCTTTTATTTTAATAAATTCAGTTATTTCATTTTCATCTTTAATATTTTCTATAGGAAGAGTAGTTGGATATTTTTCTTCATTTAAAGGGGTGAAAAGATGGTTATAATTAGCCTTATCCCCATCAGCTTTACACAATATAAATCCTAAAACTTTATCACCCTTAGATGCCACTTTAATAAATGAACTTTCACAAATACTTTCCTTAAGATAAGAGCTTGTTATTACTTTTAAAAAATCTTTATTATGGATAAACTTATCAAAGTTAAAGGCATCTTTAATTAAGTTTTCAAACTCACATAAATCCTCTTTTTTTACATCTCTATATATTACATCTTTCATAAATATATCATCCTTTCTAATTAAATATTATATACAATAAGAAAGTATAAAGAGTGGAGTAACTCCAATGTCAATGCTTATTTTGAAAATATATTCATATGGATACTTTAATGAGATATAATTGAATATATAGTGAGTATAAGAGGTGGGAATATGAAGTTATCTATAGGTGAGGTAGCTAGGTTATTTAATATAAGTAAAGATACATTAAGATACTATGATAAGATAGGAATTTTGAAACCAGAGGTTAATAAAGAAAATGGTTATAGATTTTATGATATAAGACATTTAGAGCAATTAGGATTAATATTAGGAATAAAATATTTAGGAATTTCATTAAGTGAAATCAAAGAGATTACAGAAAATGGGGATATAGAGGATTATTATAATTTGATACAAAAGCAAAAAGATATAATAAAAGAGAGGATTCTAGAACTTAAACAATTAGAGGAATCCTTAGATAATAGTGGACAAGTAATAAATAGAATAATGAATTTTAAAAATCAGTATGATTTTTCTAAAGTCAATGTAGAAAATTTAGATTTAAAACTCTATGAAGTGAAGGTAAGAAGTGCTTTAGGCTTAGAGAATGAATCTAAAGTAGAAAAAAAATTAATAGAATTAAAAGAGAAATCATATTTTTATTTCTATAAAATAAAGGATAATAAACACATTATAGAAGAAGAAAACTTACTTTTTATAAAATTTAATGAGAATATAGAAAATTTTTTAGTAAAATCAAAGAACAAAGATAAAATTACCTTTAAAAGCATACAGGGAAAGTTTGCTTTAGTAGATTTTTATGGATCTGTAGAAGAAATTCATAATTATATACTTAGTATTAATGAATATTTCAAAGGGAATAAAGATAATTATGCTTTTATAGAATATGAATTTTACTTGCCTAAAAAAAGAGAGGAAGTAAAGTACTTTGTAAGAATATACTTAAGTTTATAGGATAGTGAATTATTGGCTATTTCAAAATAACTTTTGATATATGATATTATTTAGAGTGAAAAATAATAGTTGAAGAAAAGGATAAAAATATAACTGGAAATAAATTTCCAGTTATATAACCAATATAGGGTATTAAATTCATATTACCTTATTTTCAACTAATCTAAATTAAATCATCTAATCCATTAACGGTAGTTTGTTCATCATCATTAATAGGAATAACTATGCATTTTTGACCATCAATTATTTGAGATTTTATTTCAGGTATTTTTTCAGGTTTTACTTGAAGTACAATATCATATTCACTATTAATAGTAGTATTATCTTCAGATTCTTCTAAATTACTTTCTAAGATTTCTTCTGAGTTACTTTCTAAAGTTTCATCAGAAACTAAATCATCATTTTCTGTAATAGAATCTTCTTCCTTGTCCATGGCAGCTTCTTTTTTGACTTCTTCAAGTCTAGTTTTTAGTATTGCCACTTGCTTTTCAAGATGTTCCTCTTTTTTTCTCTGTTCATTTGCTTTTAGAGTTTTGTTATCAATTAAGTTTTCAGCTAAAGGAAGATCTTCTCCAAAGCTTTCCACATAAGATTTTTCAATCTGGCTAGTAATATCTTCAGGAATTCCACTTTCTATTAATATATTTTGAACATCTTTATCTGTTAAAGCAATAGGTTCACAGTCAGGAGTATCTTCATACATAGAATTATGTTCTTCTATCATATTATTTAAATTTTCTTGTACTTCCATAAATACTTTTTCTGCTTTTTCTTCATCTAAGAAAGAATCCTTAATAATTGATTGGAAGGTTTGCTTTTGGATAGTAGCAGTTTGTTTTGAAGTGCAACCTAATACATTCTCCATTAATTCTGGATGAGTATCCTTAGCATTTTTAGTATAATACATAACAGAATTCACATCTGAGCTACGATCTATAAAAGCAGGGAATACAAATCCATTGGCAGGGGCTTCAACTACCCAATCTCTAATACGTGCTTTTATTTGATTTTCTTCTTCAAAATATCTAAGACCAGGACCAGAAAGAGAAACTGGACATACTGCACATAAAATATATTCATATACTTCTTCAGATTCATCTACTTTAAGGTTATCCTTAGTTTTAGTGATAACATCATAAGCATCATGGAAAAGAAGTATTAAAAAGTTACCTGTGTAATCATAATTATCTATGACTAATTTATAAAAATCATTAAGAAGTTCATCATCCTTTAATTTACTATTTTTTAATTGCATAAGAGAAACTTGTCTCTCATTAACAAGATAATCATTTAGTGGAAAGTTAAGTTCTAAAATATTGTTTCCAATAGTTCCAGACATTACTTTTTTAGCAATTTCTAAATATTTAAAGTATTCATCTTCATCTAAGTTAAGAAAAGTTTCTCTAAAGTTTAAAATAATATTTTTTTCTCCATTGACATAGCATCCACACATTTTAGTAAAAGTGCAATGGTCCTTTTTAAGACGTTTTTTTAATTCAAGTATATCTTTCTTTCTCATATATAAACTGCTACTCAAAATATGGTCAAGCATATCCATATTGAGAAAATTCCTTCTTCATAGAACCTCGCTTTGCCTAAGCTACTATGATTTTGTATGGTTCTCCAAAGGCTTAAATTCCGAAGTTAGCCCTCCGTACATATATAAGTGCTTTTCATTTTAAGCTATCTTATATTCTTTAGCATTTCTAAGATTAATACTTGCGTTTAAATCCCTATCTATTACAAGTCCACAAGAACACTTATAAACTCTATCTGACAGTTTTAAATCCTTCTTAATCTCACCGCATTGACTACAAGTCTTTGATGATGGATAAAATCTATCAACTATTCTAAGTTCCACATCATTTTGCTTACACTTAGACATTAGTTTAGTTTTAAATTCAAAGAACTTCTGACTTGCAATAGCTTTAGATAAATGCTTATTCTTCATCATTCCTTTAACATTTAAATCTTCAATTGTTATATAGCTTGGTTTTTGCTTTATAATCGAAGATACTATTTTATTTATATAATCAGTTCGTATATTAGCTAATCTCTGATGAAGTCTTTGTACTTTGACTACTTGTTTTTGAATATTTTGACGAGTAGCTCTCCCTTCTTTTATATTTTTATTTCTTATTTTTAAACTTTCATATTTCCTTGAAAGTTTTCTTTGCTCTCTTTTTAACTTCTTTTCGATTTTCTTAACCGTTGAAGTTTTATTTATATTTTTAAATTTATTACCATTTGAACATATTGCAAATTCCTTAATACCTAGGTCAATTCCTAAACCTTCATTATTGGGATTAGATATTTTTATATATGTTTCTTCAACCAATATAGATACATAATATCTATCAGCTTTTTGACTTACTGTACCACTTTTAACTACTGAATTTTTAGGAATATATCCAAACTCTTTAATCTTACCCATCCTAAAGTTGGTATTTTGACTCTATGTCTTTCTAAAGTCCAATCAGTCTTATTATTCTTAGGAAAATAAGCTTTTACATCTTGATTTTTCTTTTTCTTAAATCTTGGAAAACCCTTAGCTTTTTTAAAGAAATCTTTAAATGCTTTATCTCCATTCATAATAGCTTGTTTAGTAGCTTTAGAAGATACTTCTTTAATCCATTTTTTATCTTGATTATTTGGGATATATTCGTTATTTAACCACTTTGAAAAGTCCATACCACTAACAAACTTTCCTTCTTTCTCGTAAATCTCTTTATTATGAGCAATGTAGAAATTATATATAAATCTTGATACACCAATAGTTTGGTGTATTTTAGATTTTTGATCATCAGTAGGATTAATTTCTATCTTGTATGCTCTTTTCAACTTCTTCATCCCCTCTAATTTTTTTCTTATATTTTCTTAATCCATATATGTGACAACTAAAAATATGAAGTATTGATATTATATCTTGGAATAATTCTTCTTGTGGTGAAAGAAAGACTTTCATTATTTACAACTATAATCTCTACATTGAATTTATCTGAAAAAATTTCAAACCAATCATATCCAAAACTCATAAATCTATCTTTATCAGTTATAATAATTGTACTTATCTCATTTGTCATACAACTATCAATAAGTCTATTCCATTTTTACGATTATACTTTAGTCCACTTCCATAATCCTCTATAACTTCATCTACTATTATTCCTTTAGTATTAGCATATTGTCTAAGAAATTCAACTTGATTTTTTAAATCATCTTTCTGGTTAGAAGTTGAAACTCGTGTATAAATAACTATTTTTCTACTATTTGTTTCTTTATGTATTCCTGTATCTCAAGATACTGTTCATAAGTATAGCATCTTCTATTTGTAGGAGTTCTAAATGCTTTTAATTTTCTGTCATTATCCCACCTTTTCAGCTCAATAACTGATACATTTAATAATTCTGCAAATTCTTTAGGTTTATAATATTTTCTCATATAATCACTTCATCTTGTGATTATATTATATCCTATTAGACCATATTTGATTATATTTTTATAAACAAAATAATATCTCCTTTAAAATCTTATATTTATATATTATTTTGGTATATCCAATTCATCATATAATTCCTCTAATGTAAGATTATTATCATAACAATATTTGCTTACTTCTAAATCTCCAACATATCTATAGTGCCAAGGTTCATAACTATACCCAGTTATATCTTCCTTTCCTTTTAAATATCTTAGAATGAAACCATATTTATGAGAATTTTCTAAAAGCCACTGTCCTTCTTTTGTATCCTCAAAAGACTCTTCTAATTGAAACCCTATAGATCTAGTAGTAAGGTCTACAGCTAATCCTAATTGATGCTCACTTGTTCCTGGTAAAGCCACAAGATTGCTTGAATCACTCTTCTCTTTTTCTAAAGCTCTGCCATATAAATATTCCTGCTCTTCATAAGACCTATAAGCACAAGAAAGGTATAAGTCTAACCCAGCTTTTTTTGCATCACTAAAAAGATTTTCTAAATCTTTCTTTAATACATTGCTAACTCTGTTTCTAGGTTCATTTTCTAAACCTACAAAATTAACCTTTGGAATAATTAATTCTTCTGGCTTATAACTTTTATCTATTGAGTTTTCCTTATTTACAACCTTAAACAATCCATCCTTATCATTTAAAATTATTTTTTTAATACGAAGCTGCTCTTCACTAAGCTCTTCTTTATTTGATTCTTTATTCTCATTATCTATCTCTTCATTAGAACTTACATTGCTAACCTCTAAAGCTTTCAATTTGTAAGACTCATAGCTTCTTCCTATAAAAAAACTAGTTATTGTTAATGTAATAATAACTCCTGTTAATATGTAACTTTTAAGTTTCACCTAAACATACCTCCAATTATTTATTAAACAGACTAATCTTTTAAATTATTACCAAATTAACATTATATAAACGTAATATTTCAAAAATTTAAACTGTAAAATAATAAATTGAAGTTTTCTATTGGGAATTAATACAAAGTTTATTATATTATAAAC
>SKEM01000821.1_pt1 | contig 17452 bp, 18 predicted proteins | sample 4826731 | NCBI WGS metagenome assembly SKEM01 (sample SAMN11008809, study PRJNA524170) | human gut metagenome | biome: Human fecal sample; material: Feces; isolation source: fecal sample from pouch patient p37 | host: Homo sapiens | place: Israel: Tel-Aviv | collected 2015-07-27
TATATTAGCCATAAAATCCATGAAAAGCTTGCCCTTAAGGGCATTACTATATCCGTTCCGCCACGTAAAAACATGGATAAATCAGAAAAACTAGACCACAGCTTACTTGGAAAACAAAGAAAAACAGTTGAGACTGTTTTTTCTTCCTTAGAAAAATTAGGTTGTCAAAATTTCAACTCACGTTCTGTTAAAGGGCTAGAGAGTAGATTTGAAAGCATATTACTGGCTTACAGTGTTCTATTAAGTCGAGCACAACGACGTTTTGAAGGAACTTTGAGATATTCTTTAGGATATTAAAATTAACTAGCACCACGGGTCTGTATTTATGTTTATGTACTTTATTGGAGGTGCGGCTGGTTCATTGCTAGGGACGACAATGTGGCAGCAGTATGGCTGGTTAGGTGTAACGGTTAGCGGGCTTGTTTTTCAAGGATGTGCGTTCTTCTTTCAAACAGTTGTTTTTAAAGGAAAGAGAAATCTCGAAAATAAAAAATAGACGAAAAGAGGTTGTGAAAAGCTGTTCTGCATCAAGTAATAAGAATAGCCAAATAAAAATAGCTCCTCATATTTTGCCGTTTTTTGAGCTAATACCGAAGGTCAGCTAATTGGCCACCATTTATTCAGAAGAAGGAGTTGTGACAAAACTTTTGTCACAGCTCCTTTTTTTCAACTATTCAATCAAACGTTTATTTTGGTTCAATCTCAATGACTCGTTGCACAAGATCTTGATAAAATTCTTGTTCATGAGAGACGATGATTACTGTTCCTGGAAATTTCTGTATCCCGTCTTGTAAGCTTTCTTTCGTTTCTTGATCGATATGGTTCGTCGGTTCATCGAGAATCAGTAAATTACCTTGGTTCATTGTCAACTGTGCAAGTTTCACCTTAGTTTGTTCCCCACCACTTAATGTAGTGAGAGGTTCACTTGCTAATTGATTAACTAACCCTGCTTTAGCTAGTTGGCGACGTAATTCTTTGATAGTCGCTTTTGGAAATTGACTGCTTAAATATTGTAGTGGTGTTTCTAATGGATTTTCCCAGTACAGATCTTGTGAAAAGTAATTGATTTTTGTGTTATCTGGGAAGTGGAAATCGCCACTTATTTTTTCAATCTCACCGATCAGTGTTTTTAATAAAGTAGATTTTCCAATCCCGTTGAAGCCTCGAATGGCAATATTTTCACCAAAGCGGATGGTCAAATTGATGGGTGCAAGTAGCGGTCGATCATATCCGATGACTAAATCAGTTGTTTCCACTGCTAATGTCGTGACAATAGGCGAGAATGGAAAATCAAAGACAGCTTTACTTGCTGAAGCTGGAGGCGTCAGCCGTTCGATTTTATCTAATTGTTTTTGTCGGCTTTTTGCCATCGTTGATCGGGAACCGGCTTTGTATTTTCGAATATAAGCTTCGGTCTTTTCGATTTGTTTTTGTTGAGCATGATATTGGCGCAAATAGCTTTCGCGATTTTGTTCCTTTTGTTTCAATGCTTGTTTTAGATGGCCAGTATACTTAGTAATCTTTCCAAACTCGATGTCTGCGATATGGGTGGTGATCTGATCAAGAAATTCTTGGTCATGGGAAATCACGATATACGCACCGTCAAAATCCTGAAGAAACTGCGTCAGCCATTGGATATGCTGATCATCTAAGTGATTGGTTGGTTCATCTAAGATCAGAACATCTGGGTTTTCTAAAAGTAGTTTTGCTAAAATCACCTTTGAACGTTGTCCACCACTTAGATTTTTCAACAGTGAATCTAAACCTAAGACATCGATCCCCAACCCGCTGCTCATCTCAGCAACTAAGGTGTCGATTTGATAAAACACTCCTTGGTCTAATTCCGTTTGGAGTTTCCCAGCTTTTTCCAGCAAGGAATCATCGAAGGTCTCGCTATATGTTTGGTAAAGAAAAGCAATTTTTTCTTCCTTTTCGTATTCTTTTGCGTACGCAGTTTTTAGAAATTCTTCGATTGTTAATGTTTCATCGACTTCCACATATTGATCGAGGTAACCTTTGTGAATATTTTTTTGCCAATGGATCTGTCCGTCATCTGGTAAGATCTCACCAGTGATGATTTTAATCAATGTACTTTTACCGGCTCCGTTTTGTCCAATCAGCCCAAGATGTTCGCCAGCATTTAATTGCAGATCGACACCTTCATAGAGGATTTTGTCGCCAAATTGCTGGGTAATGTTGTTTAATGTCAGTATACTCATAATAACTCCTTTTTCATAAAAAAACTGCAGACATAAAGCGTCCACAGTGAATCACTTGCTTGGTTTTCATGCAACATGGATTGTTTGATTGAACCATCTTATGAAACCTAACACGGATTCCTATTTATTGTCAAGAAAATGAAAAAAATGCAATTTGGTCTATACTAATTATTGTAAAAAGAAAAAAAGAATGCTATAATTGGGCTATACCAAAATATAAAGGAGCAATCACTATGGAAATCATTCGTGTAAAAAACGCTGAAGAAGGCGGAAAAAAAGCATTTGAAATCATCAAAGAAGGTATGAACAAAGGTGCAAAAGTATTAGGATTGGCAACAGGAAGCACACCAGTTACTTTATATAAAGAAATGACTTCAAGCGATTTGGATTTCAGTGAAATGACTTCTGTAAACTTAGATGAGTACGTTGGACTAGGCGGTTCAGATGAACAAAGCTACCGTCATTTCATGGATGTCCAATTATTTGATAAAAAACCATTCAAAGAAACGTTTGTACCAGATGGAAAAGCAGAAGATCTGGAAGCAGCATGCAAAAAGTATGATCAAATCATCGATGCACATCCAATCGATATCCAAATCTTAGGAATCGGGCAAAATGGACATATCGGTTTCAATGAACCTGGTGCTTCATTTGACGGAACGACTTCAGTAGTTGACTTAACAGAATCAACAATCAATGCAAACAAACGATTCTTCGATAAAGCAGAAGATGTACCAACAAAAGCTGTTTCAATGGGAATCGGTTCAATTATGAAAAGTAAAGAAATCGTCTTGATGGCATTTGGCGAAAGCAAAGCTGATGCAATCAAAGGGATGATTGAAGGACCTGTAACGAATCATTTGCCAGCAAGTGTATTGCAAAATCACGACAATGTTGTTGTGATCATCGATGAAGAAGCAGCAAGTAAGTTGTAATTTTCAATAGTAGGCTAAAGAGGTTGTGAAATCAGCGTTTTGACCTGAGTATTAGAGAAGACAAAGGAAAAATAGCTCCCCATATTTTGCCGTTTGTTGAGTAATACCGAGGGTCAGCTGATTGAACACCGTTTATTCATAAAAAGGACTATGACAAAAATTTTGTCACAGTCCTTTTTTCGTAAGAGGTAAAAATTGCACTTTTTTTGTCTGCTCCTTTCAGACATGATATATTGGACTGGAGGGTGTTTAGATGAATGATATGGTATTGACAATTCCAGAGATTATTTTACGTTTAGGGATCGCTATGCTATTTGGCGGAGCAATCGGTTTTGAACGACAATATAAAAATCGTCCAGCAGGTATGCGTACGCATATTTTAGTTTGTATGGGAGCATGTATCATTGCATTGATCCAAGTTGAGATCGCTAGTGGTGCATTAAGAGATGCTTTAGAGTATCCACAGCTTGCTGGAACGATTCGTTCAGATGAAGCAAGGCTGATTGCTCAAGTGGTGAGTGGTGTCGGTTTCTTAGGCGCGGGAACGATCATCGTCACGAAACAATCGGTGACGGGACTTACGACTGCCGCTTCTTTATGGGCAATTGCTGGATTAGGGATCGCCATCGGCATGGGTTACTATTCCATTGCGATCATCAGTTTTATCGGGATTGCTATTGCACTCACAGTAGTGAAACGCGTGATCCATGTACCTACGACTAAAAAGTTAGAAATCCAATTTATCCATAGAAAAGAAACCAAAGATTTTCTTACCGATTATTTTGAAGAGAAAAATATCGTAATCGAAGATGTGAATTTTGACGTAAAATTCGTTGATGACTACCGAGTGTACAAAAATATCTATACGATTGATCTTCCAAAAGGGCTCACTTATGCCGATGTGATCGAGGAGTTGTCCGTACACAAAAATATCACAAAGTTGCATTTAGTCAGTATTGCGCAATAAATGATCTGAGGTTGTAAAATAGATGTCCTACATCAAGTAATAAGCCCAGCCAAATAAAAATAGTTCCTTATATTTTTCGTTTGGCTGGGCTTATTACGAAGATGCAAGCTTTTGAACACCGTTTATTTGGAAAAAGGGACTGCAGTATAATTTTTGTCACTACTCCAAACCGTGTTTTTGTTTAAGTACTCGTCTACTCATTAAAATATGTTTATTTTTTTTGTTTTTTTTAAGCAAATGAAAATCTCAGCGCGTAACTCTTTGTTAAATGATAGAATAGAAGTATCAAAGGACCTTGGAGGAGATGTATGCAATCACGTTTTAAACAATCAAAATTATTTTTCTGGACAGTGGAGCTAGTACTCACGATCATCGGCGTGTACTTTATTTTACAAATGCCGAATATTTTTAGTCCAATATTGAAAATGCTTTCGGCAATTTTTTTACCATTGCTTGTTGCTGGTTTTATCTATTATATGTTCGATCCAATCGTTGTTTTTCTCGAAAAGCATCGGATCCCGAGAGTGTTCGGTTTTTTATTGACGTTTTTGGTCGTAATCATTTTAGTTGTTTTAACTGTCATGAATGTAGTGCCTCAGTTAATGGAACAGACAATTCAATTGACCCAGAGCTTGCCAATGTATGCAGATGAAACAAGCAAATGGTTAAATGAATTGGCGCAGCGGGAAGAGTTTAAAAATTTCAATTTGGAAGAACAATTAGCATCAGCAAATTTATCTCTTAGTAATTTGTTCAATATCATATTAGTCAGTTTATCTGCAAGTGTCTCAAAAATCATTTCATTTATGATGCAATTTTTTATTTTGTTATTTACCGTTCCATTTATTTTGCTATTTATGTTCAAGGATGGGCACAAATTTATTGATGCGTTGTCTCACTTCTTTCCGAAAGCGATTCGTAAAGAGTTACGCCAAACGGTAAAAGAATTAAACGAAACATTATCTGCCTATATCAGCAGTACGATCTTAGATGCTTTGATTATTGGTGTAATGAGCTTTTTGGCAATGAGAATATTCGATCAGCCTTATAGCTTGTTGCTTGCGGTCATTTGCGGAATCACGAATATTATCCCGTATGTCGGCCCTTTTATTGGAGCGGTACCAGCAATCATTGTCGGTTTGTTTATCTCTCCATTTCAAGCTTTGTATATGGCGTTGTCGATTTTAGTGATCCAACAATTAGATGGAAATTTGATCAAGCCGTTGTTATTTGGGAAATCAATGAATATCCATCCTTTGACGATCATCTTGGTATTGATTGGAGCAGGAAGTGTCGCAGGAATATTAGGCATGCTGATTTGCATACCTGTCTATGCAGTGATTAAGACGATAATATTAAATATCCGGAAAATCTATTTATTGAGAAGAATGGAACATGTTTCGGAAAAGTTAGACAGTCCAAAAGTGCTGGAAGAAACAAGTGAATAAGCATAAAAAAGAGTTCAGTGTACATTTAAAATATCTGTACGCTAAACTCTTTTTATTTTTCGAAAAATTTTTGAATTAAAATAAATCCTTATTCCAATCCAATCAAATAATCGTCGTCTTTCATCGCTTCTACATGACCTAACAAATAGCCGTTTCCGACTTGTGAGAAGAAGTCATGGTTGCTTGTGCCTGTTGAAATCCCGTTCATTACGATTGGGTTGACATCATTGGCAGTATCTGGAAAGAGTGGATCCATCCCTAGGTTCATCAATGCTTTGTTGGCATTATAGCGTAGGAATGTCTTGACTTCTTCTGTCCAGCCGATTGGATCGTATAATTCTTCTGTATAACGTTCTTCGTTTTCGTAAAGCTCATAAAGAAGATTGTACATCCAGTCTTTTAACGTTTCTTGTTCTGCTTCAGGTAACTCGTTGAATCCTAATTGGAATTTGTAACCGATGTAGGTTCCATGTACAGATTCATCTCGGATGATTAGTTTGATGATCTCTGCTACGTTAGCCAATTTGTTGTTTCCTAAATAATAAAGAGGAGTATAAAAACCTGAATAGAACAAGAATGTTTCTAAAAAGACGCTGGCAATTTTCTTTTCTAGCGGTGTACCGTGTTTGTAGATTTCATTGATACGCTCAGCTTTTTTTTGCAGATAAGGATTCGTATTTGTCCAGTCAAAAATTTCTTCGATTTCTTTTTTCGTATTCAGTGTACTAAAAATAGAAGAATAACTTTTGGCATGAACGGATTCCATGAATTGAATATTGTTCAAAACGGCTTCTTCATGGGGAGTGCGGACATCTTTACGCAACTGATCCATGCCACTTTCAGATTGGACAGTATCTAGCAGTGTCAAACCGCCAAATACATGTCCTACTGTATCTTTTTCCAATTGAGACAATGTACGCCAATCATCTAGGTCATTTGAAAGTGGGATACGTGTATCTAGCCAAAATTGCTCTGTCAGCTTCTCCCAAGTGGATTTATCAATGATATCTTCAATTTCATTCCAGTTTATTGCTTCATAATATGTTTCTGACATGAGAATGCTCCTTTAATTAAAATATGAATAAGCGAATCTATCTATGATATTAGATCACGCAGCTTTCACATTGATTGCTTCCGATTTCTTCTGCATCATCAGTAAAGGTACGTACGTAATAAATGGATTTGATTCCTTTGTGGAAAGCGTAATGTCTTAAAATATTCAAATCACGTGTCGTTTGCTTCGTTGTTGTCTTCCATTCATAAATGCCTTCTGGGATTTCAGAACGCATGAATAAAGTCAAACTCATGCCTTGATCGACGTGTTGTTGTGCCGTTGCATAAACATCGATTACTTTACGCATGTCCATATCATAAGCAGAAGTGTAATACGGAATCGTCTCATTGGATAGATAAGGCGCTGGGTAATAAATTTTACCGATTTTCTTCTCTTGGCGTTCTTCGATCATGCGAGTGATAGGATGAATACTTGCACTCGTATCGTTGATATATGAAATTGAGCCATTTGGTGCTACTGCCAAGCGATTTTGATGATACAGTCCATCTTTCATTACTGCTTGTTTCAAAGCATTCCAATCTTCAGCAGTTGGGATAAAAATGCCTTCAAACAATGCTTTGACTTTTTCTGATTTTGGCTGGAATTCTCCAGTTACGTATTTTTCGAAATAAGTGCCGTCAGCATAAGCTGATTTTTCAAAATTATGGAAAACTTGTTTTCTTTCACGAGCGATATTGTTGCTTTCAACAAGTGTCCAATAATTCAACAGCATGAAGTAAATATTTGTAAAGTCTAATGAATCCTCTGAGCCATATTCCATTTGTTCTTTTGCAAGATAAGTGTGTAAGCCCATGGCACCTAATCCAATCGTATGATTCAGCTTATTTCCGTTTTGGATCGGTGGTACGACATCGATATCAGATGCATCTGTAATAAATGTCAATGCACGAGTCATCGTACGCACAGATTGACCAAAGTTAGGGCTTTGCATCAAATTCACGATATTTGTCGAGCCTAAGTTACATGAGATATCTGTTCCTAATACTTCATATTCCTGTTTGCCGTTAATCACAGAAGGCGTTTGAACTTGTAAAATCTCTGAACATAAATTACTCATGATGATCTTGCCATCGATTGGATTCTCGCGGTTCGCTGTATCAATATTGATTACGTAAGGATAGCCAGATTCTTGTTGTAATTTTGAGATTTCATTTTCAAGATCACGCGCTTTGATTTTTTGTTTGCGAATGTTTGGATTTGCAACTAGATGATCATACTCAGCTGTAATATTTACATAAGAGAATGGGACACCATATTCTTTTTCGACACTATATGGACTAAATAAATACATATCTTCGTTTTTACGTGTCAATTCATAAAATTTATCAGGTACGATCACGCCAAGAGAAAGAGTTTTTACGCGAATCTTTTCATCTGCATTTTCTTTTTTTGCTGAAAGGAAAGCAATAATGTCTGGATGGAAAACGTTCAAATAAACCACGCCAGCTCCTTGACGCTGACCTAATTGATTAGAATAGCTGAAACTATCTTCGAATAATTTCATGACTGGAACGACACCACTTGCAGCACCCTCATATCCTTTGATAGGAGCGCCGGCTTCACGAAGATTTGATAAAGTAATCCCTACGCCGCCACCAATACGGGACAATTGCAAAGCAGAGTTGATTGAGCGCCCGATAGAGTTCATATCGTCAGTGACTTGAGTCAAGAAACAAGACACCAATTCGCCCCGACGTTTACGTCCAGCATTCAAGAAAGAAGGTGTAGCTGGCTGATATCGTTGATGGATCATTTCGTCTGCAAGAGCAAGTGCTAATTCTTCATCCCCGTTCGCAAAGTAAAGCGCATTGAAGGCTACTCGATCTTCATAAGTTTCCAGATAAGCGGAACCGTCGTTGGTTTTCAACGCATATTGAGAATAAAATTTGTAAGCAGCCATAAAAGATTTGAAAGAAAAATGTTGCTCGTCCAAAAATTGATATAGCTTTTCAATAAATGATGGTGAATACAATTGAATGAATTCTGCTTCTATATATTCTTGATCGATCAAGTAATTGATTTTTTCCATAATAGATGGAAAAGTCATCGTATTTGGTTTGACATTTTCCTCAAAAAAGGCAACTAAAGCTTCTTTATCCTTATTCAAAGGGATTTGACCATTGACTGGCCGATTGATTTCATTATTCAGCTTGAAATAACTGACATCTTGTAAATTTTTAAGACTCATACGTACGCCCAACCTTCATTTCGTATTTGATGATGCTTGATTGCAAATCATTGCATTGTTTTTAAGCTTTAAAAAAGGATTTGGAAGTTTGCGACAAAAACTGGTGCTGTCTCAAGCCCTTCAAATCCATGTATCACGTTTTGATTCTTTTAGTCATGTTAGCTGGCAAGTTTACGCAACTGATCAGGACGGAATCCGATAACTGTTTCTGCATCAGAAGTAATGACAGGAACACTTTGGAATCCTTGTGCTTTCAACCAGTCTACTGCTTCAGGCTGTTCATCGATATTGACTTCTTCAAAAGCAATTTGATTTTCTGTTAAAAACCGTTTGACCATCTTACATTGCATACAATTATTTTTAGAAAAGATTTTTACGTTCATGGTGAGTGCCTCCTCTAACACATTCTTATTATCTATAATAGATAGTATAAAACTCTTAGTAAAAAAGTCAAACAACAAACACTACATATTGTGTTGTGGAAACTGTGGAATACTAAGTTTTGTGTTTTTGAAAAAAGAGCTGAAAACAAGTATCGTGTGGGAAAATAGCAAATTTAATAGAGAAAAAATTGTGGAAAACTATGAAGAAATATTTTTTTCTCATTTTTATCTATCAATACTAAAGATTCGCTCATAATATCACAAGTATAATTGACATTCTCAATTACCGAGAGTATTCTATGTGAGAATGATTCTCATTTATTTGCGTAACACGTAAGAAAATTAGAACATATAATGAATGATTTTAATACATGATTTATTTCACAAGAGAGGAATCAATATGCAGACCTTAGCGCAGGCAAAGCAGAATTTCGTTTATCAAGTCGAACGAATCGAAACAGAAGAAAAAACAAAACGCCATTTGCAAAATATCGGGATCGTTGCCGGAAGTAAAATCGTCGTCGTCAATTTATCAGGCAACAATGCCATTTTACTGGTAAAAAGTCATCGAGTGGCAGTAAGTCGGGAAATACTAGGTCAAATCTTTGTCAATAAAAAGACTGCTTCCTCTGAAAGCTGGACTTCTCTTGATCAATTAAAAGCAGGAGAGACTGGGATCGTCGTAGCAATCCACGGACAAGGCGCAGTGAAGCGACGGTTAATGGATATGGGATTGACGCGAAATGTAAAAATAGTTATCCGAAAACTAGCCCCTCTGGGAGATCCAATCGAACTGACAGTGCGAGGGTATGAACTGACGTTACGAAAGTCAGAGGCCGAACTAATCTTGATACAAAGGGAGGAAAAAGAATGAATATCGCGTTAGTCGGAAATCCAAACAGCGGGAAAACTAGCTTGTTCAATCTCTTGACTGGTTCGAATCAATATGTAGGGAATTGGCCGGGCGTAACAGTAGAAAAAAAAGAAGGATCGTTGAAAAAAATCCGAACATTCATATTCAGGACCTACCCGGCATCTATTCTTTGTCTCCTTATACACCAGAAGAAGTGATTGCAAGAGATTATTTGGTTCAGGAACAGCCTGAACTGATCATCAACATTATTGATGCTACCAATTTAGAACGAAATCTTTATTTAACTACGCAGTTATTGGATTTAGACATTCCTATGATCATTGGTCTGAATATGATGGATGTCATCAAAAAAGAAGGAAAAAAAATCAATCTAGAAAAGCTTTCCTATGGTCTTGGTGTACCAGTTTTACCAATCAGCGTATTGAAAAAGCAAGGAATCGAAAAACTAATCGAAAAGATTCAGGAGTCTGCAAAAAAGCGGCCTTCTATTCCTGTTCCCTGTACATATGATCCACGTTTAGAAGCAGCTTTACATGAAATTGAAGATGTACTAGGAGAACAAAGCGGCAAGAAACGCTGGTATGCAATGAAATATTTTGAACGAGATCAGAAGGTAAGAGAGGATTACGAGATAGCAGTTTCTCAGCAAAAAGAGATCGAGCAACTGATCCAGTTAACAGAGAAACTATTGGACGACGATAGTGAGACGATTCTGGTCAATGAACGTTATGAATTTATTACCCAACTATGTACACTCTGTGTTGTGTCAAATGATTCTTTCCAATTATCGATGAGTGACAAAATCGATCAGATTGCAACGAATCGTTGGTTAGCCTTGCCGATCTTCGCATTTGTGATGTGGCTGATCTATTATCTGGCTATTCAAACAGTAGGAACAATGGGGACAGATTGGATCAATGACACATTGTTTGGTACATGGTTACCAGAACATGTTGGCAGATTGTTAGCTGAATGGCAAGTAGCGGGATGGATGCAGGAGCTGATCTTGAACGGCATCATCGCAGGCGTGGGAGCAGTGTTAGGATTTCTACCGCAATTGATTATATTGTTTTTATGCTTGAGCTTTCTGGAAGACTGCGGATATATGGCGAGGATCGCTTTTGTCATGGATCGACTTTTCAGGAAATTCGGTCTTTCAGGAAAATCCTTCATTCCTATGCTGATTGCTACAGGATGTGGAGTGCCAGGCGTCATGGCCAGTCGCACGATTGAAAACGAGCAAGATCGTCGTTTGACGATCATGGTCACAACCTTCATGCCTTGTTCTGCAAAGTTGCCGATTATTGCCTTAGTAGCAGGGGCCTTTTTTCCTCATCAATCTTGGGTAGCTCCTTCTGCCTATTTTCTTGGTATGACTGCAATTATTTTCTCTGGAATCAGCTTGAAAAAAACACGTTTGTTTGCTGGAGATACAGCTCCTTTTATCATGGAATTGCCCGCATATCATTTTCCTCAATGGTCAGCGGTCCTAAGACAAACCTATGACCGCAGCAAGTCTTTTGTTAAAAAAGCAGGAACGATTATCTTTGTTTCTAGTATCGTGATCTGGTTCAGCTCTTCTTATAATTTTTATGCTCAACCTGTTTCTGAAGACCAAAGTATCTTAGCCTTTTTCGGGCGAATCCTGGCAGTTGTTTTTCAGCCGCTTGGTTGGGGAAACTGGCAAGGAACAGTCGCAGCGATTACAGGATTGGTCGCTAAAGAAAATATTATTGGCACATTTGGTATTTTGTTTGGTCATGCGGAAGTATCCGAAAATGGCAGAGAAATCTGGCAAGTGCTACAACACACATATACTCCCGCAGCAGCTTATTCATTGTTAGCCTTCAATTTACTTTGTGCGCCTTGTTTTGCGGCAATTGGGGCTATCCATCGGGAAATGAATGCCAAGAAATGGACTTGGATCGCCATAGGCTATCAATGCGGTTTAGCTTATTTAGTTAGTTTTGTGATTTATCAGTTGGGACACTTATTGGAGGGTGGACAGGTAGCGTTAGGGACGTATCTTGCTATTTTACTGATGATAGGACTCGTTTATGTTTTGTTCCGTCAGCCAAAATCCAAGAACCAGTTTTATACTATATTGTCATTAGAAGGAGAGGAATAGGATGGCGACATTCTTATTAAGTGTGTTAATCTTTGGAAGTGCAGGCGCAATTGTCTATACTCGTTTAAAATCCGGTAAGAATTGTGATGACTGTCAAACAGCTTGCCCAGTAAAAAAGGAACAGATCAAGCGATGATCAGTCGTTGCAAGAGGCTATTCTCCCCTTTTTTGCTTATTTTGCTAGAGCATAGTAAGATGAGGGAAAGTAAAAAAAGAAAGAGGAAAGAAAATGTCTGGAAAGAAAAAAATCGTCCGCCCGCGCTACCAGCAGATTGCTGTTGATTTAGCCGAACGTATCGTTGAAAACCGATATAAAGTGGGTGAGAAGATCCATGCCCGCTCAACACTTGCCAGTACGTACAATGCTTCTCCTGAGACTACCCGCAAGGCTATCAATGTGCTGGTAGATCTTGGAATCATGGAAGTACGGCATGGAAGTGGGGCATTTGTTGCTTCGAAGGAAAAAGCAAAAGATTTCCTATTGCAATATCAAGATGTACAATCCATCCAAGATACAAAAGCAGAAATCATGGCAAGTGTGGAGAAGCAACAAGATGAGCTGAATCATTTTTCTCAATTATTGGATCAGCTGGTCAATCAAACGAAGCGAATACATAAGATGAATCCTTTACTTCCGTTTGAATTATCTTTATCAGAAAAAGCAATGCATCTGGACCGTTCAATTAGCGAGTTGAATATCTGGCAGGCGACTGGCGCCACAGTTATCGCAATTTCTCATAATGAAGAACTGCTTGTTTCACCTGGCCCCTATGCTAAATTTACGGCAGGGGACATCGTTCATTTTATTGGAAATGAATATACACTACAGCGTATGACAAACTTTTTTTACCCGGAGCATCAGCTTGCAGAATGATTGTGTGAAATATTAAAAAAATATTAACTTGGCTAAACCTTTTATTTACAAAGATTTAGCCAAGTTTTTTTCAGTTTGGACAAGCAAATTTCTTTCATTTTTGACAAAGTGACTACATGATGTTAACATAGTGTGGTCACTTTTTTCAGAAAGAAAAATGAATTTACATAAAAAAGGAGAATTTGTTTGGTAAAAGTAGAAGTAAAACATTTAACAAAGATATTTGGTAAAAAGACACAAGCCGCTTTAGATATGATGAATGATCACCAGCCGAAAACGGAGATTTTAAAGAAAACCGGTGCAACGGTTGGTGTGTATGACGTGAATTTTGACGTAAAAGAAGGAGAAATCTTCGTGATCATGGGGCTTTCCGGGAGTGGGAAATCCACATTGATCCGTCTATTGAATCGTCTGATTGAGCCAACTTCGGGCAGTATCTATATTGATGGAGAAGATGTATCGAAGTTAAGCAAAGAAGAATTGCGAGAAGTCCGTCGTCATAAAATCAATATGGTTTTCCAAAACTTCGGTCTGTTTCCACATCGAACGATCTTGGAAAATACAGAATACGGGTTAGAAGTCCGTGGTGTACCTAAAGAAGAACGACAAGAAAAAGCAGAAAAAGCATTAGAAAATTCTAGTTTGCTTTCATTTAAAGACCAATATCCTAGTCAGTTATCTGGTGGGATGCAACAACGGGTTGGCCTAGCCAGAGCTTTAGCAAATGATCCTGAGATCTTGCTGATGGACGAAGCGTTCTCGGCTCTTGATCCGCTGATCCGGCGAGAAATGCAAGACGAATTACTGGACCTGCAAGCCAATGTTCAAAAAACGATTATTTTCATTACCCATGATTTGAATGAAGCTTTACGGATTGGGGACAGAATCGCCTTGATGAAAGACGGCGAAATCATGCAGATCGGAACAGGTGAAGAAATATTGACCAATCCAGCAAATGATTATGTACGTGAATTTGTGGAAGAAGTCGATCGTTCCAAAGTGCTTACGGCTCAAAACATCATGGTACCTGCATTGACGACGAATATCGAATCTGATGGACCAAACGTTGCATTGACAAGGATGCGTAATGAAGAAGTCAGCATGCTGATGGCTGTTGACAGAAAGAGACACCTGAAAGGGATCATCACTGCAGATCAAGCGTTAGAAGCTAGGAAGCAAAAACGTCCATTGATCGACTTCCTAGATGAAAATGTGACGGTGATTGGGAAAGACATGGTGGTAAGTGATATTTTCAATATTATTTATGACTCACCGACTCCACTTGCAGTTGTAGAGGATGGAAAATTAAAAGGTGTCGTCATCCGAGGTAGTGTGATTGAAGCATTAGCAGAAACAAGCGAGGTGAGTGAACATGAATAATCTATTGAACTATCAATTACCAGTGGCAAACTGGGTAGAAAATATCACAGAATGGTTTACGACAACTTTTTCTGGCCTATTTTCATTTTTACAAACGATTGGACAGGCAGTGATGTCGGGGATTACAAATTTACTGTTAGTGATTCCAGCTCCTTTGTTTATCTTGTTATTGACGGTAGCAGCTTTCTTTATTTCTAAGAAACGTCCAGGACTTACGTTGTTCACATTAATCGGTCTATGGTTTATTTATAACCAAGGTCTATGGAATGATTTGATGAATACTGTCACACTTGTTCTTTTATCTAGTGTGATCTCGATCATCATTGGGGTACCATTAGGGATCTTGATGGCAAAAAGCAGTAAAGCCCAAAGTATTATCAAACCGATCCTTGACTTTATGCAGACAATGCCAGGATTCGTTTATTTGATTCCAGCAGTTGCATTTTTCGGTATCGGGATGGTTCCAGGGGTATTTGCCTCAGTCATCTTTGCTCTGCCACCAACCGTTCGTTTTACGAATTTAGGGATTCGACAAGTTCCTAAAGAATTAGTAGAAGCTTCTGATTCATTCGGGAGCACAAGTCGTCAAAAACTATTCAAACTAGAATTGCCTTTAGCTAAAAGTACGATCATGGCAGGGATCAATCAAACAACAATGCTGTCACTTTCAATGGTCGTTATTGCCTCTATGATCGGTGCACCCGGCTTAGGACGCGGCGTATTATCAGCATTGCAAAGAGCACAAGTCGGGAATGGATTTGTCAACGGGGTTGCATTAGTTATCTTAGCAATCATCATTGACCGTTTTACACAGCATTTGAACCAGCCAAACAATAAAAAAGCTGCAGGAGCAACAACACAGAAAAGTAAAAAACGTCAAGGACTGATCATTGGTGCTGTAGTAGTAGTGATCTTAGGTGCGATTGGTATAGGGAGTTTTTCATCTGCCAAAGAAACAAAACGTATCAACTTATCTTATGTTGAATGGGATACAGAAGTTGCTTCAACAAATGTAGTCGGTGAAGTATTGAAACAAATGGGCTATGATGTAACGATGACGCCATTAGATAATTCAATCATGTGGAAATCTGTTTCAAATGGCGAGTCAGATGCCATGGTTTCAGCTTGGCTACCTAAAACTCATGGTTCACAATATGCACAATATAAAGATCAAGTCGAAGACCTAGGTGCCAATTTGACAGGAGCAAAAGTTGGTTTAGCAGTGCCAGCCTACATGGATGTAAATTCGATCGATGAGTTAACCGATCAGGCAGGTAAGAAAATCATAGGAATCGAGCCAGGAGCTGGTGTAGTTACGGCTGCTGAAAACACGATCCAAAAATATGACAACTTGAAAGACTGGAAAGTAGAGACATCTTCTTCAGGAGCAATGACCGTTGCACTAGGTCAAGCGATCAAAAAACACGAACCAATTGTAGTTACAGGATGGACACCTCATTGGATGTTTGCCAAATATGATCTGAAATACTTAGAAGATCCTGAAAACGGAATGGGAAGCGAAGAGCAGATCCATACGATGGTTCGAAAAGGATTGAAAGAAGACCAGCCAGAAGCTTACAAAGTATTAGACAATTTCCATTGGTCAGAAAAAGATATGGAAAAAGTTATGTTGGAAATCAACAATGGAAAAGATCCACAGCAAGCAGCAAAAGACTGGATCAAAGAGAACCAAGAATTAGTCGAAAGCTGGAAAAAATAAAAAGACAGACACGAAATAAATGGAGCTTCCAAAATTGGATCAAATATCCAAATTTGGAAGCTCCATGTTCGTCTCTATCTTTTTTGTCTATAAAAAAAGAGAATGCGTAGCTCATCTTCGAAACGTTCAAAGACGCCGACAAACTATTATGAATTTATGGGTGCGAGTCAAAGAGATCGATCGTAGGTATGAAAGACTAATGTGATTAAAGTTTATTATGTACGAAGTGCATTCTCAAAAAATATTAAAGAATATACATAGTTTATATACTTAAAAGTGATTAAATTCTTATTCAGGAATTATTTTGCTACGTTTCAAGAAGGAATTGTTTTTTGAAATTTAATGAATGTTAGAATAATAGTCTAAAAACATTAATTTAGGGGTGATTAGATTATGAAACATTTAAAAATTTTGTCTATTAAAGAGACACAACTTATCTATGGGGGTACCACTCATAGTGGAAAATATTATGGAAATGGAGTGTATTGCACTAAAAATAAATGTACGGTCGATTGGGCCAAGGCAACTACTTGTATTGCAGGAATGTCTATAGGTGGTTTTTTAGGTGGAGCAATTCCAGGGAAGTGCTAAAATGAAAAAAAATGCTAAGCAAATTGTTCATGAATTATATAATGATATATCTATAAGTAAAGATCCTAAATATTCTGATATTCTTGAGGTTTTACAAAAGGTATATTTAAAATTAGAAAAACAAAAATATGAATTAGATCCCAGTCCTTTAATAAATAGATTGGTGAATTATCTATATTTTACTGCTTATACTAATAAAATAAGATTCACTGAATATCAAGAGGAATTAATAAGAAATTTGAGTGAAATTGGAAGAACTGCTGGAATAAATGGTTTATATCGAGCAGATTATGGAGATAAATCTCAATTTTAATGATACTTATAATATTAAATATGTCTCAAAATTTTTTGATTAGAAAAATAGGTATATTGAATCAGTGACATAAAAGTATTTATAGTTTGTAGGGGGAATCGTAATGGAAGAAAAAAATAGACTAAATGCTAAACAATGTTCAGATCAAGAGCTTAAAAAAATTAAAGGAGGTGCTGGAACAAAACCTCAAGGAAAACCGGCATCAAATTTAGTGGAATGTGTTTTTTCATTATATTATTTGTCAAATTAAGCGAGACAAAACTTTCCATTTACGTAACTCAAAAAAACTTCTAATGGTGTTTGGTAATTTAGTGATTTTCTAGGGATATGGTTTCTTTTGGACGCAACGGATGAGAT
>SKEM01000824.1_pt1 | contig 17437 bp, 12 predicted proteins | sample 4826731 | NCBI WGS metagenome assembly SKEM01 (sample SAMN11008809, study PRJNA524170) | human gut metagenome | biome: Human fecal sample; material: Feces; isolation source: fecal sample from pouch patient p37 | host: Homo sapiens | place: Israel: Tel-Aviv | collected 2015-07-27
CGGGTGAGCCGCTCCCCCGCCCCTCGACCGGGGCCTGTGGGTTCGGTCAGATCTCGTCCACCGTCGAGGCGGTGGCGCCGCCCGGGCGGCGGCCCAGGTCGAAGCCGAGTTCCTCGGAGGCGCGGCGGCCGTCGTCGTCCGTGTCGTCCAGGCCGATGACGTTACCCTCGTGGTCGAGCGCCTCGACGTTCAGGCACAGCGACTGCATCTCCTTCATGAGCACCTTGAAGGACTCGGGGATGCCGGGGTCGGGGATGTCCTCGCCCTTGACGATGGCCTCGTAGACCTTGACGCGGCCGTTCACGTCGTCGGACTTGACGGTGAGGATCTCCTGGAGGGCGTGGGCGGCGCCGTACGCCTCCATGGCCCACACCTCCATCTCGCCGAAGCGCTGACCGCCGAACTGCGCCTTACCGCCGAGCGGCTGCTGGGTGATCATCGAGTACGGACCGGTGGAGCGGGCGTGGATCTTGTCGTCCACCAGGTGGTGGAGCTTGAGGATGTACATGTAGCCGACCGAGATCGGGTACGGGAAGGGCTCACCGGACCTGCCGTCGAAGAGACGGGCCTTGCCGTTGGGCTGGACGAGCTGGATGCCGTCGCGGTTCGGGAGCGTGGAGTCGAGCAGACCCATGAGCTCGTCGTCGCGGACGCCGTCGAACACCGGGGTGGCGACGGGGGTGCGCGGCTCGGCCTTGACGCCGTTCTCCGGCAGGCGGACGGCCCACTCCTCGCCGGCCTCGCGGGCGGCGGTGGCGTCCCAGCCGCGGGAGGCGACCCAGCCGAGGTGCAGCTCGAGGACCTGGCCGACGTTCATGCGGCTCGGCACGCCGAGCGGGTTGAGGATGACGTCGACCGGGGTGCCGTCGGCGAGGAAGGGCATGTCCTCGATCGGGTTGATCTTGGAGATGACGCCCTTGTTGCCGTGGCGGCCGGAGAGCTTGTCGCCGACCGTGATCTTGCGGCGCTGCGCGATGTAGACGCGGACCATGCGGTTGACGCCGGCCGGGAGCTCGGCGTCCTCGCTGGAGGCGTCGAACTCGCGCACGCCGGTGACGATGCCGTACTCGCCGTGCGGGACGCGCAGGGAGGTGTCACGGACCTCGCGGGCCTTCTCACCGAAGATGGCGCGCAGGAGGCGCTCCTCGCTGGTCAGCTCGGTCTCGCCCTTCGGGGTGACCTTGCCGACGAGGATGTCGCCGGAGCGGACCTCGGCGCCGATGCGGATGATGCCGCGCTCGTCGAGGTTGGCCAGCGTCTCCTCGGAGACGTTGGGGATGTCGCGGGTGATCTCCTCGGCACCGAGCTTGGTGTCGCGGGCGTCGACCTCGTGCTCCTCGATGTGGATCGAGGTGAGCAGGTCCTCGGAGACGACCCGCTGGGACACGATGATGGCGTCCTCGTAGTTGAGGCCCTCCCACGTCATGAAGGCGACGAGGAGGTTCTGGCCGAGCGCGAGGTCGCCGCCCTCGGTGGCGGGGCCGTCGGCGAGGACGGAGCCCTCCTCGACGCGCTCGCCCTCCGTAGCCACGACGCGCTGGTTGTAGCAGTTGCCCTGGTTGGAGCGGCGGAACTTCGCGACCTTGTAGACGGTCTCGGTGCCGTCGTCGTTGGCCACGCGGACGAAGTCTGCGCAGACCTCGGTGACGACGCCGCCCTTGGTGGCGACGAGGACGTCGCAGGCGTCGACGGCGGTGCGGCGCTCCATGCCGGTGCCCACGAGCGGGGCGTCGGGACGGATGAGCGGCACGGCCTGGCGCTGCATGTTCGCACCCATGAGGGCTCGGTTCGCGTCGTCGTGCTCGAGGAACGGGATGAGCGAGGTGCCCACGGAGACCATCTGGCGGGGCGAGACGTCCATGAGGTCGACCTGCGAGGCCTCGACGAGGGCCGGCTCGCCGCCGGTGACGCGGCAGAGCACGTGGTCCTCGGCGAAGCGGTTGTCGTCGGTCAGCTCGACGTTCGCCTGGGCGATGATGTGGCGGTCCTCGTCGTCGGCCGTGAGGTAGTGGGTCTCGTCGGTGACGAGGCCGTCCTTGACCACGCGGTACGGCGTCTCGATGAAGCCGAAGGGGTTGACGCGGGCGTAGGTCGCCAGCGAGCCGATGAGGCCGATGTTCGGGCCCTCGGGGGACTCGATGGGGCACATGCGGCCGTAGTGCGAGGTGTGGACGTCGCGGACCTCCATGGAGGCGCGCTCGCGGGAGAGGCCGCCGGGGCCCAGCGCGGACAGGCGGCGCTTGTGCGTCATGCCGGCCAGCGGGTTGTTCTGGTCCATGAACTGCGAGAGCTGGGAGGTTCCGAAGAACTCCTTGATCGCGGCGGTCACGGGCCGGATGTTGATGAGGGTGTTCGGCGTGATGGCCTCGACGTCCTGGGTGGTCATGCGCTCGCGCACCTGACGCTCCATGCGGCTCATGCCGGTGCGTACCTGCGACTGGATGAGCTCGCCGACCTGGCGGATGCGGCGGTTGCCGAGGTGGTCGATGTCGTCGTACTCGACGGCGATGTCGGTGATCTCGCCGTTGCGGACGCCCTCGACCGTCTCGGCGCCGGCGTGCAGCGCGAGGAGGTACTTGAGGGCCGCGACGATGTCCTCGATGCGGAGGACCGACTCGGTGAGGTCGGCGGTGAGGCCGAGCTTCTTGTTGATCTTGTAGCGGCCGACCTTGGCGAGGTCGTAGCGCTTGGCGTTGAAGTAGAAGTTCTCCAGCAGGGTGCGGCCGGCCTCGACGCTCGGCGGCTCGCCCGGACGGATCTTCTTGTAGATGTCGAGGAGGGCCTCGTCCTGCGTGGTGACCTTGCGGTCCTCGTCGAGGGCGGAGGTGAGGACCGGGTAGTCCTTGAACTCCTCGCGGATCTCGGCCTCGTCCATGCCCAGGGCGAGGAGGAAGACGGTGATGTCCTGCTTGCGCTTGCGGTCGACGCGGACGGCGACGTGGTCGTTCTTGTCGATCTCGAACTCGAGCCAGGCACCGCGCGAGGGGATGAACTTGACGTTGTAGACGTACTTGTCCGTGGCCTTCTCGGTGGTGCGCTCGAAGTAGACGCCCGGGGAGCGGACGAGCTGGGAGACGACGACGCGCTCGGAGCCGTTGACGATGAAGGTGCCCTTGGACGTCATGAGCGGGAAGTCGCCCATGAAGACGGTCTGGGACTTGATCTCGCCCGTCTGGAAGTTCTCGAAGTCGGCGACGACGTAGAGGGGCGCGGAGTAGGTGAGGTCCTTCTCCTGGCACTCCTCGGCCGTGTACTTCGGCTCCTCGAAGCGGTGGTCGTGGAAGGACAGGGCCATGGTCTCGCCGAAGTCCTCGATCGGGGAGATCTCGTCGAAGATCTCCTCGAGGCCGCTCGTCTCGGGCAGGGAGCCCGGGCGCTCGGCGTTGGCGGCGTCCACGCGGGCGCGCCACCTCTCGTTCCCGACGAGCCAGTCGAAGCTCTCGGTCTGCAGGGCGAGGAGGTTCGGGGCCTGCATGGGCTCCGGGATCTTCGCAAAATTGATACGACGCGACGCGGTACGGGCGGCGATGTCAGCGGCAGTAGGTGCGTAGGTGCGCGAGGCAGCCAAAGGGGGATCCTTCCCTCATCTCGGGGATCACACTGCGTACAATGCCGGTACCGGCTCCACCGTTCCAACGCTCTCCCGGCTTGTGGGCCTGAGCGTCGGGCAACGTCTGAGATGCCAGTACACACAATGGACGCAAAGCGCTAGCGTACACGCCTGCTACACCACGATCCATGGCTCGCCGGTATTGGTTCTTGCGATTCGCGCCACAGCCGCGCATACTGCCCCGTTCCCGCCGGGGGCGGCGTCCTCGCGCGCAGACCTCTCCGAGCCGCCCGCCCACGCGGCGCGACGACCGCGCCCCGCGAGGCTCCGCACACCCCCGCACGCAGGACGAGGCCCCGTCCACCAGGTGGTGGACGGGGCCTCGTCGCGATGAGGGTCCCCTGCCGCGGGCGGGTCCGACCGCAGCGGCCGGTGCCCGACGGCGTCGGGGAGGGGCTCACTTGAGGGTGACGGTGGCGCCGGCGCCCTCGAGCTGCTCCTTGGCCTTCTCGGCGGTCTCCTTGTTGGCGCCCTCGAGGACGGCCTTGGGAGCGCCGTCGACGAGGTCCTTGGCCTCCTTCAGACCGAGGGAGGTGAGGGCGCGCACCTCCTTGATGACCTGGATCTTCTTGTCGCCAGCGGCCTCGAGGATGACGTCGAACTCGTCCTTCTCCTCGGCGGCGGCCTCGCCGCCGGCGGCGGGGGCGCCGGCAACGGCAACGGCGGCCGGAGCGGCAGCGGTGACGTCGAAGGTCTCCTCGAAGGCCTTGACGAACTCGGACAGCTCGATGAGGGTGAGCTCCTTGAAGGCCTCGATGAGCTCGTCGGTGGTCAGCTTCGCCATAATGGGCGTTCCTTCCTGGAAATGGGGTCCTGCACCGTCTTTGTTCTCAGCACAGGGTGTGTTGGATGGGGTTGACGCGGGTGGCCGTCAGGCCGCCTGCTCCTGCTTGTCGCGCAGGGCGTCGACAGTGCGGACCGCCTTGGAGGCGGGCGCAGCGAAGAGGTACGCGGCCTTGGACAGGGACGCCTTCATGGCGCCCGCGGCCTTGGCGAGCAGAACCTCACGGGACTCGAGCGACGCGAGCTTCTCGACGGCGGCGGCGTCCAGGACGTTGCCGTCCATGAGGCCGCCCTTGACGACGAGCTGCTCGTTGGCCTTGGCGAAGTCACGCAGGGCCTTGGCGGCCTCCACCGGCTCGCCGGTGACGAACGCGAGGGCGGTGGGGCCCTTGAGGTCGTCGGCGATGCCCTCGAAGCCGGCCTGTCGGGCGGCGATGGTGGCGAGCGTGTTCTTCACCACGGCGTACTCGGCGTTACCGGCGAGGGAACGACGCAGCTCCTTGAGCTGGGCGACGCTGAGCCCGCGGTACTCAGTCAGCAGGACGGCGTCAGACTGACGGAACTTGTCCGTGAGCTCGGCGACCGCCGCTTCCTTCTCAGGCCGTGCCATGGGCCCTCCTTCCGTGGTCATCCGCAGGGCCCTTCGACGGAAGAAGCCCCGCGCCGGTGGCACGGGGCTCGCACGCCGTCATCACGGCGGGGATCACGTTCTCACCTGCGCTGGCTCCGACGTCGTCGGACTTGGTCCCGATCCTCGGAGGAGGGCCGGGAGACCTGCGGTCTTTGGCAGGACTCAACGTAACCACGCCTGCGGGGCGCCGGGCAAGGCCACGGCCGTCCACAGGGCGGTGCGATCCGTCACGCGCTCGCGGTCGCGCGTGCCAGACTCGCCGCGGGCCCGACCTCATCGCAGTCCTGCTCGCCGCGCGCGCCGGCGCGCTCGCGGCGCCGCCCGCCGGCTCCCTCGCGCGGGAGCGGACGCGGTCCGCCGTCGCGACGGCGCCCCGGGCCGCGCTGCACGCGGCGGTGGCGGCGCCGGGTGCGTCGAGTCCGCAGTCGGTGGAGGCGGTCCGTGGCCCCTCGGGTCGTCGCAAGCCCCTCCGCGACGCGCTCCTCGGGGCCGTCCTCGGCCGCGCCGTCGCCGCCGGCGCGTCCCTCGCCGGGGAGACCGGGACCCGCCTGCTGGGCACGGCGCTGTTGCTCTCCCCCGCCCTCGTCCTGATGACCGCGGCGTGCTGGGTGGACCTGCGGGTCCACCGGCTGCCCAACCGGCTCCTGGGTGCCGCCGCCGTCCTCGTCGTCACCCGTGCGGTCCTCGTCGGGGCGTGGAGCGCCCTCGGCGTCAGCGCGGGGCTGGGGCTCGCGCTGCTCGTCCTGGCGCTCGCCCGGACCGGCCTCGGGATGGGTGACGTCAAGCTCGAGGCGGTCCTGGGGACCTGGCTCGGGACCTCCGGCCCGTGGACGGCCGTGCAGGGGCTCGTGGGCGGCCTCGTCATCGGGGGCGTCGTGGCCCTCGCGCTCCTCATGGCGGGGCGCGCGGGTCGGCGCACGGCGATCGCGCTCGGCCCCTCGTTGCTGGCGGGCGCCGTGCTCGCGTGGGCGGGCGCGCTGGCGGGCTGCGCGCAGGGCGGGGAGCCCCGGCCCGGTCGGACTCCGTCCGCGCTCCCGCCAGGGCGAGGCCCGCGTCCGGGACGGCGGCGACCCGGGCCCACGGTGCACCGCGCTGGACCTCACTCCGTGGCCAGTCCGAGGACGACGACGTCGCCGTGCGCGTCCTCGACGACGACGCGGGCCGTGCCCTCGGCGTCGCCGGAGTCCCTCCCGGCCGGGGCGGCGACGCCGAGGAGGGGACCGGCGGCGCTCCACTCGGCGCTGCCGTCCGAGAGGTCGACGGAGACGAGGTGCTCGCCGGTCGCGCCGGTGCGGCTGCTCGGCTGGTCGGCGGAGACGAGGAGGCCGCCGTCGTCGAGGAGGCCGCGGGGCGTGATGACGCAGGCCTCACCCTTGGTGGGCGCCGCAGGGCGAGCGGGACGTCGCCCGGGTCGGAGGCGCTGCAGCCCTCCGACCTGCGCAGCGCGACCTCGACCGGAGCGCCCTCACCGGCGACGGCGACGTCGTACTGGCCCGGCCGGGTTCCGAGCAGCGCGAGGAGGTCCTCGGGGGAGATGTCGCCGGAGACGACCCAGGAGCCGCGCTCGGGCGCGTCCGTGACGGTGCCGACCGCCTCGCCCGCGGCGTCGTGGACGGTCACGGCCCCGTCAGCGACGACGTAGAAGGCGCGGGCGCCGGCGCCGATGGGCTCGTCGAGGACGTAGGCGCCGCCAAGGCGCCGCACGGGCAGCACGGTGGGTGCGCCGAGGAGCCCGGTCGGTGCCGTGGCACCCGGCGCGTCCGCGGTCGCGGGCCCTGGGGGCTCGCCGTCGGGTCGGTCCGTCGGCTGCGGGGGCTGTCTCATCTCGGGCTCCCCGGAGGGCGGTTCTGACGCGGCCACTGTAGCGGGCACCGCCCACGTCAACGGCGCCGGTCGCCTCCCGGGTGGGAGACGACCGGCGCCGGTGCGCCCCGTGCGGGGCGCGATGCGGTTGTCGGGCCGATCAGGCCTTGGTGACGTCCAGCGGGATGCCGGGGCCCATCGTCGTGGCCATGGTGGCCTTGAGGATGTAGCGGCCCTTCGAGGTGGCCGGCTTGAGGCGCAGGATCTCGTCGAGGGCGGCGCGGAAGTTGTCGGCGAGCTGCTCCTCGGTGAAGGAGGACTTGCCGATGACGAAGTTGAGGTTGGAGGCGCGGTCGACGCGGAACTCGATGCGGCCGCCCTTGATGTCGGAGACGGCCTTGGCGACGTCCATGGTGACGGTGCCGGTCTTCGGGTTCGGCATGAGGCCACGGGGCCCGAGGACGCGGCCGAGGCGGCCGACCTTGCCCATGAGGTCCGGGGTGGCGACGGCGGCGTCGAAGTCGGTGTAGCCCGCGGCGACCTTCTCGATGAGCTCGTCGCCGCCGACCTCGTCGGCCCCGGCGTCGAGCGCCTGCTGGGCGCGGTCGCCCTGGGCGAAGACGATCACTCGGGCGGTCTTACCGGTACCGTGCGGCAGGGACACGGTGCCTCGCACCATCTGGTCGGCCTTGCGGGGGTCCACGCCGAGGCGGAGGACGACGTCCACGGTGGAGTCGAACTTCGTCACGGAGGTCTCCTTGGCCAGCTTCACGGCCTCGGCCGGGGTGTAGAGGATCCCGGACTGGATCTTCTCAGCGGCGGCGCGGTAGGCCTTGCTGCGCTTGGTCATCTGCTTCTCCTTGCAGTCGTGGTGAACGGGCCGCGCAGGCCCTTCCACGGTTCTTGTCTGTGGGGGGTGTCGGTGCTGAGCGGGGCTCAGGCGTCGACGGTGATGCCCATGGAGCGGGCCGTGCCGGCGATGATCTTGGAGGCGGCCTCGACGTCGTTGGCGTTGAGGTCGGCCATCTTCGACTCGGCGATCTCGCGGACCTGGGCCTGGGTCAGGTGACCGACCTTGTCCGTGTGCGGGGTCGAGGAGCCCTTGGCGACGCCGGCGGCCTTCTTGATGAGCTCGGCGGCCGGCGGGGTCTTGGTGACGAAGGTGAAGCTGCGGTCCTCGTAGACGGTGATCTCCACGGGGATGACGTTGCCGCGCTGCGACTCGGTCGCGGCGTTGTACGCCTTGCAGAACTCCATGATGTTGACGCCGTGCTGACCGAGCGCGGGGCCGATCGGCGGGGCGGGGTTGGCGGCGCCGGCCTGGATCTGGAGCTTGATCAGCCCGGCGACCTTCTTCTTGGGGGCCATGTGTATGGGTCCTTCTTGTCCGGAACGCTGCACGCCTGCCGTGCAGCGGTGGGGCACGCCCGGTGGACGTGCGCGCGCACGAGGACCGATCTTAGCCCCGCGAGCGGAGCCCGACCGCGCCCGGTGCGCGGGATCACAGGCTCAGGGCCTGTGAGACGCGGCGCCGGCGACCGCCCCGGGTGGGGTCGGCCGCCGGCGCCGCGCTGGCTCGTGACTCAGATCTTGGCGACCTGGTTGAAGGAGAGCTCGGCCGGGGTGTCGCGGCCGAAGAGGGAGATGAGCACCTGGAGCTTCTGGGTGTCCGGGTGGATCTCGGAGATCGTGGCCGGGAGCGACTCGAAGGGGCCGTCGGTGACGATGACGGACTCGCCGACCTCGAAGGCGACCTCGAAGACCTGGCCGCCGGCCGAGATCTGGCTGCCCTCGCCGGACTCCAGCGGAGCGGCCTGGGCCTCGGCCTGCTGGGCGGCGACCTCCTCGGGGGTGGGGCCGAGCTGGGAGACGGCCTCCTCGAAGGTCAGCGGGACCGGGTTGTAGCGGTCGCCGACGAAGCCGGTGACGGCGGGGGTGTCCTTGATGGTGCGCCACACGCGGTCGGAGGTCTCCGGGTCGTCGAGGTCCATGCGGACGAAGACGTAGCCGGGGATCCGGACGCGGGACACCTCCTTCTTCTTGCCCGCGTTCTTGACCTCGATGACCGTCTCCATGGGGACGGTGGCGTCGAAGACGTAGTCCTCGAGCTCGAAGTTCTCGGCGCGCGCCATGATGTCGGTGGCGACGCGGCGCTCGTAGCCGGAGTAGGTGTGCAGGACGTACCACTCGCCGGGGAGGGAGGAGAGGCGCTTGCGGAACTCCTCGACGGGGTCGACCGCGGGCGCGGCGTCCTCGGCGGGGGCCTCGACGGCGTCCTCGGCCTCGACCTCTGCGGCCTCGAGGGCCTCGTCCTGACCCTCCTGGGCCTCGGTCTCGGGCTGCTCGGCGTCGAGGACGGGGGCCTCGTCGTCGGCGGTCTCGGCGGAGAAGGTCTCCTCGGACACGGTGTACCTGCTTTCAGTGACGGGTGAGTCGTCGGGCTCGGGACGCGCTCGTGGGCGTCAGCCGAGCGCCCACATGACGAGGCGGTCGAAGGCGACGTCGAGGACGCCGGTGAAGGCCATGATGGCGACGATGAAGACGACGACCACGACGAAGTAGGTCCACAGATCGTTGCGCGTCGGCCAGACGACCTTGCGGAGCTCATCGACGACCTGCTTGAAGAAGAGCACGATCCGCGAGAAGAAGCCGCGCTTCTTCTCCTGCGTGCCCTTGGCGACGGTCGCGCCTTCGCTCATGCTCTTCGGTCCTCGGGGTCGACGGTTCGGTCTGCGCCCTCGCGGGCGAGAGAGACGGAACCGACGGGATCTCCCGACAGATCCGCCGTTCTCAGCAGGGCAGGCGGGACTCGAACCCACAACCGCCGGTTTTGGAGACCGGTGCGCTACCAATTGCGCCACTGCCCTTCAGCGGGAACTGATCATGCCACACGCTACCCGCCAGGGGAAATCGCGCCCAGGTGGGCTGCGACACGTCACCCACGGCCGACGGACCGGTCCGGCGGCGTCGGAGCGGACGCCCGGGGAGGTTCCGGCCGGCCCGCCGGCGACAGGCCGGGCAACCGCGGCCGCCCGTCGATCGGGTGCTGAACGCGCCTGCGCGCACCGGCGTCCGCGTGGGACCATGGCGGGGTGAGTACCGCACCCAGGAGCCGAGTCTCCGCCCGTCTTGCCGCCATCGCCCCCTCAGCGACGCTCGCCGTCGACGCCAAGGCCAAGGCCCTCAAGGCCGCCGGCCGTCCGGTCATCGGCTTCGGCGCCGGTGAGCCCGACTTCCCCACCCCGGACTACATCGTCGAGGCCGCCGTCGCCGCCGCGAAGGACCCGGCCAACCACAAGTACTCCCCCGCCAAGGGCCTGCCCGTGCTGCGCGAGGCCATCGCGGCGAAGACGCTGCGGGACTCCGGCTACGAGGTCTCCCCCGACGACGTCCTCGTCACCAACGGCGGCAAGCAGGCCGTCTTCCAGGCCTTCGCCTCCGTCGTGGACCCGGGCGACGAGGTCCTCCTGCCCACCCCGTACTGGACCACCTACCCGGAGGTCGTCGCGCTCGCCGGCGGCACCACGGTCGAGGTCTTCGCCGGCGCCGACCAGGGCTACAAGGTCACGGTCGAGCAGCTCGAGGAGGCGCGCACGGAGCGCACCAAGGTCCTCCTCCTGTGCTCCCCCTCGAACCCCACCGGCGCCGTCTACACGCCCGCAGAGCTCACCGCGATCGGCGAGTGGGCCCTTGAGCGCGGGATCTGGGTCATCACCGACGAGATCTACGAGCACCTCCTCTATGACGGTGCCGAGACCGCCCACGTCGTCAAGCTGGTCCCCGAGCTCGCGGAGCAGACGATCGTCCTCAACGGCGTCGCCAAGCCCTACGCCATGACCGGCTGGCGCGTGGGCTGGATGATCGGCCCCTCCGACGTCGTCAAGGCGGCCACCAACTTCCAGTCGCACCTGACGAGCAACGTCGCCAACGTCTCCCAGCGCGCGGCCCTCGCGGCCATGTCCGGGGACCTGTCGGCGGTCGACGGGATGCGCGCGGCCTTCGACCGCCGTCGCCGCCTCATCGTGGACATGCTCTCGCGGATCGACGGTCTCGAGGTCCCCGTCCCCCAGGGCGCCTTCTACGTCTACCCGAGCGTCGAGGGCCTCATCGGCCGGTCGCTGCGCGGCACGACGATCGACTCGTCGGCCACCCTGGCGGGGCTCATCCTCGAGCACGCCGAGGTCGCCGTCGTCCCCGGAGAGGCCTTCGGCCCCTCCGGCTTCCTGCGCCTGTCCTACGCGACGAGCGACGACGCCATCACCGAGGGCGTCACCCGAGTGCAGGAGCTGCTCGCCGAGGTCCAGTGAGCCCGGCCGTCGGGCGCTCCCCCGCACGGGCGAGCGCCGGCCGGTGAGACGCCACCGCGTCGACGGCGGTCAGCGCAGCGAGGTGTCGGCGACCTCGGGCACGGAGCTGAAGTCGTCGCCCGCACGGCGCAGGTGCGGGTCCTGCAAGAGGTAGGCCCTCGTCTCACGGGCGATGAGGCCCGACAGGAGCAGCAGGCCGATGAGGTTCGGGATGGCCATGAGCCCGTTGGCGATGTCCGCGAAGGTCCACACGTCCGTCAGCTCGGTGACCGTGCCGACGAAGACGAAGATCGTGAAGATGATGCGGTAGACGATGACGGCGTGGACGCCGAGGAGGCGCTCGACGCAGCGCTCGCCGTAGTAGGCCCAGCCGAGGATCGTCGAGGCGGCGAGGAAGACGATCGCGAGGGACACGATGACGTGGCCCCACGTGCCGGGCAGGCCGTGGCTGAAGGCCTCACCGGTCATGGTGGCGGGGTCGTCGCCGGTCCAGGTGCCGGTGGTGAGGATGACGAGGCCGGTGCAGGACACGACGATGATCGTGTCGATGAAGGTCTGGGTCATGGAGACCAGGCCCTGGCGGGCCGGGTGGTTAGTCCTCGCGGCGGCCGCGGCGATGGCCGCCGAGCCCATGCCGGACTCGTTGGAGAAGATGCCGCGGGCGACGCCGTACTGGATGGCGAGCATGAGGGTGGAGCCGGCGAAGCCGCCGGTGGCGCCGCGGGCGGTGAAGGCGTCGTGGAAGACCATGCCGAGGGAGTGCGGGATGCCGGAGGCGTTGACGGCGAGGATGTAGAGGCAGCCGCCGACGTAGAAGACGATCATCATGGGCACGAATCCGGCGGTCACCTTGCCGATGGACTCGATGCCGCCGAGGAGGACGGCGCCGACGCACAGGGCGAGGGCGAGGCCGACGGCCCAGCCGCTCCAGCCGAAGGAGTTGGCGAGCTGCGCGGCGACCGCGTTGGACTGGGTCATGCAGCCGATGCCGAAGGAGGCCAGGACGGCCGAGCAGGCGAAGAAGATCGACAGCACCTTGCCCGGGGTGCCCTTGATGGCCTCGCGCAGGTAGTACTGGGGGCCGCCCGACTGCTGTCCGTTGGCGTCGGTGGTGCGGAAGCGGACCGCGAGGAAGGCCTCGGAGTACTTCGAGGCCATGCCGAAGATGGCGGTGACCCACATCCAGAACAGGGCGCCCGGGCCGCCCAGGTGGATGGCGGTGGCGACGCCGACGATGTTGCCGACGCCGACGGTCGCGGCGAGCGCCGTCGTGAGCGCCTGGTAGTGCGAGATGTCGCCCTCGGCGCTGGCGGCCTCACCGCCGCCGTCGCGCTGGAGGAAGGCGAAGCGAAGGGCGGGGCCGAGCTTGCGCAGCTGGATGCCGCGCAGGCGCCAGGTGAGGATGATGCCGCTGCCGAGCAGGAGCGGGATGAGGAGGTACTTGCTCCAGATGAAGCCGTCGACGGCGTTGAGGCCGTCGGAGAAGGAGGCCGGAGCGATCGCCGGCACGAGGAGGGTGGAGGTCGTGAGCACGGGTCTGCCCTTTCGTCCCTGGGGATGGGGAGGATGCGGGCAGGGTCGCAGTGCCACGTGTCAGACTCATGTCGCGCGTCACACGGCCGTGTGACGGACACGGTGCGCCCGGGGCGGGACCCGGCTCAGTGCGCGCCGCGCCGCGCCTGGATCTCGCGGGCCTGCGCGAGCCAGGACTCCGCCCGGGCGAGGCGCCCCTCGGCGTCGGGGCGCCAGGGTCCGCCGTCCTCGCGGCGGGCGCCGGCGACGAGGGAGAGGACGACGCCCGCGCAGCGGGCCCGCAGCGCCACGGGGTCGACCTGCCGCTCCGCGAGCTCGGTCCATCGCTCCAGGACGGGGCGGACGTGCGGGTAGGAGGCGGGGGCGAGGTGGTCGAGGACGCTCACGTGCCCGAGGAGGCAGGCCAGGTCGTCGACGCGACGCCCGGGTCCGAGGGAGTCGACGTCGAGGAGGCTCGCGACGCCCTCGCCCTCCATGAGGACGTTGGCCTCGTAGAAGTCGCCGTGGACCGGGACGAGCGGCCCGGCGTCGGTGGCGGCCATGAGCTGCTCGACGCCGTCGGCGACGGCGCGGGCGCGGGCGGCGTGCTCGGGCAGGACCGTCGCGGCGGCGTGGGCGTAGTGGCGGGCGCGCTCGGACCAGGCCGGGTGGGCGGAGAGCTGGAGGGCGGAGGCGGGCAGGGCGTCGAGGAGCCCGGTGAGCGAGGCGAAGACGCGGGTCGCCTGATCGCGGTCCATGCCGCGCGAGAGGAGCCCGGACAGCGGGACTCCTGCGCCGGTGGACAGGAGGACGAGGCCGTCGGGGTCGTCGCGCAGGACCGCGGGAGCGGGGACGCCGGCGGCGCGGAGCATCCGGTGGCGCTCGGCGAAGGCCGAGGAGTGGTCCGGGCGGAGGACCTTGGCGTAGGCGGTCGAGGAGTCGGGGTAGGTGACGCGGACGACCGCGCGGCGGGTGGGCCGGTAGGCGACCATCGTGGCCTTGACGGCGACGCCGAGGCGGCGCGAGAGCATCGAGGGGGTGCAGGCGACCGCGAGCGCGGGCAGCTCGGGGTCCGCGGGGTGGCGCCACACGTGGACGACGGGGCCGTCCCCGCCCGTGGGGGCGACGCGGGTGAGACCCGGGGCGTTCGGGTTGGACAGGCGGGCGGTGGTGGCGCAGAGGTACTCGGTGACCTGGCGGCGCCCGGGGGCGGCGACGACGGCGGTGTAGCCGACGCTCACGCCCGCGCCGGGGCGGTGGTGGACGGAGTGCACCTCCCAGCTGACGAGCTGCTGCCCGGTGGGCGCGAGGGCGGCGGAGAGGACCGAGGCGGCGCGCGGGCCGGTGAGGAGAGCGACCTCCTCGGGCTCGAGTCGGGCCTGCGCGTTGCTCATGGGCACAGTCTGCCCCACGACGCCCTCGAGGCGCGGCGGCCGGGCGGGGCGCGCCCGCACGCGTGGCAGAATCCCGGCATGCGCGACCTGTCGAAGCTCCCCAAGGCGCACCTGCACCTCCACTTCACGGGCTCGATGCGCCTGGAGACCCTCGTCGACCTGGCCCAGGCCTCGCGCACGCGCCTGCCCTCGTCGATCATGGGCGGCGACCCGCTGCGCGTCCCCGCGGACCACCGCGGATGGTTCCGCTTCCAGCGCTCCTACGACACCGCCCGCCAGCTGGTGACGGACGAGGAGACCATGCGCCGGATCGTCCTCGAGGCGGCGCTCGACGACGCCGCGGAGGGCTCCCGCCGCCTGGAGCTCCAGGTGGACCCGACCTCCTACGCGCCCTTCGTCGGCGGGATCACGCCGGCCCTCGAGATCATCCTCGACGCCGCCCGTCAGGCCACGGTGCTCACCGGGGTGGAGGTTGCCGTCATCGTGGCCGCCTCCCGGATGCGGCACCCGCTCGACGCCCGCACCCTGGCCCGCCTCGCGGTGCGCTACGCGGGCGACGCCCCCGGCACCGTCATCGGCCTCGGCCTGTCCAACGACGAGCGGGCCGGTGACACGGCGAGCTGGGGGCCGGCCTTCAAGATCGCCCGTCGAGGGGGCCTCGCCGCGATGCCCCACGCGGGTGAGCTGCTCGGCCCCGAGCACGTGCGCGACGTCGTCGACGCCCTGGGGCCCACGCGTCTCGGACACGGGGTCCGCACGGGCGAGGAGCCGGCCCTGCTGGACAGGGTCGTGGCCGCGGGGATCAGCCTCGAGGTGTGCCCGGCGTCGAACGTGTGCCTCGGCGTCTACCACGGGCCGGCGGACGTGCCGCTGGGCACGCTCCTCCAGCACGGGGCGCAGGTGGCGCTCGGCGCGGACGACCCGCTCCTCTTCCAGTCCCGGCTCGTCGACCAGTACGCGATCGCCCGCGAGCAGGGTCTCGACGACGCCGAGCTGGCCGAGCTGGCGCGCGGCTCGATCCGGGCCTCGCTCGCCTCGCCGACGTCGAAGGCCGCGTGGCTCACCGAGGTGGACGCGTGGCTGGCGTCACCGGACCCGGGCGCGCGCTCAGCGGCGGAGACCGCGTCAGCGCCGGCCGCGGGCGAGGCGGCCGCGGCGGCCGGAGCGCCGGCCGGTGGACGGCGCAGCGCCTCCCGGCCCGGGTACGGCGCGTCGCGCGGGGAGCCCGGCCCCTCAGGGCAGCGGGTCGCCCTCGGAGCGGTCGGGCATCGAGGTCGTGAGCGCCGCGGGCACGGGCTCCGCCCCGTCGGGGCCCGCCGCACGCATGAGGCGGCCTCGGGCGAGCACCGGCGCGAGCTCGACGACGATCGACGCGGCGAGGATGAGCCCGCCGCCGACGACGAGCCGCCACGTGAGCGGCTCGTGGTAGAGCGTCACGGAGAAGACCGCGGAGAACACGGGCTCGAGCGCCATGATGACGACGGCGCGCGCGGCGTCCATGCGGGCCTGCGCCCAGGACTGGACGACGAGGGCGCCGAGACCGGCGACGACCGCCAGGTAGACGACGGCGGTCCAGTCACCGGTCCGGTCGGGCACGGCGATGCCGCCGGGCAGGGCGATGAGGACGTGCGCGACGCCGAGAGTCATCATCTGGATCGCGGCGAGGGCCCAGGCGCTGCGCCCGGTGGACCACCGTCCCAGGAGGACGACGTGGAAGGAGTAGAAGACGGCGCCGGCGAGCAGCAGGGCCTCCCCCGCTCCGGCGTGCAGGCCCGACAGTCCGAGGACCCCGGCACCGGTGAGGGCGAGGACGACGCCGAGCGCCGTCGAGCGGGCGGGGCGCACCCGCCACAGGGCCCAGGCGAGCAGCGGCGTGCCGACGACGTAGAGCGCCGTGATGAAGCCGGAGACGGAGGCGGCGGCGCGGTCGATGCCGAGGGTCTGGGTGACCTGGGCGGCGGCGTAGACGAGGCCGAGGACGACGCCGCGCCACCACGTGCCGAGGTCGGCGCGGCGCAGCGCGGGCAGGAGTGCGACGCCGGAGACGAGGCCCGCGAGCGCGAAGCGCAGGGCGAGCAGGTCCAGGGTCCCCATGCGAGTGAGGACGTCCTTCGTCATGGGGAAGGTCGAGCCCCACACGAGGGCGACGACGAGGAGGAGCGCCCCGGGGACGAGCGAGGCGGCGGCCGACCGTCCCGAGGCGCCGTGGGCGCCTGCGTCAGGGGCGACGGCGGCGCCGAGGGGCGCGCCCGCGCCGTCGGGCTCGCTCACCAGCCGACGTGGACGGGCTCGGGGACGAGGCGCACGCCGTAGGCGGACTCGACTCCGTCGACGACCTCATCGCGCAGGGCGGCGAGGTCCTCGGCGGTGGCGGTGCCGCGGTTGGTGAGGGCGAGGACGTGCTTGGTCGACAGGGCGGCCGTGGCCTCGTCGGTCGGGACGCCGCCGACGGCGTGGCCCTTGCCGAAGCCGGCGTGGTCGATGAGCCAGGCGGCGCTGGTCTTGACGAGTCCCTCGACGACGGGGGCCTCGCGGGTGCCGACGATGGCCTTGGTGTGATCGGTGACCGGGTAGCGGGGCGCGTCCTCGGGGAGGCCAGCCGCCTGCTCGGTGGTGAGGACCGGGTTGGTGAAGAAGGAGCCGGCCGACCACGTGTCGTGGTCGGCGGCGTCGAGCACCATTCCCTTGGAGCGGCGCAGCTCAAGGACGGCGTCGCGCACGGCGCGCGAGTCGACGCGGTCCCCGACCTCGACGCCGAGCGTCTTGGCGAGCTGGCCGTAGGCGATGGGGGCGGACAGGGAGGCCTGGCGCACGCCGAAGATGACGGAGAGGACGACCCAGCGGCCGGTGGGGCCCCAGGTGCGGCCACCGCCGACGGCGGGGTCGGTGAGGGAGCGCTTGAGGGCGGAGTCGCGGTAGGAGAGGTGCAGGTCGCCCAGCGGCATCCACACAGGGCGGTTCTGGAGGCGGTCCCAGGCGCGCACACCGGCGATGAGCTCGGCGACCTCGGTGCCGTAGGCGCCGACGTTCTGGACGGGGGCGGCGCCGACGGTGCCGGGGATGCCGGACAGGGGGGCGAAGCCGCCCCAGTCGGAGGCGATGGCCTGGCGGACGAGGTCGTCGAGGGCGGTGCCGGCGGCGGCGGTGAACTCGACGCCGCCGCAGCGGTCGTCGGCGGAGAGGTCGACGTCGGTGCGGGCGTCGCGCACGACGACGCCGTCGAATCCGGCGTCGGAGGCGAGGACGTTGGAGCCGCCGCCGATGACGAGGAGAGGGGTGCCGTCGGCGTCGGCGGCGCGGACGGCGTCGATGAGCTCGGCCTCGGTGGTGGTCTCGACGTAGTCGCGGACGGGGCCGCCGACCCGGAGGGTGGTGAGCTCGGCGAGGGTGGTGGGGG
>SKEM01000825.1_pt1 | contig 17435 bp, 17 predicted proteins | sample 4826731 | NCBI WGS metagenome assembly SKEM01 (sample SAMN11008809, study PRJNA524170) | human gut metagenome | biome: Human fecal sample; material: Feces; isolation source: fecal sample from pouch patient p37 | host: Homo sapiens | place: Israel: Tel-Aviv | collected 2015-07-27
GTGCATTGCCGGTCGACCAGGGACTACGACAGGACGACGCGCCAGCCGCGGGCGTCGAGGGCCTGCTCGAGGCGCTGAGCGCTGGAGGGCAGCACGGAGAGCATGGCGAGGCCGGCGCTCTGCCCGGGCGAGTGCTCCATGGCGAAGTCCTCGATGTTGACCTCCGCCTCGCCGACCTCGGTGAAGAGGCGGCCGAGCATGCCGGGCTCGTCGGGGACGAGGACCTGGACCTCGGCGTAGCGGCGCGGCGCCCCGCCGTGCTTGCCGGGGATGCGCGCCTGACCGGCGTTGCCGCGGCTCATGACGTCGGTGATGGCGCCGACGGCGCCGGGTGCGATGTCCCCGGTCCGTCCGGGCGCCGTGTACGCCTCGCTGCCCGGGTGGACGGCGGCCGGGGCGATGCCCTCGATGAGCGCGTCGAGGTCCTCGCGGACCCTCCGCAGCTGCTCGACGACGGGGCCGGCGTTGCCGACGAGGATCGCCGACCACAGGCGCGGGTCGGAGGCCGCGATGCGCGTCGTGTCGCGCAGCCCCTGCCCGGCCAGCGCGAGCGAGGCCTCGGGCAGGGACTCCAGACGTGCGGCGAGGAGGGAGGAGATCAGCTGGGGCACGTGGCTGACGGCGGCGACGGAGGCGTCCTGCTCGGCGGCGGTCATGCGCACGGGCGTGGCGCCGACGTCGACGGCGAGGTTGCGCACGACGAGCTCCGCCTCCGGGGTGGCGCCGTCGGCGACGACCACCCACGGTCGGCCGACGAAGAGGTCGGAGTCCGCGGCACCGGCGCCGGAGCGCTCGCGCCCGGCCATGGGGTGGCTGCCGACGTAGCGGGCAACGGCCTCTCCCCCGCGGGCGCGCACCTCGGCGGCGATGCGGTCCTTGACGGAGGCGACGTCGGTGACGACGGCGCCCGCGTGGGCGGCCAGCGCGTCGAGGACGACGGCGGCGGTGACGTCGGGAGGCGTGGCGACGACGACCAGCGCGGGCTCGGCGGACTCCCCGGTGCGCACGGCCCCGGCGCCCATGTCTCGGGCCAGCGCGAGCGAGGTCGGCGAGGTGTCGGCGAGCTGGACCTCGACGCCGGCCGCCGTGAGGGCGAGCGCGAGCGAGGTGCCGAGCAGCCCGGTGCCGATGACGAGGACCGGGCCGGTCGTGGCGACGGCGGTCGTCGTCAGGTCGGTGCCGGGCGCGGCGGGCGCGGCGCTCACAGCCCGACCTCCTTCTGGAGGGCGGCGACCTCGTCTCCGGTGAGGGCCCGCATCTCGCCGGGGCGCAACCCGCCGACGGACAGGGGACCGAGCTTGGTGCGCGCGAGGCGCTTGACCGGGTGGTCGACGGCGGCGAGCATGCGGCGGACGATCCGGTTGCGGCCCGAGTGCAGGCTGACCTCCACGATGGAGCCGGCCGGTCCGGAGTCCTTGACGGTGACGCGGTCGGCGTGGATCTGGCCGTCCTCGAGCTCGATCCCGCGGCGGAGCTTGCGCGGCACCCAGTGCTCGACCTCCCCGGCGACGATCGCGACGTAGGTCTTGGAGATCTCGTAGCTGGGGTGCATGAGGCGGTGGGCGAGCTCGCCGTCGTTCGACAGGAGCAGGAGGCCCTCGGTCTCGGTGTCGAGGCGCCCGACGTGGACGAGGCGGACGCCGGCGGCGCGCTCGGGCCCGCCGAGCTCCTCGACGTGCTCGTCGACCCACCGCTGACCGAGCTCGGCGACGGTCGGCCGCCCCTCGGGGTCCTCCATGGTGGTGACGACGCCGGCCGGCTTGTTGAGCAGGACCGTGACGACGTCGGGGTTGGTGAGGACGCGGGAGCCGTCGACGCGGATCTCCTGGGTGAGCGGGTCGACGCGCACACCGGGCTCGGTCACGACGACGCCGTCGACGCTCACGCGCCCGGCGGCGATGAGGCCCTCGCAGGCGCGGCGGGAGGCGACGCCGGCGTGGGCGAGGACCTTCTGGAGGCGCTCGCCGTCCTCGACGTAGGGGTCGTCCTCCCCGCCGCGGGCGGCGCGGCGGCGCGCGGCGTCGGCCGCCGCCTCGTCCTCCTCGGAGAGCGCCTCTGCGTCGAAGGCCGCGAGCTCGTCGGCGTCTGCGTCCTCGTCCAGCTCCTCGAGGTCGTCCTCGTCGTAGAACTCCTCCGTGCCCAGGTCGAGCTCGGCGTCGTGACGCTCGTGGCTGCTCGTGCTCATCGCAGGCTCCTCTCGCTCATCTCGTCCTCGATGTCGCCGAGCGCGCTCGCGTCGGGCAGGTAGGGGGCCAGGGGCGGGAGCTCCTCGAGGGACTCCAGCCCGAGGTACTCGAGGAACTCGGTCGTGGTGCGGTACAGGATGGCGCCGCTCGCCTCCGCGCCGGCCTCCTCGATGAGGCCGCGGGTGTGGAGGGTGCGCACGACGCCGTCGACGTTGACGCCGCGGATCGCGGCGACGCGCCCGCGGGTGACGGGCTGGCGGTAGGCGACGACGGCGAGGGTCTCGAGGGCGGCCTGGGACAGGCGCGCGGTGGCGCCGCCGATGACGAAGCGCTCGACGAGGTCGTGGAACTCCGGGGCGGAGGCGAGGCGCCAGCCGCCGGCCACGTGGCGCAGGACGAAGCCGTGCTGGCGGCCCGTTCCCGTGGCGACGCCCGCGTGGGTGGCGGAGCCGTCGTACTCGGCGGCGAGGTCCTCGAGGACGGCGGTGGCGGTCTCAGCGCTCACGCCGAGCGCGTCGCTGAGGGCGGCTGCGGTGACGGGCTCGTCGGCGACGATGAGGACGGCCTCGGTGGCGCGCCGGAGCTCGGGGGCGGACAGGAGCGAGAGCTGGGTGGCGTGCCCGGGCTGCTCGTCCGGCGTCCCCGGCGGCGGCGTCGGCTGCCCCTGGGCGGGGTCGGTGCTGCTCAATCGAACTCCTCCTCGGCGTCGGCTCCCATGGTGCCCGTGAGGTCCTCGTCGGTGCCGCACCAGGACACGGTGATCTCCCCCATCGCCTGCTCCTGCTCGAGGTCGACGGCGCCCTGCCTGTGCATGATGAGGAGCGCGAGGAAGCGGGCGACGACGACGGCGGTGCGGTCCGCGTCCTCGGTGAGCTCGGTGAAAGTGCGCGAGCCGTGCCGGTGCAGGAGGAGTGCGAGCAGGCTCATCTGCTCGCCGACGGGCACGCGCTCGTGGAGGTGGACGGTCTGGACCTCGGGCTCGCCGGGCCGAGTGAGGACACCCGCCATGATCCGGGCGAGCTCGTCGGGGCTGATCGTGGAGACGAGGCGCGGCAGGAGGGCGGCGAGCTCGGGGTCGAGTCCGACGACGCGCGGGTGGGAGCGGCGGGCGGTCTCGCCGCGCTCGCGCATCCAGTCGGCGGCCTCCTTGTAGGCGCGGTACTGGAGGAGCCGGGCGAAGAGGAGGTCGCGCGCCTCGAGGAGCTCGGCGACGTCCTCGTCGTCCTCGTCGCCGTCGTGCGGGAGGAGCCGGTGCGCCTTGAGTGCGAGCAGGGTCGCGGCCACGAGCAGGAACTCGCTGGCGTGCCCGAGGTCCCAGTCAGCGCGCATGTGGGCGATGAACTCGTCGGTGACCTCCGCCAGGGCGAGCTCGGTGACGTCGAGGCGCTTGCGGGCGATGAGCGCGAGGAGCAGGTCGAAGGGGCCCTCGAACTGCGGGAGGGCGACGTTGAAGCCCGGGACGCGGGCGGGGCCGGTGGGCTCGACGCCCTCACCGGTCAGCGGCACGGGTGCACCGGCCTCGTGCTGCTCGGCGCCGGGGTCGGCCGCACGGCGGTCCGCGCCGTCGGGCTGGTCCTCCCCCGGCGCGACGACGCTCTGCGCCGCGGCCTCGGGAACGCCGTTGGCGGGCGCCGTCGTCTCAGGCGACATCGCCGCGGTCGATGATCTCCCTGGCGAGGCGGCGGTAGGCCTCGGCGCCGGGGTGCGTGGGCGCGTAGCTCGTGATGGCCTCGCTCGCCACGGAGGCGTCCGGGAACTTGATCGTGCGGCGGATCCGGGTGTCGAAGAGCTTGTCGCCGAAGGCCTCGGCGAGGCGCTCGAGGACCTCTCGCGAGTGGAGGGTGCGGGTGTCGACCATCGTGGCGAGGATGCCGTCGATCTGGAGGCGCGGGTTGAGGCGGTCGCGCACGCGGTCGACGGTCTCGACGAGGAGGGCGACGCCGCGCAGGGCGAAGAACTCGGTCTCGAGCGGGATGATGACGCCGTGCGCCGCGGTGAGGGCGTTGATGGCGAGGAGGCCGAGCGAGGGCTGGCAGTCCACGAGGATGACGTCGTACTCGTCCATGACGGGGCGGAGGACCCGCTGGAGGGCCTGCTCGCGGGCGACCTCGTTGACGAGCTGGACCTCGGCGGCCGAGAGGTCGATGTTCGCCGGGACGATGTCGAGGCCCTCGGTGCTCGTGCGGTGGATGACGGGGCGGATGTCCGGCTTGGCGGAGACGAGGAGGTCGTAGATCGTCTCGTCGAGCTCCTGGGAGTTGATGCCCAGGCCGGCGGAGGCGGCGCCCTGCGGGTCGAAGTCGATGATGAGGACGCGGCGGCCGTACTCGGCGAGCGAGGCGCCGAGGTTGATGGTGGTCGTCGTCTTGCCGACGCCGCCCTTCTGGTTGCACATCGCGATGACGCGGGCGGGGCCGTGGGACTCCAGGGGCGCGGGGACCGGGAAGACCTTCTCCGGCGGGGTGGTGTCGGGCAGGTCGATGAGGCCGGGCTGGTTGGAGTCACTCACGGCGAAGACCCTAACGCACGGCGCCGCTCCGGGTCCCGGGCGTTCTGGACGACGAGCAGCAGCCCGCCGCCGGCGCCGGCGCGTTGACGCCGCACTGCTCCTGGGCGGTCCGTCGTCGTGGAGCGGCCGGGTTCCGACGGCGCCCGCCGCGCGTTCAGCCGAGCGCGCGCGGGTGGCTCGTGGCGTAGACCTCCCGTAGCTGGTCGACGGTGACCTTCGTGTAGATCTGCGTCGTCGTCACCGAGGCGTGGCCGAGCATCTCCTGGACGACGCGGACGTCGGCGCCGCCGGCCAGCAGGTGGGTGGCGAAGGAGTGGCGCAGCGTGTGCGGCGAGATGTGGCGCTCCGCGTCTCCCTCCCCGCCCGTGAGCCGGGCTCGCTCAGCAGCCTGCTGGAGGACGGCCCACGCGCTCTGCCGGGACAGGGGCCGGCCCAGGGTGTTGAGGAAGACCTCCGGCACTCCCCTGCCCTTCTCGGCGAGGACGGGCCGGCCCTGGACGAGGTAGGCCTCGAGGGCGTCCCAGGCGTAGCCGCCCATGGGCACGATCCGCTCCTTGCGGCCCTTGCCGAACAGGCGCAGGCAGCCCGACTCGCGGTCGAGGTCGTCGACGACGAGGCCGACGGCCTCGGAGATGCGGGCGCCCGTGGCGTAGAGGAGCTCGAGAAGGGCACGGTCGCGCAGGCTCACCGGCGAGTCGTCGACGCTCGCCGCCTCGAGGAGGGCGCGGACCTCGTCGACGGTGAGGGCCTTGGGCAGACGGCGGCCGACCTGGGGCGGACGGACGGCGGCGGAGGGGTCCTCGCGGGTGGTGCCCTCGGCGAGGAGGAACTTGTGCCAGCCGCGCACGGCGGTCACGGTGCGCGAGGCCGAGGAGGCGGCGAGCGGCCGCCCGCCGTCCTCCCCCGTGCGCAGCGCCTCGGCGAAGGCGGTGACGTCGGCCTCGGTGACGGCGTCGGGCTCCGTGACGGAGCGGCTCGTGAGGAAGTCGGCGTACCTCGTGAGGTCCCGCTCGTAGGCGGCCAGGGTGTTGGGGCTCAGGCCCCGCTCGACGCGGAGGTGGGCGAGGTAGCCGCGAAGGGCACGGGCGAGCGCGTCACCGCGCGGGTCCGAGCCCGTGCGAGCGGAGTCCTGCTCCGGGCCCACCGCGGTGGTCACGCGAACTTGGCGATGAGGCCCAGGCCGACGATCGTGACGGCCCAGGTGATGGCGAAGGCGACGGTGATGCGGGCGAGGTTGCGCTCGGCGACGCCGGAGGAGCCGGCCGAGGAGGAGACGCCGCCCCCGAACATGTCGGACAGGCCGCCTCCCTTGCCCTTGTGCAGGAGGATCGACAGGATGAGGAAGATGCTCGTGAGGACGAGGAGCACCTTGAGGATGATCGTGAGGACGCCCACGCGTGGTCCCTTCGGGATTCGGTTCCGCACCCTGGGGACGCCCCGGGGCGGTGTGTCTGAGCGGGACTCTACCCGACGCGCGCGCCGGGGCCCGGTCGCCTCGGGAGTGAGGTGACCGTGCCCCGGTCCTGCGCTGTTCGGCGGTGCGTGCGGCGGCTCAGGGCCGCGCGCCGCACCGGCGCCGATCAGGCGTAGAAGTTGGCCATCTCGGCGAAGGAGTCGGCCTTGAGCGAGGCACCGCCGATGAGGGCGCCGTCGACGTCGGCCTGGGCCATGAGCTCCTTGATATTGCCGGGCTTGGCGGAGCCGCCGTAGAGGACACGGGTGGCGTCGGCGGTGGCGTCGCCGTAGTCGGCGCGGAGGGCCTCGCGGATCGCGCCGCAGACCTCCTGCGCGTCCTCGGCGGTGGCGGTCTCGCCGGTGCCGATGGCCCAGATGGGCTCGTATGCGATGACGATCCTGGCGACGTCCTCGGCGCTCCAGCCCTTGAGGGCGGCGCGGATCTGGCCGAGCACGAAGTCGACGTGGGTGCCCGCCTTGCGGATCTCGAGGTCCTCGCCGCAGCAGAGGATCGGGGTCATGCCGGCGTCGAGGACCGTGCGGGCCTTCTCGCCGACGAGCTCGGCGGCCTCGTTGTGGTACTCGCGGCGCTCGGAGTGGCCCATGACGACGTAGCTGCAGCCGAGCTTGGTGAGCATCTCGGTGGAGATCTCGCCGGTGTAGGCGCCGTTGTCGTGCACGGAGACGTCCTGGGCGCCGTACTTGATGTCGAGGTCGTCGGCGTCGACGATCGTCTGGACGGTGCGGATGTCGGTGAACGGCGGGATGACGAGGACCTCGCACTTGGCGTAGTCGTGGTCGGCGTCCTTGAGGGCCATCGCGAGGCCCTGGACGAGGTGGTTGGCCTCGAGGTGGTCGAGGTTCATCTTCCAGTTGCCCGCCATGAGCGGGATGCGGTTCGACATGGGAACTCCTTGTGGTCTGTGGTGTGGTGACGTGCGGGCGCCCGGCCGCTGCGCGGGCGGCCGGGCGGGTCCGGTCTCAGTCGGCGAGGACGGCGATGCCCGGGAGGGTCTTGCCCTCGAGGAGCTCGAGGGAGGCGCCGCCACCGGTGGAGATGTGGGAGAAGGTGGACTCGTCGAAGCCGAGCGTGCGCACGGCCGCGGCGGAGTCGCCGCCGCCGATGACGCTGAAGGCCTCGGAGTCGGAGATCGCCTGGGCGACGGCCTTGGTGCCGGCGGCGAAGGCGGGGAACTCGAAGCCGCCCATGGGGCCGTTCCAGACGACGGTCTTGGAGGAGGCGATGGCGTCCGCGTAGAGCTTCTGCGTCTTCGGGCCGACGTCGAGGCCCATCTGGTCGGCCGGGATGGCGTCCGCGTCCACCGTGGTGGCGGGGGCGTCGGCCTTGAACTCGGGGGCGACGACGACGTCGACGGGGACGAGGAGCTCGACGCCCTTCTCCTTCGCGGTCTCCAGGTAGCCCTTGACCGTGTCGATCTGGTCCTTCTCGAGGAGGGAGGTGCCAACCTCGTAGCCCTGGGCGGCGAGGAAGGTGAAGGCCATGCCGCCGCCGATGAGGAGGCGGTCGGCCTTGCCGAGGAGGTTGGCGATGACGCCGAGCTTGTCGGAGACCTTGGAGCCCCCGAGGACGACGGTGTAGGGGCGCTCGGGGTCGTTGACGGCCTTGGAGAGGGACTCGATCTCCTTGACGACGAGGAGGCCGGCGGCGGCGGGCAGGATCTGCGCGACGTCGGAGACGGAGGCCTGCTTGCGGTGGACGACGCCGAAGCCGTCGGAGACGAAGACGTCGGCGAGGGAGGCGAGCTCCTTGGCGAAGGCGGCGCGCTCGGCGTCGTCCTTGCTGGTCTCGGCGGCGTTGAAGCGGACGTTCTCGAGGAGGACGATCTCGCCGTCGGCGAGCTCGGAGACGGCCTTCTTGGCGGACTCGCCGACGGTGTCCTCGGCGAGGGTGACCTTCACGCCGGTGACCTCGGCGAGGCGCTCGGCGACGGGGGCCAGCGAGTAGTCGGGGTTGACCTGGCCCTTGGGACGGCCCAGGTGCGCGACGATGATGATCTTGGCGCCGGCGCCGATGAGCTTCTTCAGCGTCGGGAGGGCGGCCTGGATGCGGCCGTCGTCGGTGATATTCTTCTCGGCGTCGAGCGGGACGTTGAAGTCGGAGCGGACCAGGACGCGCTTGCCCTTGAGGTCGCCCAGGGACTCGATGGTCTTCATGAAACCTCTCATCGGTGGTGGTGGATGCTGCTGCGGGACGGGGCGTGACCGCGGCGTGGCGCCGTGCTGACGGGGCCCCGTGACGACTGACGCCCGCGCACGCGGTGGCGTGCGCGGGCGTCAGTCTCGTCAGGTGCTCGCGGCGGAGTCGCGCACGGGAGTGCCGGGGGCGCTCTGCGCGCGGGCCTCAGGACGGGCTCAGGCCAGCTTGGAGCCGACGAGCGCGGTGAGGCGGACGAGGGAGTTGGAGTAGCCCCACTCGTTGTCGTACCAGGAGACGACCTTGACCTGGTCACCGGTGATCTTGGTGAGCTTGGAGTCGAAGATCGAGGTGTGGGAGTCGCCGACGATGTCGGTGGAGACGAGGTCCTCCTCGGAGTACTCCAGGACGCCCTCGAGCTCGCCCTCAGCGGCGGCCTTCATGGCGGCGTTGATCTCCTCGACCGTGGCCGGCTTCTCCGGGATGAAGGTGAGGTCGACGACGGAGCCGGTCGGGACCGGGACGCGCATGGCGTAGCCGTCGAGCTTGCCCTTGAGCTCGGGGAGGACCAGGGACACGGCGCGGGCGGCGCCGGTGGAGGTCGGGACGATGTTGAGGGCCGCGGCGCGGGCGCGACGGAGGTCCTTGTGCGGGGCGTCGTGGATGCGCTGGTCGCCGGTGTAGGCGTGGACCGTCACCATGAGGCCGGACTTGATGCCGAAGTTGTCCTGCAGGACCTTGGCGAACGGCGCGAGGCAGTTCGTGGTGCAGGAGGCGTTCGAGATGATGTTGTGCTTGGCCGGGTCGTAGTCCTTGTCGTTGACGCCCATGACGAAGGTGGCGTCCTCGTTCTTCGCGGGGGCGGAGATGACGACCTTCTTGGCGCCGGCGTCGATGTGGGCCTTGGCCTTGGTGGCGTCGGTGAAGAAGCCGGTGGACTCGACGACGATGTCGACGTCGAGGTCGCCCCAGGGGAGGTTGCCCGGCTCGCGCTCGGCGAGGACGCGGACCTTCTTGCCGTCGACGATGATGTTCTCCTCGTCGTAGGAGACCTCCGCGTCAAGGCGGCCCGTGATGGAGTCGAACTTGAGGAGGTGGGCGAGGGTCTTGATGTCGGTCAGGTCGTTGACGGCGACGATCTCGAAGTCCGCGCCCTGCTTGCGGGCGGCGCGGAAGAAGTTGCGGCCGATGCGGCCGAAGCCGTTGATACCAACGCGAGTGGTCACTTTGTGTCCTCCTAGTGCGCCGGGAACGGCGCACGTATTCGTAGCTCTGTGCACACGAGGTGTGCCCCGGAGCGGACGCGGATCGTGGAGTGCCTCGTTGCCGGGAACCACTCGGACCCTGTCCTCTCCGACACCCCGAGTCTAGCGTCACGTCGCGGCCCGGTGCGAGCCGCGAGCACGCCACGGGCGAACAGAGCGGGGGCGTGCGGGCCCGCAGCGCGGTGCGTGTGGCCGACGTTGCCACACCAGCGGGACCGTGGTCCCACGGCCGGGCTCGCGACGGCGCCGCGCGGGAGGCCCGTCGACCCCGGGGGCGTTCCGCCGCGGGCCGGGACCGGGCCCGGGAGGGGCGTCCCGGCGGGCTCGGGCGGAGTCCCCCGCCGGCCGTCGCCCGGCGGGCTCAGAGGTCGAGCATGTCCTGGGTGAGGACGGACTCGGTGTCCGGGACGCCCGTCTCGTGCGCCTTCTTGTCCGCCATCGCCAGGAGCCGGCGGATGCGGCCGGCGACGGCGTCCTTGGTGAGCTGGGGGTCGGAGAGCTGGCCGAGCTCCTCGAGGCTCGCCTGCTTGTGCTCGATGCGCAGCCGGCCCGCCTGGACGAGGTGCTCGGGGACCTCGCCGCCGAGGATCTCGAAGGCGCGCTCGACGCGCGCCCCCGACGCCACCGCGGCGCGCGCCGAGCGGCGCAGGTTGGCGTCGTCGAAGTTGGCGAGGCGGTTCGCGGTGCCGCGGGACTCACGGCGCGAGCGGCGCTCGCCCCAGAGCTTCTGGGCCTCGGTGGCGCCCATCCTCTCGAGGAGGACGCCGATGGCCTCGCCGTCGCGCACGACGACGCGGTCGGCGCCGCGGACCTCCCGTGCCTTGGCGGTGATGTCGAAGGTGCGCGCGCGGCCGACGAGGGCGAGGGCCGCCTCGGAGCCGGGGCAGGTGACCTCGAGGGAGGAGGAGCGTCCGGGCTCGGTGAGGGAGCCGCGCGCGAGAAAGGCACCGCGCCAGGCGGAGGCGGCCACGTTGCGGCCGCCCTGGACGACGGAGACCGGCATGCCGCGCACGGGGCGCCCGCGCCCGTCGACGAGGCCGACGAGACGCGCGAGGTCCTGGCCGCGGTCGCCCACGCGCAGGACGTAGCGGTTGCCGCGGTGCAGGGAACCGCCCTGGACGACCATGACCTCGGGCTCCATCCCGTAGAGGTCTTTGAGCTCGCGGTGCAGGCGCCGGACGGCGCCGCCGTGGTCGAGCTCGGCCTCGACGACGATGCGCCCGGAGACGATGTGGAGGCCCCCGGCGAAGCGCAGCATCGTCGCGACCTCCGCGCGGCGCTGCGCCGCGTTCTCGGTGCTCACGCGCGCGAGCTCGTCCTTGACGGTGACCGTCAGCGACATGTCCTGGTCTCCTTGCACTTCCTGGCTGGTGGGTCGCCCGTCAGGGGCGGGCGTCCGCGGGGGCGTCCTCGTCCACGTCCCCGACGACGCCCTCGAGGGCGTCGCGGAAGGCGGCGGCGAGTCGCAACGGGTCATGGTGGCACAGCCCGTCCCCCGTGCGCACCTGCCGCAGGAGGACGACCGCGCCCATCGAGGCGGCGACGGACTCGAGGTCGTCGACGTCCTCGACCGTGGACGGGTCGGCGATGACGACGTCGAGGCGCAGGTCGGGGGCGTACTCGCGCAGCACGCGCAGGTGGTCGGCGGCGGTCATGCCGTCGGTCTCGCCGTCCTGCCTGTCCAGGTTGAGGACGACGGTCTTCCTGGCGCTCGTGGAGACGAGGGCCCGCTGCATGGACGGGAGGATGAGGTGGGGCAGCACCGAGGTGTACCAGGAGCCGGGGCCGAGGACGACCCAGTCGGCGTCGTCGATGGCGCGCAGCGCCTCGGGGTGGGCGTCGGCGTCGGCGGGGACGATCCCGACGTTCTCCATGCGCCCGTGGGTCATGGCGACGGCCACCTGCCCGGTGACGCGCTCGCGTCCGTCGCCGTCGACGATGTCGGCCTCGATGACGAGGGGCTCGGCGCTCATGGGCAGGACGCGGCCGTGGATGGACAGCAGCCGTCCCACCCAGTCCAGGCCCTCGACCTCGTCGCCGAGGAGCTGCCACAGGGCGAGGATGAGCAGGTTGCCGAGGGCGTGGTTGTCGAGCTCGCCCTCGCCGTCGAAGCGGTGCTGGAGCACGTCGCGCCAGGTGAGGCCCCACTCGGAGTCGTCCGTGAGGGCGGCGAGCGCCATGCGCAGGTCGCCGGGCGGGAGGCAGTCGAACTCGCGGCGCAGACGGCCGGAGGAGCCGCCGTCGTCGGCGACGGTGACGACGGCGGTGATGCGGGGGGGGACGTGGCGCAGGGCCTGGAGGCTGGCGGCGAGGCCGTGCCCGCCGCCGAGGGCCACGACGGCGGGGCCCTCCTCTCCGCGGCGGGGCCAGCCGGAGGCGTCGAGCGTCGTCGCTCGGGGTGCGGTCATGGGGCGTGTCACTCCCGTCCGAGGTCGCGGTGCTGGGTGGAGACCTTGAAGCCGGCCTCGCGGAGCCGCGCGGAGATGCGTTCGGCGGAGGCCACCGAGCGGTGCTTGCCGCCGGTGCAGCCCACGGCGATGGTGACGTTGGGCTTCAGCTCGTCGATGTAGCGCGGCAGGATCGGGATGAGGAGGTCCGCGTAGGAGTCGACGAACCTCGCGGCGCCCTCCTGCCGGAAGACGTACTCGGCGACGGGCGCGTCGCGGCCGGTGAGGTGCCGCAGCTCGGTGACCCAGTAGGGGTTCGGGATGAAGCGGACGTCGAGGACGTCGTCGGCGTCCATCGGCAGCCCGTACTTGAAGCCGAAGGACATGACCGTGATGCGCAGGGCCAGCTCGGACTCGGTGGCGACGAGCTCGCGGACGCGACGGGCGAGGTCGTGCACCGAGTAGTCGGTCGTGTCGATGATGTCGTCGGCGGTGCCACGCAGGCCGGCGAGCAGGGTGCGCTCGTGCTCGATGCCGTCGAGGATCGAGCCGGTGCCCTGGAGGGGGTGCGGACGGCGTGAGGACTCGAAGCGGCGGACGAGGGCCTGGTCGGAGGCGTCCAGGAAGATGAGGCGGACGTTCGGGCCGGCCTCGCGCACCTCGGTGAGGTAGCGCATGAAGTGGCTGAAGAACTCGCGGCTGCGCACGTCGACGACGGCGGCGAGCCGGTGGACGCCGGCGCCGACCGTCGTCATCATGCCGGCCAGGGCCGGGAGGAGCTGGGGCGGGAGGTTGTCGACGACGTACCAGTCGAGGTCCTCCAGGGCCATCGCGGCGCGGGAGCGCCCGGCTCCGGACATGCCCGTGACGATGATCATCTCGGGGCGCTCCGCCGGCGGGACCGGCGGGGTCGCCTCGTCGATGGCGGGGATGCCGAAGGGCACCGTGTCCGTACGCGGCGCGCCGTCGTCGGGGGCGGGCGCCTCGGAGCGGTCGTTGAGCCGGTCCTGGATGCTGCGTCGTGCGGGTGCGTGGTCCTGGGCGTCCATGGGCCAAGCATGTCACGGCATCGGACGGGGCACGGCGCGCTGGTCGCTAGCCTGGGCCCGTGAGCACCGCGACGACCGTCCCGACGAGCACGGGCGCGACCGCCTCGTCCACCGGCGCCGGGACCGCTTCAGCGCCCGGCGCGACGCTCAGCGAGGCGCCCGTCGGCTCCTGCTGGTCCGACGTCACCGCCGAGGGCTCGAGCCGCGCCCAGCAGGTCGACTGCTCCGAGCCCCACACGCTCCAGGTCATCGCCTCCAAGGACGTCCTCGCCGTCGGCGAGTTCGACGCGGACGAGCTGAGCCGCAGCCTCACGGAGGCCTGCTACACGGCCGCCTCCGCCTACGCCGCGACGGAGGACCAGGGCTTCCTGCTGGGCGTCCCCACGCAGGAGCAGTGGGACTTCGCGGCCGCCAACGGCGCCACGGTCACCGAGACATGCGGGATCGTCGCCGGCTCGCCGACGACGGGGACGCTCCCGCCCGCGACGCCGCGCTGACGAGGAGGACCGCGATCGCCGTCGTCGCCGGCACCGCGAGGACGAGGCCGATCGAGGAGACGAGCGTCCGGACGAGCTCGTCCGCGATCTCGCCGGACAGCAGGGTGTCCGCCACGGGGCGGTCGATGAGCGAGGCCGACAGGATGAGCGGCAGCGCCGTGCCCGCGTAGGCGAAGGCCAGCGTGTACACCGTCGAGGCGATGTGGTCGCGGCCGATCCGCATCCCGCCGGCGAGCAGGCGACGCCGCCCGAGGCCGGGGTTCGCGGCGTGCAGCTCCCACACGGCCGAGGCCTGGGTGATGGTGACGTCGTTGAGGACGCCGAGGCCCGCGATGACCATGCCGCAGGTGAGCAGGGCCCGCAGGTCGAGGCCCTTGACGAGTGAGGAGAGGGTGAGGGCGTCCTCCCCGACTCCCCCGGTGAGGTTCGCGGCGCCCACGCCCCACAGGGCCAGGAGTACGGTGATGACGACGCCGACGAGCGTGCCGAGCAGCGCCGTCGTCGTGCGCACGCTGATACCGTGCGCCGTGTAGACGGCGAGCAGCATCATGGCGCTCGCACCGACGAGCGTCACCCACATCGGCGGGGCGAGGGCGAGGAGCGCCGGCAGGACGAAGCCCACCAGGACGCCGGTGGCGAGCAGCAGCCCGAGCACGGCGCGCAGGCCGCGGCGCCCCGCGACGGCGACGACGAGGACCAGGTAGACCAGGGCGAGCGCGAGGACCGGGACCTGGCGGTCGTAGTCGACGAAGACGTAGGGCGTGCCGGAGGCGAGGGCGGCGGGGGTGTACATGACGCGGAGGCGGTCGCCGACGTCGGCGGCCGGGAGGGACTCGGAGGGCACGTGCACCGGCAGGACGAGACCCTCGCCCTGCCCGGAGGTGATGCGCGCGCAGACGGCGTCCTTGAGGAGCGAGGCGTCGGCGGTTCCGGCGGCGAGGCTCGAGGCCGCGTCCGCGCAGGCGCTCACGTCGAGGCTCGTCACCTCCGCGGTGGCGAGGCTGGTGCCCTCGGCGGCGAAGGGCTGGGAGCCGACGAGCGAGGAGCGGCCGGGCCACAGCACGGCCATCCCGACGAGCGTCGCGAGGACGAGGGGCACCGTCGGCGACGTCGGGACCGGTCACAGGTCCCGACGCCGGGTCAGCAGCCGATGAGGCGCTGCGCGAGGTAGGTCTCGACCTCGTCCAGCGGGACGCGGGTCTGAGCCATGGTGTCGCGCTCCCGGATCGTGACGGCGCCGTCCTCGGGGGACTCGAAGTCGTAGGTGATGCAGAACGGCGTGCCGATCTCGTCCTGGCGGCGGTAGCGGCGGCCGACGGCGCCGGCGTCGTCGTAGTCGACGTTCCAGGCCTTGCGCAGGCGGGCGGCCAGCTCCTTGGCGGGGCCGGTGAGCTCCTCCTTGCGTGAGAGCGGCAGGACGGCGGCCTTGACGGGGGCCAGGCGCGGGTCGAGCTTGAGCACGACGCGGGTGTCGACGCCACCCTTGGTGTTGGGCGCCTCGTCCTCGGTGTAGGCCTCCACGAGGAAGGCCATGAGGGAGCGGGTCAGGCCCGCGGAGGGCTCGATGACGTAGGGCGTCCAGCGCTCGTTCTTCTGCTGGTCGAAGTAGGACAGGTCCTTGCCGGAGTGCTCGGCGTGGGTCGACAGGTCGAAGTCGGTGCGGTTGGCGATGCCCTCGAGCTCGCCCCACTCGGAGCCCTGGAAGCCGAAGCGGTACTCCAGGTCGACCGTGCGCTTGGAGTAGTGGGAGAGCTTCTCCTTGGGGTGCTCGTACTGGCGCAGGTTCTCCTCGGAGATGCCCAGGTCGGTGTACCAGGCCTGGCGGTAGTCGATCCAGTACTGGTGCCACTCCTCGTCCGTGCCGGGCTCGACGAAGAACTCGAGCTCCATCTGCTCGAACTCGCGGGTGCGGAAGATGAAGTTGCCGGGGGTGATCTCGTTGCGGAAGGACTTGCCGACCTGGCCGATGCCGAAGGGCGGCTTCTTGCGCGCGACGCTCATGACGTTGGCGAAGTTGACGAAGATGCCCTGGGCGGTCTCAGGGCGCAGGTAGTGCAGGCCGGACTCGTCGTCGACCGGGCCGAGGTAGGTCTTGAGCAGGCCGGAGAAGGGCTTGGGCTGGGTGAACTGGCCCCGGGTGCCGCAGTTGGGGCAGACGAGCTGGTCGAGGGTGACGTCGTCGGGGTTCTCGACGCCGTGCTTGGCGGCGTAGGCCTCCTGGAGCTCGTCCTCGCGGAGGCGCTTGTGGCAGGAGGTGCACTCGATGAGCGGGTCGGTGAAGGCCTTGAGGTGGCCGGAGGCGGCCCAGACCTCGGGCGGGAGGATGACGGAGGAGTCCAGGCCGACGACGTCCTCGCGGCCGCGGACCATGTACTGCCACCACTGGCGCTTGATGTTCTCCTTGAGCTCGACGCCGAGCGGACCGTAGTCCCAGGCGGAGCGGGTACCGCCGTAGATCTCCCCGCAGGGGAAGACGAAGCCGCGCCGCTTGGCGAGGTTGATGACGCGGTCGAGCGTGGAGGCGTTCTGTGCCACGGAGGGTCTCCTGGTGTGAGTCGTGATCCGCACCTGGATGGTGGGAACGAGTGGCGTCAGTCTATTCGGGAGGGTGCGACCTCCTCGGGGCGGGTCCTGCGCCGCGGACGTCGGTCTCGCCACATCCGCCCTTCCTCGTGTTGACGAGAATCATCCTCACGTAAAGAATGGTTCTCATGAACATCCCCTCGTCCTCGCGTCGCGCTCTCGCCGGCGCCGCCGCGCTCTCACTCGCGCTGGGGCTCTCCGCCTGCTCCGCGCTCTCCTCCGACTCCGACAGCGCCGCCAAGGCCACCACCTCGTCCGGCGCCCTCAAGGTCTCCGCCTCCTTCTACCCCGTCCAGTACCTCGTCCAGGCCGTCGGCGGCGACCACGTCTCGGTCACCTCCGTGACCCCGACCAACGTCGAGCCCCACGACTTCGAGCTCTCCCCCAAGGACGTCACCGCCCTGAGCGAGACCTCCCTCATCGCCTACGTCTCCGGCTTCCAGCCCTCCCTCGACGACGCCGTCTCCCAGGTCTCCGGCCCCACCGTGCTCGACCTCGCGAGCGACGTCGCCCTCGAGCACCACGACGGCGTCGAGGAGGAGCACGAGGAGGAGGCGACCGCCGAGGCCTCCACCCCGGCCTCCACCGCCGAGGCCAGCACCTCCTTCACCGACGCCCACAACTCCGAGGCCGACGAGTCCGACCCTCACTTCTGGCTCGACCCCGTCCGCATGAAGGACGCCGCCGTCGCCGTCGAGGCCGCCCTCGCCAAGGCCGACCCGACCCACGCGAGCGACTACGAGGCCAACCTCAAGACCCTCGAGGGCACCCTGGGCGACCTCGACGCCTCCTACGAGGACGGCCTCGCCCAGTGCGAGCGCAAGGACGTCGTCACCTCCCACGCCGCCTTCGGCTACCTCACGGAGCGCTACGGCCTCACCCAGACCTCCATCTCCGGCGTCGACCCCGAGTCCGAGCCGAGCCCGGCCGACCTCGCCGCCGTGAAGAAGGTCGTCCAGTCCACCGGCACGACGACGATCTTCACCGAGGAGCTCGTCTCCCCCAAGACCGCCGAGGCCGTCGCCAGCGAGACCGGCGCCAAGACCGCCGTCCTCTCGCCCATCGAGTCCGCCCCCGAGGAGGGCGACTACGCGAGCGCCATGACGAGCAACCTCGACGAGCTGCGCACCGCGCTCGACTGCAAGTGAGACCGGCGGGCCGGGGCGCACCGTCCCGGCCCTCGCGGCGGACCTCCGCCACCGACCGGCCGGCGCCGTGGGATGATCACCCGCGGCACAGCGATCCTCGGGCGCCAGCGCCCCGGAAGGACACGGAGCACCTCCATGACGACCACCTCCCCCGCCGCCGCGGGTGAGCCGACGACGCCGTCCGGTGGCCCCCGGGCGGCG
>SKEM01000826.1_pt1 | contig 17402 bp, 20 predicted proteins | sample 4826731 | NCBI WGS metagenome assembly SKEM01 (sample SAMN11008809, study PRJNA524170) | human gut metagenome | biome: Human fecal sample; material: Feces; isolation source: fecal sample from pouch patient p37 | host: Homo sapiens | place: Israel: Tel-Aviv | collected 2015-07-27
AAATTGCAATGTATAACTTGTAAATTCATCAAATTCTTGTTTGTTATTTAACTCTATATTATATATTTCTCCATCATCAAAATTCTGTATACTTATAGATGTGTTATCATCAATTTCTTGATTAAAATCATATATAGGAACTTGAATAATAATATCTTCATTTTTTAAAATAGAAATATCATTATCCCAATCTCCATAAATATAAACATTATTATTGTTCGTATCTGTATTATAATATAAATATTTATATCCAGTTACTAATCCGAATAATAATAAAACTGAAATTATTATTAACAATACTTTATAGCTCTTTTTCATATATAAATCCTAAATTATTTTGCAGTCCATGTATAATCAAAGTGGCTAAATTTATTACCATATCCTACAACCTTTTCAGTGTCTACAATCTTTCCATTAATCATAAAACATCTTTCTTGATTTAACTTAGTTCTTTTATAAACATTTCTATACTTTATAGTGTATGTTTTTTTCTTATTTGGTGCACTTATTGAGTATGAAGCAGTCCTTGTAAAAGATTTTGATGTTGTATACCCTAGTGATGCATCAACGTTTGACTTATTTGCTTTTATAGTTCCTGTTAAAGTATTACTTACACTACGCGCTTGTGATAATGATAGTGTAACTCCTTTTCCTCCTCTTCCGCTTACACCTGTTTTCCAGTCTCCATAAGATGTTCCAGCAGCAGCTTTAGATTTTACAACCCATGGACTCCATGCTGCACTACTTGGAATTGCAAAAGATGCAGATGATGTTGTTGCAACCATTGTTATAGATAATATAAGACTACAACTAATCATAGATATTTTTTTTAATAAGTTTTTCATAATAAACCTCCCATATATTTTTTCCTCATTTATTATACATAATTTCATTACAAAATATATATTTTATGTAATAAAATTATTTATTTGTAAAATATTACATATTTTTATATATACATTTATAAAGTTCAAAAATTTAAACACTATAAAAAGGATGCTGTAGAGTAAATTTTTATTTATCCACATACATCCCTTTTTAATTTATTATAAGTCTATAATATCTTTTCAAGTGTATTACCCTATATTAATATCAGCTTCTGAATATAGGGCCGCTTTTCCGCTTAATCTAACTCTATCTCCATATTTTGTACAGTAAAGTGTTCCGCCTCTTGGTGATGCTTGATATGCCACGATTGAATTTTTATTTAATTTATCTAGATTAGGTTTTAATTCTCTAACTGTTTTTTCATCATCAAATACACAAAGTAAATCCCTTCCCATATAAGCCTCTACTGGTTTTGCTCCGATAGCATCAACCATTGCATCAGTTATTTCAACAGGTTTTAAATCGTAAGCTGGAAAATCCATTTCATATAAATCATCTTTTCTGTTTACAATTAAATCGCCACTCATTGTGCTGAATGTAACTGTTTTTAAATTTGGTTCAATTTTATTCATTACTACATATGCACAAGCTAAAGTAGCATGTCCACATAAGTTTTATTAAACTTATTTAAACCAAGAAGAGCTAAAAATTTCTTTCATCATATCAAATTTTTCTCTACCTATAGATTTGATTATTTCTTCTTCTAAATTTCTTTTTATATGTAAAGTTTCATCCATAAAATATCTACCTTTATCCGTAAGACAAAGTAATTTATCTCTTGAATTATCCTGATAATTTTCTATTTTAATATAACCTCTCTCCATTAACACCTTGGCACATTTATGTGCTCCTTGGCGTGACATTCCTATCTTCTTAGCTATTTGGGCAACTGTTGTACTTTCTTTATGAATAATAGCAATCATATACGATTCTGTATCTGTTATTTTTTCTTCTCCATTTTGTACCCATGCCTCTATTACTTTTTTTCTTAATTTAGCATGTTTATCACTTATTAAATCAACTAAATTATTCTCATTTAAATAAGTCTGCATAATATTACTCCTTTTATAAGTTGATTATTTATCTCATTATTTATTATTATAACGATTTTTTTTTATTTTTAAAGCATTTTTGTCAACTTAATTGACAATTTATTTTTTAACTGTTATTATATTTTATGTCAACTTAGTTGACAATTAATTGTAATTAAAGTGAGGTAGTTTTATGTTTAAAAATAAAAAAGAACATTTTATATTTATTTTAATGATATGTACAACTATGGTTTATATCATGAGTTGTTATAACGTAGCACTTATAGAAGGATTTTCAGCAAATATATTTTTACATGCTATATTAGGATTCCCTGCTGCATTCGTATTCGCATTAATAGGAGATATCTTCGTAGTTGGTAAAATAGTTGGACGTATCGCCCCTAAATTTATAAAAGAAGGCGACAGTATGGCTAAAGTAGGAATAGTTATGTCATTCTTCACATGTTGTGGAATGGTTCTTTGGATGTCTGCATTCGGAGTTGTTACAAATCTTGGATTTGGACCACACTTCTTTGCAGCTTATGGATTATGTATTGTGAGAAATGTTATAGTTGCAATGCCATTAAACTTATTAATAGTTTCTCCATTAATAAGGGCTATATTCTTCAAAATGTTCCCACCAGTGGTTGGAAACACAGAGGCAAAAGCATCATAATATTTATAAATTTAATTAAATGTTGTTAAAATAAATAAAGCTGTCGCACTATTTCTTAGTACGGCAGCTTATTTTATATCTTATTTTAACTTGTTTATCTCATCAATTGATAACCCTGTTTTTAGCGCTATAGTTTCTATATCCAATACATCTAGTAATGCTTTTGCTATTTCTCTCTTACCTTGCTGTATCCCTTTTCTTTCAGCTTCGTTTAATGCACTAATTTTATCTCTTAATGTTTTAGCTCTCATTTCATATATTTCACGTTGGGTGTCATCATTACTCATTCGTATTAATTCATCTTTTGCTTGACGTATTTCTTCTATATTCATTTCTAAACTTCTAACTGTTTCACTCTCAGGATCTTTTAAAAATTCTATCCAATTTACTAACATATCTTTTTCATCTGCACCGTCATCTAGCTTTGGTATTTCTATAAAATGAATTTCGGCTACATTTGTTAATTCTTCATTGCTGTATATTTCTTTTAATCTATATCCACTATGGAATTTTCTTGTTTTTAAATATTTAAAGTTAAGAATGTTTATACATATCGTTCTCTTCAAAACACTATAGTCCTGACCCTCACCTAACTGTTCTGAATATAATTTTGACCAGTAGTATAAGCTTCTTTTTATCATATTATATTCGTTTTTCAATTGTATCTCTATATTTATAATTTCATCATTACTTGTTTTTGCTTTTACATCTAATCTTGAAAATTTATCTTCTATGTAATTTTTATTTATATCTGTATTTTTTATTTCTACAGATGTTATCAAATCTTTCGGTTTTAGCGTTGCATTTAAAAATGAAATTAATATTTTGGGATTTTTTTCGCTACCAAATATATTTTTAAAAACAAAATCCATCTTTGGATCTAATAATCCTTTCATCTTATCACGCCCTTTCTCTAAATATATTAAAATTATATCATAATATATTATTTGTTATACTTTTTATAAATGAACTTTTGAGCTTTCTATAAGTTTAATCAAATATTATTAATAAAAAAACTCTCTACATCACATATCAAATTATGATATAAAGAGTTTTTTAATCTATCTATAATTTTTTATATTGTCTTTTTAATATCATGAAGATGGCAAAGAAAATTAAAGTCGTATATATACTTATAATTTTAACTGTTTCCACGATTTTTGTACTAACTATGTCTTTTAATTTTAATCTATAGTATAAAACTTGACCTTTTCCATTTTTTTCTGTTTGACCAGATGTTTCAAAATTAGATGTTCCACCCTTTACTTGATATGTATATACAGGTTCTGAGAATATATTTTCATCATCATAAACATATAATCTATATACACAATTCCATTCATTAGACTTTAATAATTTATCTAATTCTGACTTATATTGATCGGTACTATTTACATCTCTTGAACTAACAAATTTATTGAAAGTTTCTTCAAATCTCTTACTTTCATCTATCCATTTATTATGTTGTGTTTTTTGTTCTATACCCATATTTGATAATACAAATGATATAACGAATATAACTGCTGATAATAAAGTTATTATTTTAGTAAATTTTATTGATTTAGTTATCATTTTATTTCTCACCTCTAATTTTTTGTTATTCTCCTTAGCATTTTCACATAGTATCTTTAACACATCATTATCTATGTCAAATTTATTTATAGCCATATCATATGCTTCTTCTTTGCTATGTCCTTGACTTATAAATTCATGTGCCATATCAAGCAGATGACATTTTAGTTCTTCCTTTAATTCAATTACTCCTGCACTCTTATCGTTATTAAATAAATTGCACAAATATTTATCTATTTTATCCATTTTTTAAATTTCCTCCCCTAAAAATGAACCCATTACTTCTTTAATAAAAAACCATTCTTTCTTTTTAGTTTGATAAGTTTCTTTTCCTAAATCAGTCATTTTATAATATTTTCTTCTGCCTCCAGCACTTTCTTCCTGTGACCAATAAGATTCTATAAATCCTTTTGATTCCATACGTTTAAGTGCTAAATACATTGTTCCTTCTTTTAATTCAAACATATTATTACATTTAGCCTTTACTGTTTTTGCAATCTCATATCCATAACAATCTTTTTCATTTAAGATTGATAAAATTATTGTGTCAATGTGACCTTTTAAAGCTTCTTTATTTAGTTCCATCATTTCACCCCCTCTTTATATAACTTTAATACTCTATATTACAAGGTACTGTTGTTTATATAGTAATACATATTACTCTATAATGCAAGGTAATTTTTAAAATATTTATATTCAAACAGTAAAAAAGATAGAAATCATAAAAATTCCTATCTTCCTTATCATTATAAATATTTATATTTTTTAATCTATAAACCAATAACTTTTACTTTTAATAATCTAGCCATTCTTCAGAATTCTCCATCTGATATTGTAAATCCTTCAAAAATAAAGACTTGTGCTAATCTACACAAGTCTTTATAATAGATAAAGTCGGCTATCCCAAATGCTATATTTTTATGCTGACTAAGCCGTGTTTATTACAAAGCACGTAGATAGTTCCATGTCCACACCTTTTAAAACGTGTGAATGCATTTTGCTCTGGATATAGTTTGTTAATCATCAACTTATCCCCAATTACATAGGCAATAAAAGTTATAAAATGAGATTTCGTCATTGGATGATCCACAGATACAAAAATATCATCCTCAATATATTCAACTTTTATATCATTTCTAGTTAAATTTCCGTCCTTATCCACAGATTTCTCGCCATTTTTATTATTTTTTAATTCTTTAGCCTTTAATTCAGTTAATTTTTGTCCACAACAATTAAGAATTACATTATTTGTGCTAGCGATAATATTTCCACATTTTCCACAGAAATAAAACTTCGTTCTCTTCATATTTGCCATGTCATTGTCGTTTATATTAACATCATAAATAGGATAAATCTTTTTTGAGGTGTTCTCAACCTACGTAACGTAGAGTTAATTAATTCCTAATTCTTCTATCCATGATTGTATATCTGATTCAGATTCACTTGAGCTAAATCTTTGTCCTTCTTTCCAATCGCCTGTCCCTGCCATCTTAGCTAATAAACTTCCACTTTCGCCGATTCCTGATGAAGATGAAGTACAAAATGGAATAACTGTCTTTCCTGAAAAATCATTATTTTCTACAAAGTTATTTACTGGCCATGCAGCAATTCCCCACCATATAGGATATCCGATAAAGACTGTGTCATAAGAATCCCAATCGTCAACTGTTGTAGAGACAAGCTCTATGTCTCTTTCATTTTCATTATCATGCTCTCTATTTACGCGACTATCTGTCTTTGTCCAATCAAGATCCTCATCAGTGTATGCTTCTTTTGGCTCTATTTTAAATATATCTGCATCACTTGAATCTGCAATCATATTTGCAATTTTTTCTGTGTTACCGCTTGCTGAATAATATACTACTAATACTTTTCCTGAATTAGATGTTTTATTATCTGTTTCAGATTGACTAGTTTGGGATGAATCGCTGCCTTGTGATGTATTTATGTTTGAACTACACCCAACTAATATTCCCATCGTTGCTATTACTAACAAAACTACATAAATTATTTTTTTTAATTTCATCCTAATCACTACCTTTCTTTTTATTTCATATATTTTATATAAAGTATATATCAATTAGAAAATATACAGAAGTTTCCATATGTTAATCAGTTTAAACCCAATAGTAACTACTGTTTCTTTTGGCTAAACAGCCATCCCATAATCTTTTTATCATTTGAGAACAACCCTCCTCCTTGGCCATGTTGGTTATAGATGCCTTGACTCTCAAAATAATTATTATCCTTAACATCCAATACTAATATTTTATCAATCTCTGTTTTACTAAGACCTTCTTGCTGATATAATTTGTACAATCTATTATATGCCTCCTCTGTAGGCCCTGAGCCATAATACTCATCATTCTCTCCAATCACAAAGTAAACTGGTGTACGATTTTTTACAACAAGATCATAATCCCCATCACACTTAGAACTGCATTGAAGATAAGCAGTAAATAAATCAGGACGCATTCCCATTACCAAAGACATAGTTTCTCCACCACCAGAATATCCACTAGCATAAACTCGTGTTTTATCGATATTGTAGTTAGATAAAAAATACTCTATTAATTCTATTGTTTGTTTTGCAGAAGTTTCATCCCAATCATTTAGCTGAGGTGCTACTACTATCATTTTTGCATTATATTTTTGTGCCCTAAATCCAAAATCTTCGGTCTCTATATTTTTTCCTACACCTTGAAAATAAAGACCTTGGTATCCAGGTAATGTTATATATAATGCATAAGACTCACTTCCGTCATAAGAATCTGGAATATATACGTTATAATGAATTTCACCAAGTGTTTTAGAATGAAGTACATTATCTAAAATAAAACTTCTATATTTTTTAGTACCTTCTGTTATACTTTCTTTCATATTCTCACTATTTTCATCCGTATTATTCTGATTGCTTGAATCTCTCATTGTATTTCGTGTGCATCCAAGCATTATTATTAATATCATAAAAAAGCAAAATGCTATAAATACCTTCCTATTCACAAAATATACCTCCTCTTGAATATTTTAATTCTTATTGAATTTTATTCTAAAAAAGCACACTCTCAGAAAAATCTGATCATGTGCCTTTTTCAAATTATAAAGTTTTTGCTAATTTATTTACTTGATTTAAATCTGTTGCCATACCTGCATACTTCATTCCATACAGTTTAGCAAAGCGTTCCATTGTATATTCTCCTGCTTCTAGCATCCACTTTTCAGGTGCTGCTCCTTGAAATAAGAAATAGAATGTTTTTCCTGAAAAATCACCTTGATTAATTACACCATAGCATCTGTCTAATAAGTTACGAATAGAACCACAAATATTATGCCAATATACAGGAGAGCCCATAACAATAATATCTGATTCTTTTAATTTAGAAATTACTTCGTCTAATTGATCCCCCTCTAAAGATTGACCATAACACCCTATTCTATAATCCACTAAATTCAATGTATCGTAGTCATGATTTTTTAATAAATTTTCTGCCAATGAGGCTGTATTCCCATTTTTATTAGGACTTCCATTTACAAATAATATTTTCATTTTTTATCCCCTTCCTATTACCAACATTCTTCAAGTATTTCCAAAATTTCTTCACGGGAAAGTTTTTTACAGCAACCTGCTGTTAAATTGCAAGTATCTGCTACTTTTTTAAGTACAGTTTTATCTTTAATTCCCATTTCTGTAAAAGTTGAAGGCATTCCTATTTCATGAATAAAATCTGCTAAAGCTTCTATTCCTTCTTCTGCAAGTTCTTGTTGTGTTTTACCTTCTGATGGTATTTGCCAGACATTGCTGGCAAATCCAGCGAATTTATCTATACTATTTCCATAAATATGACGATATAATACTGGATGAATAACTGATAAACCTTGTCCATGATTACAATCTGTATAAGCTCCTAATTGATGTTCAATCTGATGCGCTTGAAAATCAGTAACTTTTCCAATTTTTAAAATTCCATTCTCACCCATAGCAGAGTCCCACATCAATTCACTTCTAGCTTGTTTATCATATAAATCTTTTTTCAGTATACGAATGTTGCGAATTGTATTTCTCATAACTACTTCAGCAATTTCATCAGAAACATTTACTTCAGTTGGGAATCCAAAATAAGTTTCCATACAATGACTTAATGTATCAAATGCACCAGAAATAACTTGTTTTTCTGGCAAAGACATTGTATACTCTGGGTTTAATATAGCAAAATTTACATGTGCTCCCCAAACTCCAGCTTTTTCATTTACATCTTCATTAGTAATGACAGCACCATTATTCATTTCTGCCCCTGTACCTGAAGCTGTTACTATTGCTCCCATTGGTATGAAGTCGCTTGGAAACACATGATCTTTAAATTCCATTTCCCAAATATCTTTATCACATAATGCTTGTGCAGATATAATCTTACAGCAGTCGATGACTGATCCACCACCAACAGCTAGTATAAAATCAACTTGTTTTTCTCTAGCCAATTTAGCGCCTTCTTGTACTTTTTTATAAGTAGGATTTGGCATAATTCCGCCAAAATCTACAATTTCTTTTCCTGCATCTTTTAAATAATCATAAATTTCATTATAAACACCATTTTGTTTTGCCGACTTACAACCATAGGCTAACATTACAGTATTCCCCATATTTTTCAACTCAGAAGAGAATGCTTTTTTAGTAGCTTCATTACCAAAATAAACTTTTGTTGGATATGAGTATATAAAATCATTCATTTCCTATTCCCCCTTCTATTTACCACTTTTATTTTTGCTCATCTACTGGCGGAACCATTTTCACATAACTATCTAATAATTCAGGTGTACTTGTATAGTATCTCTTGTCTTGATTTAATGAATTTATTTCACTCATTTCTTCATCTGTTAATGAAAAATCAAATAAGTAAAAATTATCACGAATATGATCTGGATTCTTAGAACCTGGAATTACAATAGTTCCATTTTGAATATGCCAACGAAGAATAATTTGTGCTGTACTCTTTTTATATTTTTTAGCAAGTTTATTAAAAACAGGTTCTTCTAAAAGAGTTTTATCACCATGTCCTAATGGATACCAAGCTTGAATAGCTATACCATATTTATCTAAGAACTCTTTTAATTCTTTTTCTTGATTATAAGGATGAACCTCTGTTTGTAAAATTGCGGGTTCTACTTCACATATATCAAGTATTTCTTGAATTTGTTCTTTATTAAAGTTTGATAAACCTATTGCTTTTATTTTTCCTTCTTTATAGTATTTTTCCATTAAGCGATATCCTGCAATATAGTTGCCTGCAGGTTGATGAATTAATAATAAATCAATATAATCAGTATCTAATCTTTCTAATGTTTTTTCTATAGCATCTTCTTGTTCATAAAATGATGGCCAAATTTTTGTTTCTAGAAAAATATCCTCTCTAGTTATTCCTGATTTTTTTATAGCGCGTCCAACAGCCTTTTCATTCACATAAGCATTTGCTGTATCAATTAGACGATATCCTGTTTTTAAAGCATTTAAAACTGATTGTTCTGCCTCATCTGGTGATAACAAGAATGTTCCGATTCCTTCCATTGGCATTTTTATTCCATTATTTAAAACTAAATATTCCATAGTAACCTCCATTTTTTATTAATATATAAAAATTAATTTTAATTTTTTCTTTAGGACAATAATATAAAAAAAGAAACTTTCTGTGAAGTTTCTTTTAGTTATATAGTTTAAACCTATAGTTTATATCTCTTTTATTGCTTTTTTAGTAGCTTCTATTAATTGTTGTACTTTTGTTGAAGGTTCTAATGAATATAAAAGTCCAAAAGGTATTTTATATTCCCATTTAACGGGTATTATTTTTATTAAAGGATGAACATTTTCCCAATTTGGAATTGCCAAAAGTAAGTCCTCACTATTTTGGCATCTATTAAAAACTTCTATATTATAAAAATCAAAATCTATAATATTGATTTTAGGATGATTTTTAGATAAATCATCTCTTAAAATATCGACATATTGACTCCAATTTCTATGCATTAATAATAAATTTTCACCATATAAATCTTCTATTGTAAGATATTCCTTATTAGCCAATTTGTGATGAATCCCTACTGCACAACAAAATGGCTGCTCTGATATCTTTAACCCATTGCATTTTCTAAAATTCAACATTGTATCATCATAAATACCGGCAATCACATCGATATTTTGCCCAAGATTTGCTAAAATTTCTCTTGCATTTTCTGGTGTATTTTCAAAAGGAATTAACTTAAACTTTAATTTTGGATAATACTCCTGAATTTTAGGCCATAATGTCATGAATATATTTGGTGGTGTTGTTAGTGATGTTCCTATACGTATAACATCTTCTTGATTATTCATAGCATTTTGCGCCCTATCTATAGATTCTTTACAATATTGAACGATATATTTTGCATCTTTATACAAAGATTCTCCTGCTTTAGTAACAATTAACCCTCTGTGAGTCCTGTCAAATAATCGTAAGTTTAAATTGTTTTCCAATAAATTAATTTGTTTTATAACTGCAGGACAAGTAATATATAATTTTTCAGCTGCCTTATTAAAACTCCCCGATTCTACAACACATATAAATGTTTCCAGTTGTGGATTATACATCATAAAATTACCACCTCTCTTCAATGTAAAAAATTAATTACCTATACCAATTTTTATTTTATTAAATCATTTATAACCGTACAAGTCAAATTAAAATCTATTTTATATACATTGCTATAAAATATTAAAACTATAAAAGTAATATTGACAATTTTTTATAGTTATAACCTTTAAGTTTATATTTATAAACTTTTTTGAACTTCTGCCCATAATCGATACTCTTTATAATATATTAAAAATACAAAAACATTAAATTAGTAATATTGGTAATTATAATAATTAAAATTCAAATTATATAAAGGAGATATAAAAATGAATAAGAGAATTTTAGGGAAAGACTTAGAAGTATCTGATATCGGACTTGGATGCATGGGAATGAGTCATGGTTATGGTTCTGCAGCAGATAAACATGAAATGACTGAATTTCTGGCAAAAGCTGTAGATATGGGCGTTTCACTTTTTGATACAGCAGAAGTTTATGGTGATTATAAAGACCCTCATAGTAATGAAAAGCTTGTTGGTCAGGCTTTAAAAGCATATCGAGATAAAATTAAAATAGTCACAAAGTTTGGAATAAAATTCGATACAAGTAAACCAATACCTTATCCACTTGTTTCAGATTCACGCCCTGAAACAATTCGTAAATCTGTAGAAGGTTCACTTAAACGTCTTCAAACAGATCATATAGATCTTTACTTTCAACACCGCGTTGACCCTAAAGTACCTATAGAAGAAGTGGCAGGTGTTATGGGTGATTTGATACAAGAAGGTAAGATTACACATTGGGGAATTTCAGAAGCAACAGAAGATGTTATTCGTCGTGCACACAAGGTTTGTCCTTTAACTGCTATTGAAAATAGATATTCTATGATGGCTAGATGGCATGAAGAGTTATTTCCAACATTAGAAGAATTAAATATAGGATTTGTTGCATTTAGCCCTTTAGCAAATGGGTTATTAACAGATAAATACAATAAAAATTCAAAATTCGAAAAAGATACAGATTATAGAAATTCTATGCCTCAGTTTACCAAAGAAAATATAGATAAAAATCAGGAACTATTAAATTTAATTAGAAAATTAGCTACTGAAAAAGATGCAACACCTGCACAAATCTCTTTAGCATGGATGATTTCTAAGAAACCTTGGATTGTACCTATTCCTGGAACTAGAAAATTATCAAGATTAGCTGAAAATATAGGAGCGTCAAATATTGCTCTTTCAACAAAAGAAATTGAATCTATCGACAAAATACTAGATGAAATCCCAATGTCAGAAGTATTTGGAGGGTCAAAATTATCAAAATAAATATAATTTCCTGTGTATGATAAAAAATATATATTGATATAGAGTAAACTCTAAGTGTTAAACTTATATAAAAATATAATAAAGGAGAGATATATAATGAAAGTATTATTAGTAAATGGAAGTCCACATAAAGAAGGCTGTACATATACAGCATTACAAGAAGTTAGTAAACAATTAAATCAAGAAGGTATCGAAACTGAAATATTTTGGATAGGCAAAAAAGCTATGTCAGGTTGTATAGCCTGTAAAACTTGTGTAACAAAACATGCCTGTGTATTTGATGATAAAGTAAATGAATTTCTTGATATTGCAGGAGATTTTGATGGATTTGTATTCGGTACTCCTGTTCACTGGGCAGGTGCAACAGGTTCTATGACATCTTTTTTAGATAGAGTATTTTATACAGATTTTTGTGGTGAAAGAAATAATTTCTACTTAAAACCTGCTGCAGCAATTATGTCAGCTAGACGTGCAGGTACTACAGCAACATGGGATCAAATGAATAAATATTTCGGACTTATGGAAATGCCAATAGTTACATCACGTTATTGGAATATGGTTCATGGAGCTACTCCAGAACAAGTTAAACAAGACGAAGAAGGTATGCAAGTTATGAGAATTCTAGCTAAAAATATGGCATTTTTCTTAAAATGTAAAGAAGCAGGATTAAAGGCTGGAGTATCTTATCCTGAAAAAGAACAAATTACCTTCACAAATTTCATTAGATAACTTATATAGTTTTAACAAATTTTAAATAGTAGTAGAAATTTAACAGTTTACAATTTAATAAATAAAAAAGGAGATGAAACACCACCATGTTTCATCTCCTTATTTATCTATTTATTCTAGGCTTAAAATTATTCTTTAAATCTTAATCTTAGTACCATCCTCTACGTTTCATAGCATCTGCTACTCTCTTGATTGAAGACATGTAAGCTGCAGTTCTCATATCAACGTTATATTCTTCTTTTATTGCCCATATAGCGTCGAATGCTTTTTTCATTGCTTTTTCTTGTTTAGCTTGAACTTCTTCAAATGACCAAGAGTCTCTTTGTAAGTTTTGTACCCATTCATAGTAAGAAACTGTAACACCACCACTGTTAGCTAATATATCTGGAACTAAAGTTATTCCTTTTTGAGTGAATATTTCGTCAGCACCAGGAGTAGTAGGTCCGTTTGCACCTTCACAAACTACTTTAGCTTTAACATCGTTAGCATTTTCAGCAGTTAATTGATTTTCAAGAGCACAAGGCATTAATAAATCAACATCAGCAGTTAAAACATTTTGATCAGTTGCTTCAGCACCTGGGAATCCTTTTATACCTCTGTTAGGAGTTGTTGGTATGTAAGCCATTAAAGCTTTCATATCTATTCCATCAGGATTAGTTATAGTACCAGTATGGTCACCAACTATAACTACTTTAGCACCAAATTCTTCTATATACATACCTGCGTAACTACCAACGTTACCACAACCTTGTAATGCAACTTTAGCACCTTTTATATCTATACCAACTTTAGCTAAAGCTTCTCTAGCCATCATTGCTACACCGTATCCAGTAGCTTCTGTTCTAGCTAAAGAACCATAGAAATCAACAGGTTTACCAGTATAAGTACCAGGAGCAAATTCACCAGTTACTTTTGCATGTTCGTCAACCATCCAAGACATTATTTCACCATTTGTATTTACGTCTGGAGCAGGAACATCTACTTTTTCTCCTACGAATGGAGCAAGTGCTGCAGCGAATCCTCTAGATATTCTTTCTAATTCACCTTTAGAATAGTCGTTAGGATCGATGGCCATACCACCTTTACCTCCACCATATGGTATACCAGTTACACCACATTTGAAAGTCATCCAAGTAGATAATGCTTTAACTTCGTCTTTAGTTACATTTGGATGGAATCTTAAACCACCTTTAAATGGTCCACAAGCGTTGTTGTGTTGAGATCTGTATCCAGTGAAAGTTTTTATAGTACCATCATCCATTTTTACTGGGAAGTTAAATTCCATAACTCTCATAGGATTTTTTAGTATTTCGTAAACTGCTGGATCAGTTCCTAATTTATCGCAAGCATGTTTAACTTGTAATTGTGCGATTTCAAATACATTTAAAGTTTTTTCTGCCATTTTATAAGCCCCCCTAAATTTTTACATGAATTTTTAAAATTTGTATTCCCCCAGCTGCTTTAGTATAAATTGTCATTTATTACCATTCATCATAATTAGATTATATCATATTTTTTTTTTATGTGTAATTGAATTTTTATTCAACTGATTATTAATTTTATATTTTAATTTTTTTATATGTTGCATTTTTACACCACTTATGAAAAACGTTTTCTAGTCGATTTTGTTGATATTCCATAATATTTACTCATTCATTTTGAAAACATTTTCATAAGCCATTCTTTAGAGAGAATTTTTAAAATTTTTAATTAATTAAAGTTTGACTTTATTTGACTGTTTATTGTCGTTTTATGTCGATAAAATGCATTGCTTTTTAAAGTTTCTGATATTATTTTCAAAATTTATATAGATTATTTTTTACATTTATATAACTTATTTACTTATATTTATATATTTCGATATATAATATTAAAATTTTTAAATCATTATTTTGTAATTTATTATTATTTTAGTCAATCCATATTTTTTATAACTTTATTAATACACAGAAAAAAGCCCTATGTAAAACTTTTTACATAGGGCTTGGTTGAGATATTTTTAAATATAATATTGGTCTAAAATTATGCAACGTTTTTGAATCCCATTTCTCTAACAACTGCATCATGTTCTCTGTAAGTTCTTAAGAATGGTATTCTTAATTCTTTACTTAATACTGCTACTACTATAGTTGGTGCTAATGCTGCTACTAAGTAACCAGCTGTTTGTCCTATTGATAAACCAAATCCAAAACTGCTTGTCATAAATCCATATGCTATTACGAATGCGAATAATGAATCTCTTACTACTAAACTGATTTGCATTCTTCTTTCAACTTGTTCTTCTGTAGCTTTGTTCATTGATACATATTCTTCTACTACATATCTTACTACTGCGCTACATAAACTAAACATTCCTGCTGTACTTACTGCAATTACTAAATCAATAACTGATGATTGAGTTGGAACGCTAAATAATAAAAATAAAAAAGCAATTACGAATGATACCATTAAATCTCTAAACATTTTGTTCATATCCACTTACCTCCTAAAAACTTTTTAAATACTGTTATTTAATTTGATTTTGTTTTATTTGTTTTCTTACCTTTTTCTTAATTACATTATATTCCGTGAGACCTACTAATTCTATAAGTATCTTAACCCAAAATATCACAATATTAACATTATCCAGCTTATTTTATATTTTTATATTATTTTTTTGTATTGATCTAACCATAATCACCAAACCATTGGAATTTACAAGTTGTATCTTTATTTTTCAGAAAAATTCAAATCTTTTTAAAAGATTTATATTTCATTCATTTCCTTTAAATATATAATTATATTCATACAAAATATAAGAATGTTGATTAAAAGTATCAGTATATTAATCTACCCTATCTATTTTTATTTATATATTTTTTTACATTATAAAAACCCATGCAATTTTACATTTTGCATGGGCTTTTCCGGTTTAATTTTGTAAACATATTATTGATCCTATCTACCTATATTATTCCTTCTGTTGTAATTCTTCTTTCGCTTGCTTTTGTTCTGCCATCATTTCTCTGGCAACTTCTATTACAGCTCTAAACATCGCAATCAATAAAGCAAATGTGCAACCTGCTCCAAGTGATGCTATCACACCTTCAATCGGAGTTGTTCCGCCTGCCATCATTAAATAAGCGAAAAAGATTGCAAATAATATGACTACGTCTCTATAAAATTTAAACATACACAAGACCTCCTAAAATATTTAATTATATTTTTCTGTGCTTTTGTTTAGCTAGTCTTCTCCATCTGTTACTATAATTATATGTTTTTAATTTTATTATTTTCATAGTGTTCTTTGTCAAAAATATAATAATATTAATGATGTATAACTTTTTGTTAACATTGCAATTGTATAATAGTAGTTATCCAAAATAATTTTTAACGTTGAAATTTAAACATTACCTATACTTAACTCTTTCTTTATAAATATATATTTCAAAAAAATTATTTATTATAAATATAATTATCTTGATATACCCTAACCTATTTTTTGCACATTTTTTACATAATTCAAACAAAAGCTGCTAAAGTTATTTTGAACAAAAAAATCCTGTGTAAATTATCACACAGGTAATTAAGTCATATATATTTAAATATTATATTAAGGATTTTTTCTATGTCTATATATTTAAACTAGCGGTTTTACTAGCTCATAGGCTACGCTAATTCTTCTAACTCAACTTTCGCTTCTTGTCTATTTGATGGCATTCTTAGTTCTTTACTTATTGCACAAACAACTAATGCTGGTGCTAATGATGCAATCATAAATGGTATTGCTTTTATAAAAGTAAGGCCTGTTTCTCCAAATGAAACTGTCATTGAGCCGTAGCATAATAAAAATGCTACTATACTATCTCTTAGAACTAATCTACTTTGTCTTATAATTTCTACTTCTTTAGGTGTAAGATTTATTTTTAGATTTAAATCTTCTTCATTTAAATTTCTAATCATTGATATTAATAAACTAAATATTGCTGCAGACCCCAATGAGATTATTAAACCTTCAACTGCAGAAACATTCGTTGTTTTACTAAATGTCATGTATAAAAAACATAATACAAATAATAACACAAAATCTCTAATTATCTTTTTCATTAATACTCCTCCTAATATTAAAATATCCATTCATATAAATTTTTCTTTACGCTTGATACATTCATTATATTCAGTATAAAATTTATTTTCTATAAGTATATTAACAAAAAAATACAATAATATTAACATGATTTTTAAAATTTTCTTAGGAAAATATTTTCTAATTAAAAATTTTTTTATAATAAAAAAATTTAATTCATTATTTCTTATGCCTTAAATTTTTTATTTTATATTTTTAAAAAATGTATAGAAATATATTTTGTTTGGTTTACGTTTTCCTTGTAATTTCAATGGTTTTTAATTTTTTATTATTTAAAATGAAAATACTTTTATGAAAGCGTTTCGTTTAAGTTTTTATATTTTTAACTTTAATAAATGTCATTTATTACCATTTGTTTTATAGCAAAACTTATACAAATAATTTTCCTAATTTTTAAAAATAACAGTATGTTAACATTTTCACTAAAACACTACTTATACTAAAAATATATATATA
>SKEM01000829.1_pt1 | contig 17325 bp, 16 predicted proteins | sample 4826731 | NCBI WGS metagenome assembly SKEM01 (sample SAMN11008809, study PRJNA524170) | human gut metagenome | biome: Human fecal sample; material: Feces; isolation source: fecal sample from pouch patient p37 | host: Homo sapiens | place: Israel: Tel-Aviv | collected 2015-07-27
ACATTAAAACAAGGTCATAGGGCGGTCTACCACCATGAGATTTGTTTTTTAAATCATACTTAAAAATCCGGTTAAGAGTTGGGCGAAAACACTCGAAATCAACCACTTTTTCTAGCCGCTCAAGAGGGTCTCCTTTTAAACTTAATTTTTCAAGATAGTCGCTATCTCCAAATAAATTCATCTTCAATACCTCGTTAGCTTATTTTTAATCTATTATACCTCTTTTCATACGTTTTTAGAGGTGCCCTAAAGAACAACCTGATTTGAACTGGCATAATCCTAAAGTACGCGAGGAGATTTATGCCATGGTCCGTTGGTGGCTAGAGCAAGGCATTGATGGCTTTAGACTGGATGCAATCAGTCATATTGAAAAAGCGCCTTGGGATTTTGAAATTAAATCCTTTAAAGACAATGATCCTTGGGAACCTTTCATGAATGTGGCTGGTATTGAAGTTTACATGGCAGAATTTAAGAAAATTTTTGATGAATTTGATGCATTGACAGTCGGAGAAGCCAGTGGCGTCTCTAGCAAGGAAGCGCCAAATTGGACGGATGACCAAGGCTACATCGACATGATCTTTGAACTGGAACATAGCGATAAAGACGATGAGGGTAAAGCTGACCTGAAAATCTTTAAAGACACGATTATGCGATGGCAAGAAGATTTATTGGCGCATGGGTGGAATGCACCTTATTTGGAAAATCATGACCAGCCGCGCGTGATTGATGTTCTAGGAGATGGTACGGAGGCCTCGGCTAAAGCACTAGCTGTCGCCTATATGTTACTGCGTGGTACACCTTTTATCTATCAAGGCCAAGAAATCGGCATGACAAACTTTAACTATACAAATATCTCACAAGTCGATGCGACTGATACGATCTACTTATACAATGAAAAACTAGCAGAAGGACTGTCTAAAACAGCGGCACTCAAAGCAGCAACAGTCAACTCACGAGACCATTCTCGAACACCAATGCAATGGGATGCAACCGAAAATGCTGGTTTCACAAATGGTAAACCTTGGTTGGTCATTAATCCTAATTACTTAGAGAAAAATGTTGCAGCAGCACAAGCAAATCCAGACTCAATTCTGAATCTCTATAAATTTTTGATTCAACTTCGTCATGAGTACCAAGATATTTCCGAAGGTAATATAACATTTCTATTTCCTGAACATCCGACAGCTCTAGCCTATGAGCGAGGTGAGTTCTTAATCGTGACAAACTTGTCTGCAACGCCAACGACCGTTACTTTCGAGAGACCGCGACATGACTATCAAGACATGGTCACACAAGCACTGGTACCAGACCTGTTAGACCTATCTTTAGAGGGCTGGGCATATCGGATTTACAAGAAAAATAAAAAAACAGCTTGACGTGCAACCGCTTGCGTGTTAAACTATAAGTGTGAAACCGATTGCATAAAATATGCATCTAAACAGCATGAAAATGCTGGAGCAAATCAAGCAACAAAATCAAATTAAGCATCGATAAATGACAGTACCTAAAATGAATGAATGAGGACATCAACAATGAATCAAATCAAACGTATTATGGCGATTGACCCTTGGCAAATCAAATCAGACACATTAGAAATCGAAGATAGACGCCTGCAAGAATCTCTGACAGCCATTGGTAATGGCTATATGGGGATGCGTGGTAATTTTGCTGAAACTTACTCGGGTGATATGCACCAAGGTTTTTATTTGGCAGGTGTTTGGTATCCTGACAAAACACGTGTTGGTTGGTGGAAAAATGGCTACCCAGAATATTTTGGCAAGGCAATCAATGCCCTTAATATTGCCAAAATCAAACTCGTCATTGATGGCGCAGAAGTAGACTTGGCAACTGAGTCAATTAGCGACTTCAACATCTCGCTTGACATGGCAAAAGGCACGCTCAGCTATACTTACGTTGTGCGTGGTGTCAAAGTTTCTGCTGAACGCTTTTTCTCAGTTGATATTTTAGAACTTGCTGTCTTTGCCTTCATGTTTGAATCAGTCGATGGCAAAGACCACAAGATTCAAATTGACGCAATCATTGATGCGGATGTCAAAAATGAAGACGCAAACTATGATGAACAGTTTTGGAACATCTTAGATAAAGGTCAGACGAATAATGGGTCTTACATCGCAACGCAAACAATTGAAAATCCATTTGGCGTGGACCAATTTACCGTTGTTGCCAGTCAAACCTTTGCAGGCAACTTTGAGGCATTTGGGCAAACGACAGCTGAAAAAGCCATTATCAATCGCTTTGAACAAACAGTCACAGCTGGTGATATCTTAATTTTTGAAAAACGTGTCATTGTGACGACAAGCCGTGACTATGCTGATTTAACAGAAGTTAAAGCTGGTAACCAAGCCATCGTTGAAAAATCTGTTCAAACGCAAGATTATAACAGCCTGTATCAAGCACAAGTGACTGCTTGGGGCAAACGTTGGGACATTGCTGATGTCGTGATTGAAGGCTCTGATGAAGCTCAACAAGGTATCCGTTTCAACCTTTTCCAACTCTTCTCAACTTACTACGGTGAAGATGAACGCCTCAACATTGGTCCTAAAGGCTTTACTGGTGAAAAATATGGTGGCGCAACCTACTGGGATACAGAAGCTTACGCTGTCCCACTTTATCTCTCTTTAGCAGACGAAAAAGTAACAAAAAATCTCTTGAAATATCGTCGCCAACAATTGCCACAAGCCCAACACAATGCCCGCCAACAAGGTCTTAAAGGTGCATTGTATCCAATGGTGACCTTCACAGGTGTTGAGTGCCATAACGAGTGGGAAATTACCTTTGAAGAAATTCACCGTAATGGCGCTATTCCATATGCTATTTTCAACTATACCAACTATACAGGTGACGAAACATACTTGGCGCATGAAGGTCTCGATGTCCTCGTAGAAGTGGCACGTTTCTGGGCAGACCGTGTCCATTACTCAGCACGCAATGACAAGTACATGATCCATGGTGTCACAGGACCAAACGAGTATGAAAACAACATCAACAACAACTGGTATACGAATACACTGGCTGCTTGGGTTTTAAGCTATACAGCAGAAAGTTTGGCTAAACACAGCCGTGCTGATCTCAACGTTACAGCGGAAGAATTAGCAAAATGGTCAGAAATCGTTGAAAAAATGTACTATCCATATGATGAAAAAGAAGGCGTCTTTGTACAACACGATGGCTTTATGGATAAAGACCTTCGACCAGTTTCAGCCTTGGATGTAACAGATTTACCACTCAACCAAAACTGGTCTTGGGATAAAATTCTGCGCTCACCATTTATCAAACAAGCCGATGTGTTACAGGGCATTTACTTCTTTGGTAACCAATTCTCATTAGAAGAAAAACGTCGCAACTTTGATTTCTATGAACCAATGACTGTGCATGAAAGCTCTCTTTCACCATCCATTCACGCCATTCTTGCGGCTGAACTTGGCAAAGAAGCCAAAGCAGTTGAAATGTCTGGTCGGACAGCACGTCTTGACTTGGATAATTATAACAACGATACAGAAGATGGTCTGCATATCACGTCAATGACTGGTTCATGGTTAGCCATCGTTCAAGGCTTTGCCCAAATGAAAACATGGGACGGCAAACTCAGCTTTGCACCATTCTTACCAAGCGATTGGACAGGCTATACCTTCCACATCAATTATCGTGGTCGTCTTTTGAAAATTGAGGTGGATGAAAATGTCACGGTTAGCTTGCTATCAGGAGAAGCTTTGAACCTAGAAGTTTATGGTCAATCAGTTGAATTGACGTCTAATTATACTGTGAAAGTAGGTGGTTAAGATGTTTCAAGCAGTTTTATTTGATCTTGACGGTGTCATTACAGACACTGCAGAATATCATTTTCTAGCCTGGGAAAAATTGGCCAAGGAAATTGGGATTAAGATTGACCGTGAGTTCAACGAAAACCTGAAAGGTGTCTCACGTGAAGAATCCTTGCGTCGTATTTTAGAACATGGTGGCAAGGAAAATGACTATACAGCAGAAGAATTTGCTGCCATGGCCAAACTTAAAAATGACAATTACGTCGAGATGATTCAAGCGGTGTCACCCAAAGATGTCTACCCTGGTATTTTACAATTACTTCAAGATTTACGGGGACAAGGGATTAAAATCGCTTTGGCATCCGCATCAAAAAATGGCCCTTTCTTGCTAGACCAGATGCAATTGACAGATTATTTTGATGCCATTGCCGATCCAGCAAAAGTAGCCGCAAGCAAACCAGCACCAGATATTTTCATTGCTGCTGCTGAAGGTGTTGGTGTCGATGTGAGCCAAGCTATCGGGATTGAAGATGCTTATTCTGGTATTGCTGCGATTAAAGCCGCAAACGTGTTACCGATTGGTGTCGGTAAAGCAGAAGTATTAGGCACAGATATTGCGCTCGTCTCTGATACAAGCCAGTTGACGCTTGATTTTTTAACAGAAGTATGGGACAATAAATAGTTAGTAGACGGAAACGCTTTCAAGCCGTTTTCCGTTTTTCTGCTTATTATGAAAGAATGAGATGGATTTTAAAAATAAATAAAATAACATGCTTTAAAAAAATGAAAGCGCGGAAAGACTTTGAGCGGACAAAGTTCGCGAATGACTCCGCTTGGACGTAGCGCAAGCGAAGGTCAAGTTTCAAGCTTTCGTAATGTCTTGAAAGCGCAGAAAGACTTTGAGCGGACAAAGTTCGCGAATGACCCCGCTTGGACGTAGCGCAAGCGAAGGTCAAGTTTCAAGCTTTCGTAATGTGTTGAAAGCGCAGAAAGGAGAACAATGGCAGTTACAATCAAAGATGTGGCCAGACGTGCAGGTGTTAATCCGTCAACAGTTAGTCGAGCGATTCATAATCATTCGGCGATTTCTGAAAAGACGAAAGAAAAAGTTAGGAAAGCTATGGCTGACCTTGGGTATTCAAGAAATTCAGCAGCACAGATGCTTGCAAGTGGCAAGGCTGGTGCTATTGGTGTCATTTTCCCCCCAATTGAAAATAAGTCTGAGCAACCTTTTTTCATGAAAATTTTGACAGCGATTAACGAAGAGGCCCGTCAAAACAAAATCACGGTTTCTATCGCCTCCGGTCATACAAATGAGGAGCTCTTGAGTCAAGTCAGAGTCATGTATCAGGAAAAACGGGTCGATGGTTTTATCGTACTTTATGCGGGACAAGCTGACGATGTGCGAGATTATTTGTTGGCAGATGAGATTCCCTTTGTCATTGTCGGGACGCCTATTGAGCGAGCAAATGAGATCACGGCCGTTGATAACGATAATAAACTTATGGGGGCTGAGGCTGCCCAATATCTTGCAAGTTTGGGTCACAAAAAATTAGCATTTGTGACGAATACAGACAAAGGTGAAGTTTTTCATGAGCGTTATCGCGGTTTTGACGAGAAGATTAAATTGCTTGGGCTTAGTGGTCAGTTGCTTAATACGACAGAAAGTCTTGCGGTAGGTGATGTAACGGCACTCGTGGTGCTAGATGATATCCTAGCAATCAAAGTTATTCAAGGATTGACAGAGCGTGGCATCAATGTACCTGATGATATTTCAGTGATTTCCTTTAATAACTCTGTTTTTGCTAGCTTGATTCATCCTTATTTGACGACCTTTGATATTAATATCACGCAACTCGGTCATCGTTCGGTGCAAAAGTTATTGCATTTACTTGCAGATCCCGCTGATTTTCGAGAAAAAGTAACCGTACCTTTTGAGCTTAAGGTGCGCGAGTCAACGAAAGCTGTCAACTGACGGCTTTTTTTATGTTTATCTTAAGTTTTTTAGACTAAAATAGTGTAAAATAAAAAGAAAGCAAGTTGATAAAAGGCTACTATGCAATGGTTTTAAGAATACCTTTGCATAGTAGCCTGATGATTTAAGAGAGGTAAACAAGACGATGATCAAAATCCTATTAGTAGAAGATGACCTATCTTTATCCAATTCCGTTTATGATTTTTTAGAAAATTTTGCTGATGTCGTTCAGGTTTTTGATGGTGATGAAGGCTTATATGAAGCAGAAATGAACATTTATGACATCATTTTACTTGACCTCATGTTGCCAGAAAAGAATGGCTTTGAAGTCCTAGCTGAACTTCGTGCCAAAGGTGTAAAAACTCCCGTTCTAATCATGACCGCTAAGGAAAGCCTAGATGATAAAATGCATGGCTTTGAAATTGGTGCAGATGATTACCTAACCAAGCCTTTCTATTTAGATGAACTGAAAGCACGGATTCAGGCTCTACTCAAACGCTCAGGCAAACTTGAAGATACTTCGACCATTAAATATGGCGATGCTCTCGTCGTCAATACGGCTAACAATCAAGTGACAATATCAGGAAAACCCGTCGAAATTCTTGGAAAAGAATTTGATTTGCTCCTATATTTTCTGCAAAATCGTAATGTCATTTTACCTAAAGAGCAGATTTTCGACCGTATTTGGGGGTTTGATAGCGATACAACCGTCACCGTTGTAGAAGTCTATATGTCAAAATTACGCAAGAAACTCAAAGGCACCGAATTTGCGGAAAATCTTTCCACCTTGCGCAATGTCGGTTATATTTTAAGATAGGCTAGAGTATATGAAAAAAGATAAAGATAAAAACGCATGAAAAAAATCGTCAAAAAATTCGCCAGTCATCACTTGTTTCGCTTTGATGTGAAACATTTTTTGCATTTCTTTGTCGTCTTTACGGTCATTTTCGTGGCCTTGTCTGTCATTATCTTGCAAACATTGACTTTAGGCATTTATAAATCAACAGATGAGACCATTGAAAGATTAGCTAAAAATCCCCTCATGCTGACAAATTTAGCCTTGCATGGCACTAATAACACGACCATTTTTTCTGACGGTCCTGTGAATAGTCAAAGTAACGAGACAAGTTCTGTATCGGGTACACAAATCTCTGTTTTTTCTCCGAACCAAACCGTCATTCTTTATGATAAAAAAGGTCAGATTTTAAATGCTGATACTAATTTAGAAACGTCTACAGTTGCTGAAGATATAAAATTTGACAAATCAAATGTTGGTAAGATTAGCACAGTCACTATCAAAACATCGGGAGATGCCCTTCTTTACCGCACTAAAACCTTCAAAGTAACCTTTGATAAAAACATCACGACTAATATTGCCTATATCCAAATTTTTGTTAATGTCGATCAGTTATCAGACAGCCTATCCCGAAGTCAATTTATTATTTTAACGACCATGGTCAGCTTTTGGCTTATTTCACTGGTAGCCTCTATTTATCTCTCTAGGTGGTCACAGAAACCAGTCTTGGCGGCTTATGAGAAAGAAAAGAATTTTGTTGAAAATGCCAGTCATGAATTGAGAACACCGTTGGCTATCTTACAAAACCGCTTGGAACTTTTGTTCCAGAAACCAACTGCTACGATTATTGATCAAAGTGAAAACATTTCGCAGAGTCTGGCAGAAGTCCGAAATATGCGAATGTTAACCAGTAACCTGCTTAATCTAGCTAAACGAGACGGTGGTCTTAAAGTAGAGCTGACGACAGTTGATCAGACCTACTTCGAAAAAATATTTGAAAATTATAAACTCCTCGCCGAAAATTCCGAGAGAGAGTTTACGAGCTCAGTCCACCTTAAAGATCGTGTTAAACTAGATGAAAGTCTGATTAAACAAGTCCTTACGATTTTGTTTGATAATGCTGTTAAATACACAGATGTGGGAAGTCAGATTGATATTAAAGTCGAAAAAACCGGTCAAAATCTGGTTATCACAACCTCGGATACTGGATATGGTATTTCTAATGAAGATAAAAAGAAAATCTTTGATCGATTTTACCGAGTAGATAAGGCTCGAACTCGACAAAAAGGTGGATTTGGCTTAGGTCTATCTCTTGCCAAACAAATTATTGATGCTTGTGGCGGAAGGATTGATGTTCAAGATAATCAGCCTCAAGGCACTAAATTTATCATTAAATTACGTGCCTGAGTTAACCATTAACTCATAATTAAACGAAAGAAAATAAAAGCACCATGCTTAGAAAAATGATTACTCGCGTGCTTATCGCACCTGTTAGGTTTTATCAAGTTGCTATTTCGCCTTTACTTCCAGGGGCTTGTCGTTATCATCCGACCTGCTCGAATTATATGATTGTCGCCATTCAAAAACATGGCTTTCTTGGTGTACTAATGGGCACAGCACGAATTTTGCGATGCAATCCGTTTGTAAAAGGTGGTGTTGATTATGTTCCAGACCATTTTTCATTAAAACGTAATCCTGTTAATCCTTATAAACAGTAGTGCTCAAGATAAATAATAAATTTGAAAGACTTGTCAATTGCTTACAAGTCTTTTTATTTGGGATGATAGGAGGTTTGTTATAATAAAATTGTTTTTTTAATTTCGGAAACCTGAGTCAATCAAAATTTTGTGTTATACTAAAAAAGCAAAGGGGGATTTATGCTATGTTTTTAGCACTTAATGAAATTAAACATTCAAAATTGAGGTACGCACTGGTGATTGGCGTAACCTTTTTAATTGCCTATCTTGTCTTTTTCCTGACAGGTCTATCTTATGGTTTGGCACAAGAAAATCGCATGGCTGTTGATAAATGGCATGCGACAGATATTCTCTTGTCAGATAATGCCAATGACAGTTTGTCCATGTCAAGATTGGATCCTAAAATGCTTGATCAGGTGAAGGCGAAAGAAAAAGCTGTTCTAGCTCAGACACCTGGGATAATCATCGATAGTAAGGATGACCAAAAGAAACAAAATGTCAGTTTCTTTGTCATTAATCCTGAACAATTCCTAAGACCTAATATCGTCAAAGGTAAAATGTTTCAAGAAACTGGTGATGTTGTCGCTGACAAGAGTCTAGAGACACAATACGATTATAAGTTAGGAGATAAAGTTAAACTGGCAACCAACGATCAGGTTTTAACTATCGTGGGTTTCACTGATCAGGCTAAATTCAGTGTGTCGCCTGTACTTTATACATCATTAGAGACTTTTCAGCTAATGCGTAATGGTGCCAGCGCGTCTGGCCAACAATCTGTAAGTGTTAATGCCATTGTCACAAAAGGGACGACTAGCGAAACTGCAGGCTTGAAAAAACTATCAATAGATGACTTTATTAATAAGTTGCCTGGTTATAGTGCGCAAGTTCTGACTTTCGGCTTTATGATTGGCTTTCTCGTGGTGATTGTTGCGATTGTTATCGGTATCTTCATTTACGTTTTAACAATGCAAAAAATGGCGATTTTCGGTGTTATGAAGGCACAAGGGATTTCAAGTCGTTATATTGCAAATTCTGTAGTAGCACAGACTTTTATTCTCGCTTTCACAGGTGTGGTTACAGGTTTAGTCGCAACAGTTTTATCTGCGTTCGTATTGCCTGATGCTGTACCTTTCCAAAGTCAGCCGGTATTCCTTGCTGTTATTGCCGTGTTGATTGTATTAGTTGCAATTTTGGGTGCTCTGTTCTCGGTGCGCTCGATTGTTAAAATTGATCCTTTAAAAGCGATTGGGTAGACAGGAGTAACTGATGAATGCAATAGAATTTAAAAATGTCACGAAGTCTTTTAAAGACGGTGATGAAATCATTGAGGCGTTAAAGAGTACTGATTTTTCGGTTAAAAAAGGCGAATTTGTTGCCATTATTGGACCGTCAGGATCAGGTAAAAGTACTTTCTTAACCATTGCCGGTGGCTTACAGGCACCGTCCAATGGTGAAGTACTCATTAATGGTAAAACTTTCAGTGGTAAAAAGGAAAAAGAACGTGCTAAATTACGGTTCGATGAGATTGGTTTTATCCTTCAAAGCTCAAATTTAGTACCATTTTTAACGGTCAAAAATCAACTCAAACTAGTTGATAAAGTCACTAAAAGTAAGGCTAAATCAAAAGGAGATGAGTTGTTTGAACAACTCGGTGTATCCTCGTTAGTTAATAAATATCCAGAAGATTTATCTGGTGGTGAAAGACAACGTGTTGCGATTGTTCGTGCGCTTTATCATGACCCTACGATTATCTTAGCTGATGAGCCAACAGCAAGTCTTGATACTGATAAAGCTTTTGAAGTCGTGAAAATCCTTGCGGAAGAAACCAAGAAAAAGAACAAAGCGACGATTATGGTCACACATGATTTACGCTTGGTTGATCATTGTGATAAGGTATATTTGATGCAAGATGGTGTTTTGACTGAGAAACATTAAATATTTAAAAATAGAGTAAAAACCGCTATGTATCAGGACATAGCGGTTTTTACTTTATAAATGATGATAGTAATGGGAGGAGAATAAAGACAAAAGAACTAGAGGAAATAATCACACGATTAAATGATTCATTAATTGCAACACAAGATGGATTGTGTAAAGCAGTTTGAATAATCTCGGAATGGTCATCGAAGTTATTATTTAGGTTTAGTATTTTGGATAAATTGGTGTTGGGTATTCCTGATTATTATCATCGGTTTATTGATGAGTGGCTGAGTTTTAAGTTAGAGCTTACTCTGTTTAATTTTTCAATTGATTTCAGTTAGTCTTGATGGGAGTCTTTATTATTATTTCTGAGATTGGTTTTAGGATGAAGAAATTTGAGAACGGTTGGTTTATTATTTTAATACGCACTTGTATTTATTTTATAATCAAATCAATTTTTTTTATTTTAAATTATATCTTTATTATATTTTTTTGTTTTGATATAATTGATAAAAATAATAAATGGAGGTTAAAGATGTAATGGAAATTGGTAATTTAGCAGAATGTTTAGGTAGTCTTTTAGCTATCGGGTGTGTATGGTGGCAACTAGATTATGATAAAAAGTGTAAATATAGACAAGAGCTAGCAGATAAACAGGCTATGAAAGAACAGCACTTACGTTCTTATCAAGGACATTTGCAGAATGTACGAATAAGATTGATGACTTTTAATAATCGTATTATTGGAAATTATAAAAATCATCAAAAATTTTCCAATTCAGAGGTTATATTTTTAATGGATAGTATTAAAAATATTAACAAATCTATAGAAATTAGTATGCAAGAAATTAGTCATCTAAAAAAATTGCAAAAGTTTCTAATAAATCAAATGGGATTGATATTGAGTACTCGAATAAAGTTTTAAATCATATATATGATTTGCAAGTATCTTTAGTTGAACCAGAAAGATATCAGTTAACGGATATAACGGTGAGACTGAAAGAAGTTTACGATGGTATCTTCGATTATACAAGAAATAATTTGTCTAATGAAATTAATAGAATTGATGAGCAATTAAGATTAAGTGCATAAAGTTTTTAAAAAAGATTTGGCACATACAAAACAACCCCTTTATCAAATAAGGGGGTTGTTTTGTATATCAGAATGTCCCCCGCCGGAATCGAACCAGCATCAAACCCTTAGGAGGGGCCCGTAATATCCGTTATACTAGAGGGACAGGTAAATGGCGTATCGCCATTTGACATTATATCATTTTATATTGATAAATTCACCTGCTTTGAGAATCTTTTCAGGTTGTTTTTGATATTTTTTGACATTCTTTTCGTCGAATGAGTTGCCAACGATGTTGACAACAACGCCTGATTTGCCCATTCGACCAGTTCGACCAGTTCGGTGGGTATAACTTTCAAGATTGACTGGAATATCAAAGTTAATCACATAGTCGAGGTCGTCAATGTCAAGACCACGTGCTGCGATATCAGTCGCAAGCAGGAGTGTAATCTCACCATTCTTAAATTTTTCGATAATCGTTTTACGGAACCGACCATTGACATCGCTAGCGATAGAAACTACTGCGATATTTTGGAAGGTCAGTTTTTCATCGGCATTGCCGAGGTCTTCCAAACGGTTGAAGAAGACTAGACCACGTATACCAGGAATGTGGGCGATTTGTCGCAAGAGGTCAATTTTCTTACGATTCTCGACTTTGACCATGAAATGGTCAACCGTTGCTTCCGTTTTTTCGACATTGATTTCAACCAAGTTAGGCGCAAAACTTGCCATGGTCTCATAAACTTCATGAGCCGTCGCGCTAGAGGCGATGAACTGATAATCCTTAGGTGTGCGCGTGATAATCGGTTTCACAAATTTCCATTGAGAATCTTCAAGCAGATTATCAACTTCATCAAGAATAATGGTATTGATAGCAGTCATCTTGATTTTCTTGTCTTTAACCAACTCTAGCGCGCGACCAGGTGTTGCAACGATAATTTCAGGCCCTTTTTTGATTCGCTCAATTTGTCGCTTAATACTAGCACCGGAGATTACCAGATTAGCGGTTAGGCTTAGAGGCTCTGCTAATGATTTCACGACTTCAAAAATTTGACCGGCGAGCTCACTATTGGGGGCTAAAATCAAGAGCTGTTGCCCTTGTTTTTTTTGTACTTTGAGGAGACTTGGCAAAAGGTAGGCCAAGGTTTTACCTGTACCAGTGGGGCTTGTTGCAAGCACGTTTTGTCCGGATGCAATCACATCAAAGGATTGTTGTTGAATCTCTGTAAAGTCAGAGACAGAGGCTAATACGTCTGTCCAGACTTCGGGTAGCTTATTTTTTGTCAGCGTCAAATTTAATTCCTGCACTTTCTCTCATGGCGTAACTTGTTGCAGCAACGTTAATCGCCATACTTAGCCAGTTTTCATAGTCTTCAAAATGTTTCGGGGTATTTGGGTCTTCAATCACTCTAGCAAAATCAAGTGCTTCTTCCTGCATACTATCTTTGGGTGCCTTAATCGGTAGTTCAAGCGTCGTACCATCTAATTTGATGAAACGCGCGTAATGAATAGCATTGACAGCATCGAGTACAAGTGTACCGGTCGTCGTATAGATTTCATTTGGTAAAAATGAATTGTAATTACCACCAGTTTTAAGGGCGACATTAAAGCCCTCGTAGGACAAAACACCAACACCAGAAACATCAATGCCCGATTCAAGCAATTCAGCCGTATACTTGGCATACTTTGGCTTGCCAAAAAAGGCGTGCGCCGCATAAAGCAGGTAAACACCCAAGTCAGCCAATAAACCTCCAGAGAATTTAGGATTGAATTTATTAGGTAGCTCGCCATTTAGTAAAGCAGGCATTTTTGATGAATATTTAGCATAGGTGAAATCAGCGCCAACAATCACTTTATCAGCCAAAAAGTCCTTAATAATGTCAAAAGATTTTTCGTGTAAATTACGCGCCGCTTCAAAGAAAAGTACTTTTTCTTGAGCCGCAAGTTTGATAATTTCATTCAATTCAGTTGGATTCGAAAAAGCTGGCTTTTCGACAATCACATGCTTGCCAGCTAAAATCGCCGCCTTTGCCTGCTCAAAATGCAGAGAATTAGGACTCGCGACATAAATGACATCCAAGTCTGAGCCAACAAATTCAGCCAAATTTTCAAAGACATCCACATGATGAAAATCTTCAGTGAACGTCACACCACTCGCCAAACTGCGCGTATAAATCGCAGAGAAGTGATACTGCTTAGTTGACAACGCCGCATCAATAAAAGCACGCGAAATCCAGCCAGTTCCAATCACACCAAGTTTTAATTTCATATTTTATCTCCATTAATTTGGCTCATATTAAGCCATTTTATATCCAATCACCGCACATCAACTATCGAAAAGGATTCCAAAGCCGACCGCCATTAACGACAATCAGGATGATACTTATTATAACAGAAAAACCCGCTAACAGCATCGCTCTTTTATCACGCTCACTAAACGGGCGCATCTGATACCAGGTACGTTTTTGCTTTTTCCCAAAATGTCTACTGGCTAGCGTCTCTTCGTGTTTTGCTTTCAGCAAAAATCGAACAGCGGCAAACTTTGAAAACTTTTGATTTTGAGCGGCAGCAGCAGCGTGAAGTTTGGTATAGTTAATTTTAAATTGTTTTCTAAGCCCGAAAAGTCGACCAATCTTGTAAGACAGTCGATAAGGTAAGCCAATAGTATTAAGACTTGCCGAAATTTCTGCGGGCTGACTTGTTAGTAAAAAAATCTGTAAAAAGGTCAGAATAATGACATCTTTCAGAAAAATAGTCAGCAAATACAGCGCCTCTTGGAGTGTAAAGTCAGCAATCCAACTGATGTTGTAGTGGTAAAGTGTCACACCATAGTCAGGATTCAGACAAAAAAGAATCACAAGGTGTAGGACAATCAAAATACCAAGCCACTTAGTAAATTTTAGCTTTGCACGTACAAAACAAGCCAGTGCTACCAAAGCCAAGATACCCAAAAAACGTGTATCGTTAGAAATAAGTGCAGCTGCCATTGTCAGGATAAAAATGACGAATTTACTGAATGAGTTTAAAGATTTCACCATCAGAAAACCTCCTGTCTATCCATAAATGGCAAGAAAATATCCTGATTTGTTATGAGAATCAAGGTCACGCCTTTGCGGTCGAGATAGCTCAGAATTTCTGGGAATCCCTCAAATTCAGGTTGGTCGATGATAACGATTGGTGTCGATTGTTTGAGGATGCAAGCAGTTGTAAATAAACGTTTTTGTCGATAAGACAAGTCAGATAGCCGCGCATTTTTGAGAGTTGTTAGCTGACAAAGCGCTAGCAGTTCATCAGAAATTTTAGCATCAGAGACGCGTTTGACAAAAATCATATCATCAGGATTAGCCATGATGTAACCAATTTTGCGGCCACGTTTATCAAGAGATTGGTAGGTGACATCTTCATAGTAAAAATCAATTTCACCTGACGTCGGACGAAAACCAGCCAGCATATCAGCAATAGGTAATTCAGCAGGTGCTGTGATTGCGACTTTTTCACCTTCGTAAACAGCAAAGCTCATTTTGTCGACAAGTTCAGTTACTGAGAGGATAGCTTTGTTTGGATTAATTTGACGCTTGAGTTCTAACTCAGGTATTGGTTGCGGAGGTGTTCCTTCCGACAAGTCAATCACGCAATCAAAGAAATCAGGCTCAAAATCTCCCGCTACAACCAAGGTGCCGTCAAATTCTTCTGGCAAAAATAAAGGTTCATATAGGACCAAAATATCAGTGGGGCGGATGAGGATTTGTGCCATGGCAAGGACTTGCTTTTTGTAAGTAGATAACTCAGAAATGTCAGTTTTAAGCTCATCTGTCAAATGATAATCCTTAGCACACGCTAGAACACTTAACTTCATTTCCCTGAAAGGAATGGCATTGTTTTCTAAGGTAAAAGCGAGATTTTCGGCTACTGTGCCTGGTATGAAATTGTCGTCTAAGGTTTGAAAAAGGATGTCAAATTGATGCTTAGGAAAAGTGGCTGCTATTTCTCTGAGTAAGCTTGTTTTACCGCTACCCAAAGCGCCAGTGATTAAGATCTTGTCGCCTGTTTGGATGACGATTGGCTCGTCCACTGGCGTTTTTAAAGTGTTCTTTGTGTTCATTATAGTATCTATTTTAACAAAAAAACGAAAAAATTGATATAATAGAAGTTATGATGAAAAAACCAATGATAATTGGTGTGACAGGAGGGTCTGCTTCGGGCAAGACTTCTGTTAGCCAAGCCATACTGACCAACTTTTCTAATGAACAAATCGCTTTGATTGAGCATGATTCTTATTATAAGGACCAAAGTCATCTGGACTTTGAAGACCGTCTTAAGACCAACTATGATCATCCTTTAGCTTACGATACGACGTATTTGATTAGCCAGCTTGAGGAACTTCAGGAGGGAAAAGAGGTCGCAATTCCGATTTATGATTATACAAATCATACCCGCAGTAAAGAGACCTACTGTCAAAAAACGGTAGATGTTATCATCGTCGAAGGGATTTTAGTCCTAGAAGATGAGCGCTTGCGTGATATGATGGCGATTAAAATTTTTGTGGATACTGATGATGATGTTCGGATTATTCGTCGGATTAAGCGAGATATGTCAGAACGTGGTAGAAGTTTAGATAGTATTATCACACAATATCTGGGTGCAGTGAAACCGATGTACCATGAATTTATCGAGCCAACGAAACGCTATGCTGACCTGATTATTCCTGAAGGTATCAGCAATTTGGTTGGTTTAGACATTATTAATACCAAAATAGCGTCAATTTTGGAAGAAAATAAGCAAGAAAACGTTTACAAATCTTTGTGAATTATGCTATAATGTGTCGGTAAACTAAAATTAAGTAAGGACGAACGATAGATGAAAAATGATTTGTTTGATGGACTCAAAGCGAAAATTGCAGGGAAAAATTTAAAAATAGTTTTTCCAGAAGGTATTGAACCGCGTATTCTTGGCGCGGCTTACCGTTTGCAGGCTGAGCAGTTAGTGACGCCTATTCTTTTGGGCAATGTCGAAGAAATTTCAGCGACATTACGCTCACGCGGTTTGCAGTCATCACTCTTTACGATTATTGACCCGGCAGATTATGAACAATTTGATGAAATGGTTCAAGCGTTTGTAGAACGTCGTGCAGGCAAAGTAACTGAAGAACAAGCGCGTGATATTTTATTGGATGTCAACTATTTTGGCACGATGCTAGTCTATATGGGCTTAGCTGATGGTTTGGTATCTGGTGCAGTCCACTCGACTGCTGATACAGTACGTCCAGCACTTCAAATCATTAAGACTAAACCAGGTATTTCAAGAACATCAGGCGCATTCTTAATGGTACGGGCTTATGGTAAAGAAAAATATATTTTCAGTGACTGTGCGATTAATATCAAACCAGGTGCTCAAGAGCTTGCAGAAATTGCAATTGATTCAGCAGCAACAGCAAAATTGTTTGATATTGAACCACGTGTCGCTATGCTCAGCTTTTCAACCAATGGTTCTGGCGCATCAGAAGATGTGACAAAAGTTGTTGAGGCAACCAAAATAGCCAAAGACTTACGCCCAGAACTTAAAATTGATGGCGAAATGCAATTTGATGCGGCTTTCGTACCAGAAGTTGGTCGCCTGAAATTCCCGAATTCTCAAGTTGCCGGTAATGCCAGTGTCTTTGTTTTCCCAGATTTACAATCTGGGAATATCGGTTACAAAATCGCCCAACGTCTCGGAAATTTTGAGGCCATTGGCCCAATTCTTCAAGGTCTAAACAAACCAGTCTCTGACTTATCACGTGGCGCAAATGAAGAAGATGTTTATAAATTATCAATCATCACGGCTGCTCAGGCTTTGATGTAGAAAAAAATCGAAATAAAGCTAAAATAATAAAGCCTTGAAAAATGGATTTGCTATCTGTATTTTTCAGGGCTTTTTAATTTTACAATGATGAATTATTGTTCTCTATCTATGTGTTTATGAGTAAAAAATAGTAATCAATTTAGGATTAGTGTAAAATGCTGACTAGGTTGTATTTGTATTTAGAAATAATGAGGTATTTAATTGAAAATTTGACAAAAGAAAGCGTTTTTATTATAATTTAAAT